>Ga0247611_10003672_pt1 | contig 22384 bp, 2 predicted proteins | sample 177DNAGHGhighgp2_FD_192422 | JGI IMG/M metagenome (GOLD analysis project Ga0247611, IMG submission 192422) | Sheep rumen microbial communities from Palmerston North, Manawatu-Wanganui, New Zealand - 1770 DNA GHGhigh gp2 | ecosystem: Host-associated > Mammals > Digestive system > Stomach > Rumen ... | reverse complement strand
GCAACCTGAGCCGCAGCAGCCCCTGCATTCCGCCATGCCCGCTCCGGCCGCCGACCCGATGAGCAAAGTGGCCTCGCAAGCCAAAGGCGGTTCGTTGGCCAAGGGACCGTCGGACATCACGGGCATTTGTCCCACCGGTTGGAAGATTCCCACGGTGGAGGATTTCCAGAACATGATTGCCGCGGCCGGATACGATGTGGACGCCATCAAGGATCCTGACGTCACCACCTGGCTGCCCGGACACGCCGGCATCGACCCGGGCACGGGCTTCGATGCCCCCGCCGCCGGATACTTCGATTCGTTGAAGGCGCGTTACGCCTGCCTCAAAGACAGGACCTACTTCTGGACCATCACCTCCGGCAGCACGGAATACACCGCGATGGCCGCCGAGATCAGCTACTACTGTCCCGAGCTGATGTTCACGGAGATCCCGAAGCTCAGCAAGCTGAGTATCCGCTGCATCAAAATCAAAGACTAACCCCTCCTATAGCCCATTTGGCGGGCGTAAGGCTCACATGGCCCTGCGCCCGCCTTTTTTCTTACCGACGCTTAACTTTTATTAACATTCTCATTTTTGTGAGTATCAACAATTTAATTTATTTTCTGCTCGATTTTTAGCCGAGCATAACGGAATTTTTGTACTTTTGCCGCCGATTTTTTTTTGACTTAGACTATAACTTAGACTTAGACTATAACTTAGACTAATGACTTAGACTTAGACTTAGACTTAGACTATAACCTTTAACCTTTACCAAGAAATAAGTAAAAATAAAAGATATGAAGAAATTTACGATTTTTTGTGCGCTGCTGTTCTTGACCACAGGCGTAATCATGGGACAAAACTATCAATTTTTAAACAATGGCTTCGAGAGCTGGCCCTCCGGATCTAACCCAACATGCCCCAACAATTGGCATTCTTATAGTCATAATGATGGAACCTGGTCTAGTCTTCAACACACTGACCATAGTTCAAGAGAGACGGGTGCCGTGGGTTCTTATTCCTGTATGATACAGTCTCATAAAGTTTGGGCTGTTATCAAAAACATTAATGCTAATGGGGCTATGACTACAGGACAAATGATTGTTAATGCCACGAGCACCACAAGTGACGACAATTACATCTTTTCAGATATCAATAATCAATATGGTCATTCTGCCGCCTGCGCCTTTGCAGGACGACCTGATTCTCTTTCGATATGGGGAAAGTTCAAGCGAAATAGTACAAATGCACCTACTAGTGACAAATCTTTTATTGCCACATTTAAGGTGCATATTCATACAAATGTAGCTTACCAAGATATTCCCAGCCATTCGGCAACAACTGCTCAAACAGGAAAAGTGGCAAATGTTTTTTGTGAGATGCCTTCTCCCAATACATCTACCAATAGCACATATGAAACATCTTGGCAAAGATATACTTTTCCTTTTACATATTATGAATCAAACTCAACCACGCCAATTGCTAACCCAACCCTGTCAAATACATTAACCCCTTCTTATATCTTAGGATCATTCTCAACAAGTAAAATTGTAGGTGCTGGCTGCTATAATGATGCTTTCTACTTTGATGATATATGGTGTATTTATGATAAGAGCCTGTCTTCATTAACTATAGAGGGGCAAAATCAGCCTTCTATGTTGTCCGTTTTTAACACAGCAGAATATGCCACACATAGAGTTTCCAACAACAGTGGTTCTATATCAGCCAACTACACCCAGTTAGTTTGTTATTCAAATGATGGTGACTTCCCCCAAGTGGCTGCAACAACAAAATCGGGATTGGTTCAACGTTGTGTCATCACTCAAGCGACGATGTCTAACCATTATGCAACAATAGTAGTGACGCACAACGACAGCTCCACGTTCACCTACACGATTAATTTCCCCAATGCAGAACCCGCGCCCACGGTCACCGCTTCCGCCAACCCCACGGCGGTCTGTGCGGGCGCGTCCGCCACGCTGACGGCCACGGGCGCCAACACCTATAGCTGGAGCACCAACCAAACGGGGGCCAGCATCTCCGTGACGCCCAGCCAGCAGACCACCTACACGGTCACCGGCACGGCCGCCAACGGATGTACCGCCACGGCCAACGTCACCGTGGGGGTGAACCCGCTGCCGAACGTCTCCATCACCGGCACGCCGACCATCTGCTCGGGCAACAGCACCACCCTTACGGGTAACGGCGCCAGTTCCTACAGCTGGTCCACCGGCAGCTCGGCGACTTCCATCTCTGCCAGCGCCGGTGGCACCTACTCCGTGACCGGAACCAGCAGCTACGGCTGTACGGCCACGGCCTCCGTGACCGTCACCGAGCACGCCGCGCCGACCGTCAGCATTGACGGTCCGGCCTCCATTTGCAGCGGCACCACGGCCACTCTGACCGCCTCCGGTCTCAGCAACTACAGCTGGAGCGGTCCCGCCACAGGCTCTGCCGCAGCCTTAAGCATCACCGCCGGCGGCACCTACACGGTCAGCGGCACCGACGCCAACGGCTGTTCCGGCACTGCCACCAAGACCGTCACGGGCAAGACCACCCCGACGGTCAGCATCAGCGGCGTCACGGCCCTCTGCGACGGCGCCACGGGCACGCTGAGCGCCACCGTCACCCCGTTGAACGCACAGCTGACCTGGACGGGCGGAAGCCACAACAACAGTCTCGACATCACCGCGGCGGGTTCCTACACCGCCACGGCCAACCTCGACGGCTGTGAGAGTTCCGCCACGGTCACGGTCACCGCGGCGGCAGCCCCCTCCGCACCGAGTGTCACGGACGGCACCCGCTGCGGTCAGGGAACCGTCACGCTTGCCGTCGCCAGCCCCAACGCGGACCTCACCTACCACTGGTTCGCCTCCCAGACCTCGGGAAGCGAGTCGGGCAACGGCACCACCTTCACGACCCCGAACCTCAGCAACAGCGCCACCTATTATGTGAGCGCCAAGAACGCCGGCGGATGCTACTCCACCCGCGTGCCTGTGACCGCCACCGTCAACCCGCTGCCTTCCGCCCCGACCGTCAACAACACAAGTGTTTGTGGAGAAAACGACATCGTCCTCAGCAACCAATCCGACGACGCGACGAACTGGTATTCCGACCAGAATGGCGACACTGCAGCAACCGCCAACCAGCATATCGCGGCAACCACGACGTTCTACGCCGCCGTCATCGACGGCAACAACTGCCGCAGCACCCTCGTCCCGATGACCGTCACGGTGAACGACATCCCGTCCGCCCCGACCGTCACCACCAACCCGACCTCGCCGATCTGCTCCAACAGCAGCGTGAGCGTCACCTTCAACACCACCGCGCCTGCCGGTCACACCGTGAAATGGTATGACAGCGAGCAGCAAAGTGCCGGACAGGGCAACCAGGTGACGAAAACCGTGAGCGGCACCACCACCTATTACGCCGCCGTCTCCAACAACGGCACCCTGTGCGAGAGCGCGAAGACGCCGGTGGAGATCGTCGTCAACCCGCTGCCCGACGCCCCGGCCGTGACCAACACGAGTGTCTGCGGCGAAGGCGACATCGTCCTCAGCAACCAATCCTCTGACGCGACGAATTGGTACTCCGACCAGAATGGCGACACTGCAGCAACCGCCAACCAGCATATCGCGGCAACCACGACGTTCTACGCCGCCATCATCGACGGCAACAACTGCCGCAGCGCCCTCGTCCCGATGACCGTCACGGCGAACCCAATCTATACGGACATCAGCGACACCAAGACCGCCTGCGGTTCCTACACGTGGGAAGGAACCACCTACACCGAGAGCGGCGAATACACCAAGACCCTGCAAAGCGTGAACGGCTGCGACAGCACCGTGACGCTGCATCTGACCATCAACAACGGCTACACCGTCAGCATCGACTCCACCGTCTGCAACCAGTTCGTGTGGCAAGGCGAGACCTACACCACCTCGCAGGTCATCTCCAAGCATTTGACGAGCCTGCAAGGTTGCGACAGCTTGGTGACCATCAACCTCACCGTGAAGCACAGTTCCACCTTCACGGACAACCTCGTGCTGTGCAGCAACCAGTTGCCGTACGACTATGCGGGCACGGAAATCACCTCCGCCGGCGTGAAGACTATCACACTGATGAACGCCGAAGGTTGTGACAGCGTCATCACGTTGACCGTGACCGTGAACCCGCAGCCGGGCGTGCCGACCATCACCGCCACTACCCTCTCCCGATGCGGTGCCGGCGCCCTCAACCTAACGGTCGCCAAGGGCAGCAACAGCGACGGATGCCACTGGTACACGGATGAAACCGGCGGGGAGCCCTTCCAGACCGGTCTCAGCTACCAACCCAACCTGACCGAGAGCACGACCTACTATGTGTCGAGCTACAGCAACGCCGGCTGCGAGAGCGGACGCATCCCCGTGGCCGTCACCGTGAATCCGGTGCCGGAAGTCCCGACCGTTTCCACCGAGAACACCACCCGCTGCGGTGCCGGCGAGGTCGTCCTGACCGCCACCGTTGGCGAGAACGGCACGCAATGCCGTTGGTATGGCAACAACAACCCGAACAACACCACCGTGCTGAGCTCCGAAAACAGCTACACGGTGACCTTCAACAGCAACACGAGCGCCACCCGCACCTTCTACGTGGAGAGCTACAATGAAGCCACCGGTTGTAAGAGCACGACCCGCGTGGCGGCCACCGCTACGGAGAACCCCGTGCCCGCCGCCCCGCAGGTGACCGCTGCCAGCCACTGCGGCACGCTCACCGCCGACTTGGCCGACTACGTGACCACCTCCGCCGACCTCTTCCGCTGGTACGACAACAACGAGGAACAGCTGGCCGAGAACGCTCATTACAGCACCACAATCGAAGAGACCACAACCTTCCTGGTCAGCGTCTATAACGATCTGACGACCTGCGAGAGCCAAAAGACCCCGCTGACCGTCACCATCCACCCGACCTACGAAGCCCAGTCTATTTACGACACCATCTGCCAAAACACTGAATATCAGAATCATGGCATCAGCCAGACGTTCACGGAAGCCGGCGAGCAGAGCTTCGTGCTCAACACCGTCACCGCCAACGGCTGCGACAGTTTGGTGACATTATATATATATGTAAAACCGCAAGTGACCAACAGCATCACGGCACAGGCTTGCGACCAATACACCTGGAACAACGAAACCTACAATGAATCAGGTGTTTACACACAAACCTTCACCGCCGCGAACGGTTGTGACAGTATCGTGACGCTGACGTTGACCATCAACACGGCCAGCGCGACCGAATTTAACGCCACGGCCTGCGAATCCTACACTTGGAACGAGGTAATGTACGTCGAGTCCGGCGACTACACGCAGGAGTTCACGAACGTCAACGGATGCGACAGCATCGTCACGTTGCACCTGACCATCAATTCCGTTTATGAGCAGGAAATCGAGGTTTCCGCTTGCGTGGAATACGAATGGAACGGCGAGACCTACACCGAATCCGGCGATTACACCCAGAGCCTCACCTCCTCGCAGAACTGCGACAGCATCGTCACGTTGCACCTGACCATCCACCAGCCCGCCGACGTGGAGCTGTACGACCAAGTGTGCGTCGGCAGTGAATACACGAACTACGGCTTCAACGAATTTTTCCTGGAACCCGGCGAGGAGACGCTGACGAGCGAAGGACAGACCGTCTATGGCTGCGACAGCACCACCACGCTCCATCTGACGATCCTGCCCGTTTTCGAGACGGAACTCAACGAGACCATCTGTCAGAACAGCACTTTCCTGTTCAATGGCGAGGAAGTCAGCGAGGAAGGCGACTACACCGCCAACCTGACGGCCGCCAACGGCTGCGACAGCACCGTCACGCTGCACCTCTCCTTCTATCCACAGAAGATCGAGAATCTCTACGCTGAAATCTGTGCCGGCGAATCCTACAACGAATACGGCTTTGACATCGCCGAAGCCATGGAGAGCCAGGATTACGAGCTGACGAGCGCCGACGTGAACGGTTGCGACAGTCTCACCATCCTGCATCTCACCGTCCACCAGCCCGCCGCCACGACGCTTGAGGCCACGCTCTGCCTCGGCGGCATCTATTCCGAAAACGACTTCGAATTCACTGCCACGGAGACCGGCTACTTCACGATGACCCAAAGTCTGCAGACCGTCTTCGGCTGCGACAGCACCGTCACCCTGAACATCACGGTCAACCCGACCAGCCAGGTGAACCTCATCGACGAGACCTGCCAAAATGCAGTTTACGAGCAAAACGGCTTCGAAGCAACCTATGACGAACCCGGCGAATATACCCTGACCAACCTCGACCAGAACGTTTACGGCTGCGACAGTCTCACCATCCTCACCCTGACCGTGCACCCGGTGTTCGAGACCGAGGTCCGCGACACCATCTGTTTCAACGGCGAATATGATTTCCATGGTGAGATGCTCAATGAGACAGGTGATTACACCACGACATTGGCGACCGTGAACGGCTGCGACAGCGTCATCAACCTGCATTTGTATGTGCGTCCCGAGAAACGCCGCGAAATCTCCGCGGACATTTGCGAGGAGGCCGACTACAACGAATACGACTTCGCCATCGCGCAAGCCACTGAATCCCAAGACTATGAGCACACCGTCGCGGATGTGAACGGCTGCGACAGCACCACCGTGCTGCACCTCACCGTCCACAAACCCGCCGTCACCAACATCCCCGTCACCCTTTGTCTGGGCGAAAGCTACAACAACTACGGATTCCAGTTCACGGCCTCGGAGACGACTGTTCTGACGCAGAACCTGCAGACCGTTTACGGCTGCGACAGCACCGTGAACCTCCAGGTGACGGTGAACCCGACGCACCACGTGCTGCTCAGCGGGCAGACCTGCGCCGGCGAGCCTTACAACGAATACGGCTTTGACACGCTGTTCGCACAGGCGGGCACCTACACGCTGCACCACAACGACCAGAACGTCTTCGGCTGCGACAGCGTCACCGAGCTCAGCCTGACCGTGCGTCCCGTCTATCACCAGAACATCTCCCGCATGATCTGCGAGAACGGCAGTTTCGTCTTCAACGGGCAGACGCTCACCGAAGCCGGCATCTACACCGCCGAGCTGCAGTCGATGTACGGCTGCGACAGCATCGTGACCCTCAACCTGAGCGTGGGTGCCGAATACCGCGACACCTTAGTGGCACACGTCTGCTACGGCAACGACTACACGCAATACGGCTTCGACATCGAGAATGCCACCGCGACCGGCTACCACGAGCAGCACACCAACGCCGTGAACGGTTGCGACAGCACCTCCGTGCTGCACCTCATCGTCCACGAGCTGAACACCACCGACCTCTACGCCACGCTCTGTCTGGGCGAGTACTACCGTCTGAACGGCTTCAACGTGACGGCCACGAAGGTCGGCGACACCACCTACACGCGCATCGTGCCCACCATGTACGGCTGCGACAGCACGGTGGTCCTTCACCTCACCGTCAACCCGACCAGCACCGTCGCGCTCAGCGACGAGATCTGCGCCGGCAACCGCTACGAGCTGAACGGCTTCGACACGCTCTTCACCGAGGCGAACACCTACACGCTCGTCAACCACGACCAGAACGTCTATGGCTGCGACAGCACCACGACGCTGACGCTGACCGTGTGGCCGAACCTCACCGCCGAGGTCAGCGAAGCCATCTGCTTCAACACCAGCTTCGACTTCAACGGCACCACCCTCACCGAGGCGGGCACCTACCTCGACACGCTGCCCACCATCCACGGCTGCGACAGCATCATCACCCTGCATCTGGATATCTATCCTGAAAATACAACCACGATCGCCGACACCGCCTGCGTGACGTACACATGGAACGACGAAACCTACACGGAGACCGGCGTTTACACCCAATTGTTCACCGACATCCACGGCTGCGACAGCACCGTGACGCTGAACTTGGTCATCAACGCCGCCGACACGATGGAGATTTCCGACACGGCTTGTGTAACCTACACCTGGAACGATGTCACCTACACGACAACAGGTGATTATTCACAAAGCTTCCTGAATGTCAACGGTTGTGACAGCACCGTCACCTTGCACTTGGTCATCAACGCCGCCGACACGGTGGAAATTTCCGAAGCCGCTTGTTTGACGTACACCTGGAACGACGAAACGTACACGGAATCTGGCGATTATACTCAAAGTTTCCTGAATGTCAACGGCTGCGACAGCACCGTCACCCTGCATCTGACCATCCATTCCGCCGACAACACCGAATTTGCGGAAGTCGCTTGTGTCAGCTACGCATGGAACGATTCCATCTACACGCAGTCCGGCGATTATATCCAACATTTCCAAAACATCAACGGCTGCGACAGCACCGTCACCCTGCACCTGACCATCAACCCTGCCGACAACATGGAATTTGCCGAGGTCGCTTGTGTCAGCTTCACGTGGAATGATTCCACCTACATGCAGTCCGGCGATTATATCCAACATTTCCAGAATGTGAATGGCTGCGACAGCACCGTCACCCTGCATCTGACCATCAACCCTGCCGACAACACCGAATTTGCCGAGGTCGCTTGTGTCAGCTTCACGTGGAATGATTCCACCTACACGCAGTCCGGCGATTATGTCCAACAGTTCCACAATGTCAACGGCTGCGACAGCACCGTCACTCTGCACCTGACCATCAACCCTGCCGACAACACCGAATTCACGGAAGTCGCTTGTGTCAGCTACACGTGGAATGATTCGATTTACACCCAGTCTGGCGATTACATCCAACATTTCCAGAATGTCAACGGCTGCGACAGCACCGTCACCCTGCACCTGGTCGTCAACGCCATCGATTCCTTTGAGTTTGATCACACGGCTTGCGTCAGCTACACGTGGAATGATTCGACTTACACCGAGTCCGGCGATTATATCCAGCATTTCCAGAACGTCAACGGCTGCGACAGCACCGTCACCCTGCATCTGACCATCAACCCTGCCGACAACACCGAATTCGCGGAGGTTGCTTGTGTCAGCTACACGTGGAATGATTCCATCTACACGCAGTCCGGCGATTATGTCCAGCACTTCCAGAACGTCAACGGCTGTGACAGCACCGTGACCCTGCACCTGACCATCAACCCGACCCACAGCATCGTGTTGTACGACACCATCTGCTTAGGCGAGCACTACATGGCCAACGGCTTCGACACCCTTCCGACGGCTGCCGGCGCCTACATCATGCTCAACCAAAGCCAGAACATCTTCGGCTGCGACAGTGCGACCACCCTGCACCTGACCGTCAACCCGACCGCCGACGTGCAGTACACCGCCACCGTCTGTTTGGGCACGGCGTTCAACCAATACGGTTTCGACACGCTGATGACCGCCGCCGGTGTCTATACCCTCGTGCATGAAGGCCAAAACATCCACGGCTGCGACAGCACCACCACCGTCACACTGACCGTCAACCCGACCTACAGCGCCGACACCACCGTCAACATCTGCGACGTGGAAGTTCCTTACATGTGGGACGACGAGCAGTACTGGGAGACCGGTGACTACACCATCCCCTACTCCACTGTCAACGGCTGCGACAGCATCGTGAACCTGCACCTCAACGTCAACCCGACCTACAGCCAAGACACGGCGGTGACCGTCTGCCAGGGCGCGCTGCCTTACTGGTTCGACGCCGACCACAGCTTCAGCGAGGCCGGTCAGCACACCATCAACTTGACCACGGTCAACGGTTGCGACAGCGTATGGCATCTACAGCTCACCATCACCCCGAATTCCGAGCATTCGGTGACGCACACCATCTGCGCCAGCGAACTGCCTTACAGTTTCATGGACAGCCTCTTCACCGAAGCCGGTCAATACGACATCACCGAGTCGGATGCCGACAACTGTCTCACCATCACGCATTTCACACTGAATGTCAACGCCACCTACCATGGTTACGACACCGTGACCGTGTGCGAGGAGACGCTGCCTTACACCTACGGCACGACGGCGCTCACGGAGAGCGGCGACTTCGACATCCACTTCAGCACCGTCAACAGCTGCGACAGCTTGGTTTCCGTCCACTTCACGGTGATTCCGACGGCGACGGGCGCTGAGGAGCAGTGGGTCTGCGTCAGCGACTTCCCGGTGGTTTACGGCGGCGAGACCTTCACGCAAGAGGGTGTTTATACCGTCACCTTCCACCGCGACAATCTCTGCGACAGCGTCGTGACCTTCACGCTGCATCAGGCGCAGGAGTATCTGTTCACCGAAACCGACGACGTGTGCGACCACGCGCTGCCGTACGAATGGCGCGGCATGGCGTTCACCCAGACCGGCGTCTATTACGACTCCCTGACCTCGCAACACGGCTGCGACAGCGTTTATCAATTGAACCTGACCGTGAATGAGACGCAGTTGATCGTCGAGAACCCCATCGTGCTCTGCAACGGCGAAAGCGAGCTCTGGCGCGGCATGACCTTGACGGAGAGCGGCACCTACCGCGACACCGTCAGCAGCGCGACCACGAGCTGCCACGAAATCCACGAGGTAACCGTCACCGTGAACCCGACCTACCTGTTCCACGACACCGTGACCATCTGCAGCGACGAGCTGCCTTACAGCTGGCACGGCATGACGCTCAACGAGGCCGGTGTCCGCGAAGACTACCACCAGACCGTCAACTTCTGCGACAGCATCTACCGTCTCACGTTGGTGGTGAACCCGTCGTACCACGCCACCGAAACCGCCTCCGCTTGCGACTACGACCTTCCGTACCTGTGGCACGGACAGTCGCTGACGACGAGCGGAACTTACTACGACACGCTGACGACGGTCAACGGCTGCGACAGCACCTTCGCGCTCACCTTCACCGTGAACCCGTCGTCGTTCACGACGCAGGCCGACACGGTTTGCAACACCGAGCTGCCGTACTTGTGGCGCGGCATGCAGCTCACCGCCGCCGGCACCTACCACGACACCATCCCGAACAGCTACGGCTGCGAGGACGTGTATGAGATGGTCCTGACGGTGAACCAGAGCGACGTTGTCACCATTCACGACACCATCTGTCAGGGCGGCTGGTACACGCTGAACGGCTTCGACACGCTCGCCTCGCAGGCCGGCACGCTCTATGACCAGCTGACGCTCACCAACGCCAACGGCTGCGACAGCGTCGTCAACCTCATCCTGCAGGTGATGCCGACCTACCTCTTCGAGACCACGGCCTCCACCTGTGAGAACGTGCCTTACGAATGGCGCAACGGCGAGTACAGTGTTGCCGGAGACTACTACGACAGTCTGACCACGCAGCACGGTTGCGACAGCGTCTATGTGCTGCACCTCAGCCTCAACCCGACCTTCGACATTTACGTGGATGACACGGCGATGGCGCACCACGAGTACACCTACGACAACTTCGTCGTCACCCCGGCCGACAGCGGCGTGTTCAACTACGACATCCAGTACCTCACGTTAGCCGGCTGCGACAGCATCATCCACCTGACCCTCTACGTCGCCTTCAACGACGGCATCGACGACTACACGATCACGCCGGAGTTCACCTTCTACCCGAACCCGACGAGTGTGCGCCTGAACATCCGCGGCGAGCGGATGCGCACGGTGGAGGTCTTCAACCTCGCCGGCAAGTTGGTCGGCCGCTCCGACGCCGAGACCCCCGAGTTCACCCAGATCGAGGTCACCAACCTCCCGACGGGCCACTACTTGGTGAAGGTCACCTTGGATGACGGCAAGAGCGTCACGGGCAAGGTCGTCGTGAACAGAAGGTAATACATAACGATTACGGATATGGAAAGGGAACTCGAAAGGGTTCCCTTTTTTAATGGTTAGAGGGTTAGAGGTTAAAGGGTTAAAAGGTTAGAGGGTTAGATGGTTAGATGGTTAGATGGTTAGAGGGTTAGAGGGTTAGAGGGTTAGATGGTTTGAGGGTTAGATGGTTTGAGTTTAGGGTTTTGGGGTTAATGGTTTATGGTTTAATGGTTTATGGTTTCGGTCGCGAATCACCCCGTTAGGGGTGACGGGGTTGGTAGGTGGTGACGGGCGCGGCGCGGGGTCGCACGCCGTAGGTGTGCGGGGAAAATCGACATTATGGATTACAACCGAAACAAAAAAAATATACAATATTGAAAAAACAATGCATTTTTGTTGCGTTTATGAATTTAACCAAACAACGGCAATAAAATATATATTTTCATGTTTTACAGCGTTTTATAAATGTTAATAATTATTAACAGTAAAAAAATCGAAAAATTTGAATAAAACCCTAAAAATTAGTACTTTTGCACGTTTTTTTTTCAAGCGATTGCCGCCCGCCAAAGCGGATTTTCGTATTTATTATTTTTTTTAAGAATCAATTAAGAAATAAGGCGGATTTTGGTTTGTCTTGAAAAATGACAAGTCGGTTGTTGTAACAATTGACACAGTTTTTCGTATTTAAAAACCCCATAATAGTGCAAGTAAATAAAAAAAAATAATATACTATGAACGAACTTTTACTACAAGTGTCTAAGTCAGAACATTTTAGAAGCAAATGTTCAGCACAGAGGATCAAGATGGCGACCCTGAAGATTCGAATGGTGATCGGGATGATTGCCATGTTGATCGGGGGGCTGAGCCTCAACGCGGTCGCGCAGAACAACGCAAACATGCCCGCACAGCAGAAGAAAAACTGTCGAATCGCGAAAAACGGTGCCACGGTCAATTTCACCGTGGCAGGGAAAATACCTGCCGGTGCGGAATTAACCGCTGTCCCCGTGGAGCGTGTGGATGTGGACGGCAGCCCCATGCTGGCCGCGTATGACATCACCCTCACTGACAACGGCAAAGAGTGGCAACCCGCTTACGGGCAACCCACGCAGGTGACCATCACCGACCCCAGTTTCGGAAACGGGAAGAGTCTCGACATCTTCCACGAAGGTCCTGAAGGACGCGAATACGTCGCCTCCGTGGTTTCCGTGAACAACACCGTGACCTTCACTGCCAAGCACTTCTCCGTCTATGTGGTGGGCAACACCGACAATAGCCGGCTGGTGGTGATGTTCATACGGGCCTACAACCCATACAACGACCCGAACAGCACTGAGTACGAGAGCCCTTTGGCCTCGGAGCATCAAAACTATTCCGTGCCGGATACCGTCTGCATGTTGGTGAAGCGCGCCGACACCGTTAACAGCGGCGACAACCTCAAGACCCTTATCTACGCCCCTGGCCCCGGTTATATGTACCCCGGCGTGGGCTTCTTCGGCTGGGCCGGCACTCCCGACTACACCACCGACCCCGACGAACAGATGACGATCCATGATGTGCGCGACTCCGTCTATCAAAGACTTCTCGCCGAAAACTCGTTCAGTGATCTCGACACCTTGAAGTTCTTCCCCGTGCTTCTATGCAACCACAACGTCTATTACCGCAGCTCCCGCAGCCCCAAAGTGGTGATCGGTGTCGATGCCGTCCTCTACCGCAGTGATTCCTCTAACATCCGTCCATACATCGTCAACGAAAGCTACGTGCCGGAGGACCTCAATGAGAACTTCAACGGTTGGAAATTGATGGATGGCGATGCCAATATCACCTATGGTATCAAAGAATCTAATGAATTGTATTTAAGCGGCGACTCCCTCAACATCAAAGGAGATCTCACTTTTATAGCGGACATCTCCTACGGTTATTGGATGACGTTCGACGAAAACGGCAAGGGTGCCACCTACACCGCCCCGATATTCTTAAAATCCCCTGAGTTCGCCGGACAGACTGGCGACAAGCTGAGCGACAACATACCCGAAGACCCCACTCGGTTCGGATATTCTTTTGGCGGCTGGTACGCTGATGCCGACACCACTGTGCCATTCGTGTTTACTGATGGATACCTGACCCAAGACACCTGCGTCTATGCCAAATGGATTCCCAACGTAAGCGCCAACTACACGGTGATGGTATGGCGTCAGAACCTGGCACGTGACGGGTACGACCTCGTGCTCTCCTACTCCGACTCCGGCAACGTGGGACAGACCATCACCGATGCGGCGGGCATCTCCACCGGCACCGTCGGCGACCTGACCTACGTGAATGTGCTGGGCAATAAGCTCGGCGGAATCGCCCATGTACAGAAAGACACTTTGGACGCGACACATAATATCTTGCATGCTACCGATCCTTTCGCGGGTTTCACCCTATCCACCGCCAATCCCATCCACGACACCGTGGTCACCCCGGAGGGACAGTCGGTGCTCGACATCTACTTTGACCGCGTTCGCTACACCCTCAAACTCTACGTGACCCAGACTAATTTGAATGGAACAGGTAATTTCAGGGGGGCGGGAACAGGAAGCCCGTCCGGCAATAAGATTTTGCCACCATTCAATAGTCTTGCTGTTGACACAAATGAGACAGGCGGTAATGGCATTGATAAATATTTAGGGGTGTGGAGTGTCGTTCTCGATAGTATCAACAGAGTTAATGGAGAGCTCCCTGCAAACTATGTGGTCAATGGGAACAACCGGTACTATTACCATACCATTACTGCCTATTATGGCGAAGAAATAAGCGATCAATGGATCTCCTACAGTAACATTCAATGCAATACCTCCTCTGAGAAAACTGCCTTCGTTAGCTGGATTTTAATGCCCTGGGCGAAATCATGGGTCTCAAAAGATAAAGGCGGAAACACACTGAAGGGCGAAGTGAGTGTTATGGACGAGAAGTTGTTAGGAAACTTAGCCGACTCCACGGGCAATTTAATCACTGCCCGATACGGGAGCTATAAAAACTGGTACATTTGCCTATACCTCCAAGATCTACAAGGGAATTTCCCGTCCGTACCTAATGACACAATCTACGCAAGATCAGATGGATCTCTCGAAAATAATAAGGCTAAAGCACCTTCTGTTTTAGGCTATAGATACAACGGCACTACAACTTGGGCAGAAAACGGAGAAGGAGATGGAGGATACATCATTCGTCATTACTACGTTCCCCAAAATTTCGACATCATATATATGGATGGCAACTATGTGAACGGCAACGAACAATCCCTCCAAAACAAGAAACGCAATGAGTTGCATGCCGTATCGAACATCCCGTATGGCTCTGATATTTCCTTGTATGCCGCATACAGCCCCGACCTTCCCGAGGGAGAATATGGATACGTTTTTGAAGGGTGGCATGCCGACGAGGCCTGTACCCAGCCCTATGTTTTCGACAAGATGCCCCTCGGCGGTGTGCGCGTGTATGCCAAATGGCGGCAGGTTCAGTACCGTGTGTTCCTGCATCCGCTGGCAGGCCATGACCAGAGCCTCAACTGGGGCAGTGAATCCCAAGCCATGAACTTCCGCGTCAGTTACGGTGACAAAGTCAGCCCGCCCATGTTCGGACAGCGCGATCTCTACACGTTCGGCGGCTGGTACTCTGACCCGGAATGCTCGGTGGTTTTCGATCCCAGGGCCAATCCGTTGAACGAGTACCGCGTCACTGCCGACTACGACAAGTACGGAGAAGATAAGACTGACTTGATGGACAAATGGGGTGACCTCCAAAATACCGTCGATGACCCGAGAAACCCGAACGGCCCGAATGGAGCGCCCTACAACAGCGACATTATCGGCTTTAACGGCGGCGACCGTTTCTGGATCACCAAGAAATTGGATCTCTACGCGCAGTGGAGGTACAAATTCGACGGTGCGGAAGGTGCGATGGTGGAGTATGTGTGCGCCAGTTGTGTGCCGAGCTCTATGCCGGTGGACACCAACCTCTACCTTGACAAATCCAAGGTGGTGTCGATGCCCGGATCCACGCCTTCTTCCCCTGACAGCATCTTCACCCACTGGATCATCCAGCGTTGGAGCACAGACGAAGGCAAATACGTGGACAGCATCGCCGCCTATCCCGGCGGCCCGTTCATCCTGGACCTCACGGCAGCCAGACGTCAGCAGATCACCCCTGACAGTGCCACCTACACGTTCCGCCTGCGTGCGAACCTTGAGCCCGTCACCGCGAAGAGAACCTTCATCGTGTGGTACCGCAACATTGAGGACGACCCACTCGGCCGCAGCGACACGGTCAGGCTTGACGCGCCCGACACAACGTTCTACAACAGGGAAGTGTCCATTCCTCATCCCGGTTCTCGGGAAGGTTACGTTTTCAAAGGATGGTACAGGAAGAACTACTGGTCCGAGACCGGAAAGGCTGACATCCAACCGGAAATCAAAATCGGAAACGACACCACCCACGTGAATTTCCTTTGGTACAACCCCGAGGATAACCATTTCTATTCCGCAAGCACTTTCGACGCCGAACATCTCGCATTAGGTGTGGCCGCCGACCAGCAGACACCCTATCATTTCTTGTATGCCGTCTGGGAACCGATCGTCTATACCGTCCGTTTCAACCCGAACGTTCCGGCAGGCGAGGAATACACGGGTGAGATGGATTACGAGGATTTCACTTACAATGAGGAGAAGAACCTCTATCCCAATGCCTTTGTGTGGCCCTGCCACAAGTTCCTCGGATGGACTTTCACGAGCGACAACTCCGGAGACACGCTCGCCGACCAGCAGTTGGTGAAGAATCTTTCTTTGACCGACCATGACACGGTGGACCTCTACGCCGTTTGGGAAACGACGGCTCCGACACTGACATTGCATCCCGACAGCGCCACTTGTATCAATCCCGGATCCCTTACCATAACGGTGAACAACGAAGTGCCCAGCTACCATTATATGGTATATGGCTTAGATATCACCCAAACGCCGGCCGTGGAGACTGCGGATCCCGTTTGGGAGGCGACCCTTGACGACCAGGTCACCGTGCCCAATCTCGACCCCGGGCGCTATCGCGTGAAAGTGGTCACCGCCACGGGCTGCCCATTGGAGAAAGACACGACCATTTTCGTCAAACCGGAGGAAATCACCTCCAAAGACAACAGTATGACCTTCTGCGGGCATTCCACCTTCAGCATCGTGCCCAGCAACAATCCCAATGTGAAATACCTGTGGAGCGATCCCATCATCACCCCGTCGGACGCAGATGTGACCGTGACCCCCGGTGCAAACTCAACCACCCCGACGAGCAACATCTCCGGCACGCTGATAAACAACAGTGGTTATACGGTAACGGTGACCTACGAGGTGTACCCCATTCTCGGCAACTGTCCTCCGGGGTTGATTGAATTACCCATCAGCGTGGGTGTTGCAACGCCCAATTACGAGATTTCACTCAGTGGGCCGACGGAAGACTTTTGCGCCGGCAGTGAAGTTACGGTGACCGCCACTGTGAACAATGCCATCTACAATGATGCTTACACATTGCACTGGATGGTCAATGGAGACACCACCGATCGGACGCTGCCTGCCCAAAAGGACACAGCGAAGACCACCGTGTCCATTCCTGCCGATCTCTGTGAAGGCAGCTACACCGTGGAGGCGTACTATGTAAATGTCGCCAACCTTTGCCAAGTTAACGCATCCACATCCATCAATGTCGTTATGAATGGGTGGACTATGCCGTCTGACGGTGGATCCACTATCACCTGTGTGACTGACACCCTCCCGCCGCACCGGCTGAATCCAAGCGTAATGCCCACTGTTACTGATGGATGTGGCAACATACTGTCCCCCACGCTTACGGGTCGTACTAAGAATCTCGGTCTTCACGACTGTAGCGGAACCGTGACCTACACCTACCAATACACCGACTGCACAGGGGAGACAAAATACTGGAGATATGTTTACACCATCGAGCCGGTGGTTCCGGTACTGACCATCAACGGACCGCAGACGTCCGTACCTGCCGGAAACTGCCGTCATCGCATTCCGGCGTTAGACTACACGTTGGAAGGATGGTAACATCACCGTGACACAAGATCCTATCGCCGGCTATGAAATCAGCCAAGGCGATAATCCTCAAGATATTACAGTCACGCTGACCGCCACCGATGCGTGCGGCAACACGGTCACAGATGTGGCCGTGGTGACCATTCCGGCCAAGCCGACGATAACCATCGATGTGACGCCAAGCACCGTCTGCCCCGGCACGCCCATTACTTTAAGTGCCGAAGTGACCGGCACAGATGAGACACCCGTTTGGACTTCCAATCCGTCCACCGGAGTCTTCAGCGGCAACACCTTCACCTCTGATGTTGCCGGCAACTACACGCTCACGGCGAGCGTGGGTAACATGGCCGACAACTGTCTTGTCACTTCGAGCAAAGCGGTGACGGTGAACCCGCCGGTCACCCTCTCGGCCACCGACACCACCCAGACCGTGTGTAAAGGCGAGCCCATCAAAGTGATCCACGTTAGCTATACCGCTGCGAACGTCAGTGTTTCCGGTCTGCCTGCCGGAGTGGGCTTCAACGATGACCCCATCGACCCCAACATCAACGGAACCCCCACGGAGGCGGGCACGTTCCACTACACCATCACGGCCACAAGTAATAAAACTCCACAGTGTGGTGTCAAGACGGTGACGGGCACTATCACGGTGACGGAAACCGGCGATGTGATTCCCATCTCCAGCGACTCGCTCTGCGAAGAAAGCACTGCCACACTGGTTGTTTCCTCAACACCGGGATCGACATACGCTTGGAAGAAAAACGGCGTTGATCTCGAAGCGACCACGCGTACACTGATCGTATCGGAAGCCGGCACATACTCAGTGACGGTCACATCTCCGCACGGAATGTGTATCAGCACAGGAAGCATAACACTGACCAAACACGAAACCAAGCGAGACACATTGCGCAGAACCGTTTGCGATGTCAAGTTGCCCTATACTTGGGATCATGTAACCTTTGAGGCTGCCGGGGCCCTTTCGGACACTCTGGTCTCTGTGATCGGATGCGACAGCATTGTGACGAGAGAGCTGACGGTGGTCACGAATCCCGTAGTGGAACTCGCTGACATAGAGGTCTGCCCGAATGTTGAAACCGCCGACATAACAGCTATTGTGACCAGCTCGCATACAGCAGACTTCACGTATGCTTGGAGCGGTGATTTGACCGTTTCCTCGACCGCCAAGGCGGCCGACCAGCTGAGCGATACGGCCACAGTACAGATTCCCGACGCGCCCGGTTCCTGTGGACAGAACTACCCCATGTCGGTGACCGTGACAGACGACTACGGTTGCGAGGCAACCGCCAACAACATTGTGGCGGTGAAGATGCCAGCCAATCCAGTGATTGCCAGCCTGCCTGACACCAATGCCACGGCTATCCTTAACTGTACGTATAAGATGCCCGACCTCTCTGCCTTCACCCTCCACAGAACTACCGTTGAATGCGGCACACCCACTTTCGTGAGCCAGAGCATTGCTTCCGGCACCGAGTATCCGCAAACCGCTTTCCAACAGACTATCGAAGTCACCGTAACGGTGAAGGACGACTGCAACAACACTCAGACCGCGACGGTGTACGTCATCATCCCGGCCAAACTGAGTGTGAGCGTCAATGCCAATCCTGCCACCATCTGTCTTGGCAGTTCCTCCACGCTGACGGCCACCCCGGCCAATGCCACGGGTGTCGTGACGTACGATTGGACCCCGAGTACCACGCTGAACGCCACCGACGTCGCCACCGTAACAGCCACCCCGACGGCCGCTGGTGACAACGCTTACACGGTGAATGTCCAAGATGTGAACGGTTGTACCAGCACTGCCAGCGTTACGGTGGTGGTGAACGACACCGTGAAGCTCTCCGCCAACAACCTCACGCAGAAGATTTGTCTCGGCTCGGGCATCACGACCATCAATATCACAGCTGAGAATGCCACTATTTCCCTTGATGCTCCTGCAGCTGCGGGTATGACGCTTTCCGGCAACAGCATCACGGGTACCCCGACCGCTGCGGGCACCTACAACTTCACCATCACAGCCGCGAGCGACAAGACCCCGTCTTGCGGCAACAAGACCCTCACGGGCACCATCGTTGTGAAGGATCTCACCATTTCGGCTACCGGCAGCAATTCCAACTGCGACAACAAGTCCGGCAGTGCCACGGTGACCGCTTCCAACGGTTTTGAGCCTTACACCTACAGTTACGCTTACAAGTATCCTTCCGCCACCCATAATACCAATGTGAATCTGTCGGATGTGAACAACCTTAACACGAACAATCCGACCGGCTTGGATACCGCTGTCTATGTGGTGACCGTGACGGATGCCAACGGCTGTTCCAAGACGGCCGAGTTCACCGTGGGCCTGACCAACAACTTGAACGTTGAGGTGAGTGCCGGACCGCAACACATCTGTTCCGGCGGTTCCTTCGTGATCACACCGACCGCCCCTGAGGGCACCCAATACAGCTGGCTTAAGCCTACGCAGAATCCGGCTTGTAGCCCTGATTGTGACTATGTGAGCGGTACCGCTGCGGATGTCAACCAGACCACCGTACACGGTGAGAACCTGGTGAATAATTACACCTCCACGGTGGTGCTGACCTATACCGTTGTTCCGACCTACGGCATCTGTGTGGGCGCTTCCGTGCCCGTGACAGTAGCTGTGGACGTGACCACGCACCCTATACCCCCCATCACAGTGAAGGATACCACCGTGTGCGCCAATGTGGGTAATGTTGACCTTATCGCCACCTTTGCCAACGTAACTTCAACAGTGAATACCGTTTCCTGGAAGTTCCGCAACGACAGCGTGGCCCATTCTAACGCGGTCTCCAGTTCTGACCTTACCGACAACTACACGGCAGCGGTTCCGGCCACACCGTGCAACGATATGACCTATCCTTATGTGGTCTATTACAGTGACGAGTATGGTTGCAAGAGCCAGCGTTCGGCCAATGTAATCGTGAGTATGCCGGCCACCTTCACCATTACGGGTGGTACCGATAACAGCACCATCGAGTGTGTGGAGGACACGTTGGCCCCGCACCTCATTTCACCGAGTGTGATGCCGACGGTGAAGGATGCCTGCAACAACGACATCTCCAACCAATGGACGCTAACCCGTCCCACCAACACGGTGACCTGCGAAGGCACGATGGAGTTTGTCTATACCTATAAGAATTGTGACAACAAGACGACGACTTGGACCTACACCTACACCATCAAACGTTCTACTCCGCCTGCTGAAGTCGATGGTCCTGTGGCTACCGCGAAGACGGTGGAGTGTGCGAAGGACACGTTGGCCCCACACCTCATTTCACCGAGTGTGATGCCGACGGTGAAGGATGCGTGCGGCAATACGCTGACTAATCCTTCTTGGAAGAAAACTGAAAACATTACCGATTGCGAAGGTACGGTTACCTACACTTACACCTACAAGGATTGTGTGGACAGCCAGTTCGTTTGGAAGTATATCTATACTATCGACCGCACCACGAAGCCGACCGTGAACGCCACGGGCATTGAGGCTTCCAAGACAGTGGTCTGCGTGGACAGTGCCAAGGTTCCCACCATCATCCCGACGGCCAAATCCAAGTGCGGTGAGCCCCTAATGGGTGAGTTGACCGCCACGACGGACAACCCGACCTCGCTCAACTGCGAGGGCACGCGCACCTACACCTATACTTACACCGATTGTGCCGGCGACACTGCCCAGTGGAATTACGTCTATACCATCGTCAAACAAGACTTCACGCTGCCTGCCAACGAGAGCAGCAATATAGCCTGTGCTGCTGACACCGTGATGCCGACTCCTCCGTCCTCTCCGGCTACCTATTGCGGCGACCTTACGGTCAGTGGCCCGGTGAGAGGCGGCAACTACGACGGCTGCTCCGGCACCAAGACCTATACCTGGACCTACACGGATTGTTCCGGCAGATACACGCACGACTGGACTTACACCTACAACATTGCCAAGCCTGCGGCTCCCATTTTGAGGACTCCCTGGCCGAGCAACCAGTCTGATGTGAATGCCTGCTATGCTGGCAAGCCCGCCTTCCCGACGAAGGCTGCCATAAAGGCCCTCTACACCGCTTCCTGCAGCAAGACCCTGACGGTGGACTCCGTGGAGACCGTTGTCAAGAGCAGCGATTGCGATTGGGAAATCAGGTGTGAGTACACCATCACCGACGAATGTAATTCGGTGTCCCGTACCATCACCTACAAGGGCGGCGACCAGACGGCGCCGGTGATCACGGGTACGCTGGCGGACATCACAGTGACAGGATGCAGCTATGACGATGCTCCTGACGCCTATGCGGACGCTGCCGCGTTGGCATCTGCGTTGCAAGGTGAAGGAGCCGGCATCACAGACAACTGTTCAGCCATCTCCGATCTGACTCTGAACGTTTCTGACGGTGAAGTAACCGGTACCTGTGCAAAGACATTCACCAGATCTTACACGGTGACTGATCTATGCGGCAAAACCAGCAACGCGGTGGAACAGACGATCACCATCGCCCACAGCACCGCTCCTGCCGAGGTTGACGGACCTGTCGCCACCAGCAGCACCGTCGAGT
>Ga0247611_10003671_pt1 | contig 22388 bp, 26 predicted proteins | sample 177DNAGHGhighgp2_FD_192422 | JGI IMG/M metagenome (GOLD analysis project Ga0247611, IMG submission 192422) | Sheep rumen microbial communities from Palmerston North, Manawatu-Wanganui, New Zealand - 1770 DNA GHGhigh gp2 | ecosystem: Host-associated > Mammals > Digestive system > Stomach > Rumen... | reverse complement strand
CAGAATGTTTCATACCTCGTATTTTATAACCACCGCTCATTAAATTATAACCAACATTTTTATCAGTAGCATTTAATTTCTCTATCCAGTATATTTCTTTATTATTTAATTCATCCTCAGAAAAACATTCTTCCAACAATTCACATTTAAAACTATCAGGACCATATTTATTAAACACATTTGTAAATCTAACACCACTACCAAAATAATTTGAATCAAATTTATCTGATTTATGTTGTCCAACATAAATTTTCCCATTGTATAAATTAGTTGTTTTATAAATATAACCGTACATTTAAACTCCTTTCTAACCGATTAAATAGTCTAACATTTCAGGTGTTAATTTAGATGTTTCACCATCCACTAACATATCAGCCATAGCACCTTTTTTGTTTACAATATTCCATATTCTTTCATCAATCGTATCTTTTGCCATGATGTTATAAACTGTTATGTTATTTTGTTGTCCCAGTCTGTGACACCTGTCTACACACTGGTCATATAATGCTCTGTTCCACGGATGGTCTAAAAAGATTATAACAGAACCGCTATATAAATTCAAGCCTGTTCCCATAGCACCGCTTGTACCGATTATTACATCATACTTACCTGCTTGAAAATCATCTACAATATTCTGACGGTCAGCATCTTTTGTTTCACCTGTAATCTGATTCACCTTATATGCTTTATGAAGTCGATTATAGATAGGAGTTGTCATCTGTGTCCAATTAGAGAAAATAACAACTTGCTTGCCATTATTAACTGCTTCTTCTACAAGTTCTTCCATTCTATCAAGCTTTGCACTCTCCTGAACTTTACTAGAAAGAATACCTGTATATCCTGTTGCTTGACGCATACGAATAAGAGCCGCCAATGGATTCGGAGCAATCTTAATCTGGTCAATGTTCATCTTAACTTCTGCTGTTACCTCATCATAAATCTGCTTCTGCTTTGCTGACAGTTCCACATATTCATCAATGTATGTCTTTTCAGGCAAATCAAGCACATCATCTTTTCTTCTACGCAACATGATAGAATTAAGTCTTTCCTCTAACTCATCAAGATTCTTATAACCAAGAATCTCATAGTCACCGAAACCGCCCATAATACAATGATGCTTCTTGAATGAATAAAAAGCGTGCTTCTCATAACCGAGCCACTTTAAGATAATATAAATGTCAAGCGGAGTGTTCATCAACGGAGTACCAGTCATAGCAATCATTGTATCAGCTTGCAATTTAAGAAATGCTTTACCTTGCTGACTTGTCGGATTCTTCATTTTATGCACTTCATCACAGACAATCATTCCGATAGTACCATCTTTGCAATAGTCAATAAGTAAGTTATTAAGTTCCTCACTTCTCAATGCTTCTACGTTTGTAATTAAGAAGTAACTGTCAATCTTATCAAGGTTCTTTAAATCTTCAATCTTTGCTTTATTGCCTTCAACTCTTAACTTACCTGCTTTCATTCTCTGTCCGAGAATATAACCGTCCTCATTAGAATGTGTAGCAACTTCATTCTTCCAGTTCCACTTCAAACCGTTGACACCACAGATGATAAGACAATGCTTATAGCCTTTCTGTAACTTCTTTGCAATAGCGATATCAATACTTTGCTTCGTCTTTCCAAGTCCCATCTCATCACCGAGTAACCATCTGTCATTATTAAGACCATAATTGAAAGCTTCGATTTGATGCTCAAACGGCTTTGTCTTAAATTTAAAACCTTTCGGCATCTTCGCTTTCGGCTTTTCAAGTGATACATAAGTACCTGTAATCTCAATCGGGTATTTAGAAAGCTTATTCACTAAATCACCGAGTTTATTAAAAGGTACTTCCCACTCTTTGTTATCTGCATGCCAGTATCTTGTCGGCATATTTCTTACGATGCTAACTATCTTGGCATCATAGTCGAACTTCACAAACAAACCATATTCAGTATTCGCTTGTCTTGACTTTCTAATATCAATAGTAATCATATTATTTCCTCCTATGTGATATACTTCACTGTAAACATTATACTAAAACATTATTTATAAGTCAAGAAAAACTTTTATAAATAAATGTTTATAAACCAAAACAAGAGGTCATCATGCGGTTCTGATACATGATGACCTCTTGTTCATTTAAGGATATAAATGCATTTCAAGGACATACTTATTATAACATATAGTATTGAAATTACAAGTGCAAATTATCCAACATATTTAATATTTCGGCTCTTTCTTCTTTAGTGTCTGTACTGCTATATAATATATGTATAAACTCATTCAATTCTTTGCAAACATCTTTCATGGCATATATAATAGTTTGCTTGGGTAATTCATTGAGTTGATATTTCTTCTTTATCATACAGTAATTTTTATATTGCGGTAGTATGTCATTTAACTCTTGTAATGTAGCGTTCTGCGGTTCTACAATCGAATTTGAGCGACTTTTCTGTGCATCTCTTATAATGTATAAGCTAGATAGTTTCTGACAATCTGTAAACGTGCTAATAGTTTCTTCCAAATCAGCTATCATATCATCTAATTCTTCAATAGTAAACATAAGCTACTCCTTTTAAAATAAGGGGCATTGATATTTCACAATGCCCCCGATTATTACTGGCGCATCTGCTGAATTAAGTTCTGAATAGCCTGTTTGTCTTGGGCATTCATTGTGTCATTAGCAAGATGCTCTAACTTTTGTATCAGTTGGTCTTTCGATGCGTCACGGCTATATCGTCCTCGCATATCTCTACGCTCACTATATCTGCCATCTCCATCACCGTCACGACCTCTGCGGGCATAGCTACCGTCATAGCTGTCATCACGACTATAATCGTTGCTCATTCCGTCATAGCTTCCATCACGGCTATACTCATAGCTGTTACCGCCACGATTATAACTACCGCCCATAGACATACCATAGCTGTTTCTGCTATAACCATAGTCACCACTCTCCTCTGCTTCTATCATAGCAATAGTGGTTTTAATACTCTTAATAGCATGAGTAAGTTTGTCAATCCAATCAAGATTCTCTTGCGTGATTTCACCTTGCTTAACAAGGGTACTCAACTAACTATTAAGCATTTCACATAAGTCCTCGTACATCTGAATGTGCCTTGACATATTAACTCCTCCTTTCTTATGCAATTCTGTCAACTACCATGTTAGCGTTCTGAACAAGTATTGCAGGGGCAGGAGTAGTTGCAGGTGTAGCACTCTCGGAAGTATTCTCTACCGAAACATTGAAGCAACATCCTCTAGGTACTGTAATGATTGCCGTACTGGTAACATTAAAGAAATTTTCTTGTGTCGGTGGGTCTGTTGCGGTTGCGGCTGGAGTTACGATTGCTCTACTTGTAAGCAAAGGTTCTCCATCTAATGCCAAACTTACACTTATCGGACCTACTGTACCGCCATCCGGGATAGCAATATTTCCATTAAATGTTACTTGATACCTAGCAAAACAATTATTGGTAACACCTCGGAGAGTTACAATGCCACTATTATTTCTGTGATATACATATCCCTTGTTGCAAGGAATTGTAGTCTGTAATACAACAGGCTGATTCGGTGCAACTGTCTGTACGGGATTATAAGTAAACTCTGCCATAGCTATTACCTCCTTTAGAACTGACCGCCATTACATCCACAACCGCTGTTGCAAGTGAAAATCGGTGTGCGTCCATATACGGGCGTACTGGGCACGGGGCAGGAAGAAAGACGATTATACAACTGGTCAACTTCGTCACTAAAGCCTTTCTGAATAAATGCGTTCTGGTCTGCCTGTGATGCCTGAAGTGTAGCCATATTAAGCTGACTTCTCAAGTTGTCATTTTCACGCTTGTAACCATCAAGTTCAAGCTGACACAGTTTGTCAAGGATAGCCTGTGTATTAGCTGTGGAAGTTGCTCTGTTAGCACAAGCCTCTGTCGCAATCGTGTACTTCACATCTGCCGTGGCGGCTCTGTTATCACAGCAACATTGTGCTAACTGTGCCTGGAGTGCCGTAAGACCCTGTGTAGTTGTGGTCTGTGCGTTGAAACTTCTTTCAAGGTCTGAAATCTGATTGGTGTATAACTGCTGTGATACTGCGTTCTGTGCATTAGTTACAGAAGCTGTTACACCAGCAAACCCACTACAAAGTTGTGTTGAAAGGTCACCAATACCATCTCTTACAGAAGTGATATTGTCATTCAACAGAGCGTTTTGGAATCCTTCGTTGGTGTTGTTATTGATGCCTTGCTGACCTGTCAGTAACCACGGGAAGTCATAACCTCCACCGAAGCCACCGCCAAAGCCTCCGAAGCCACCCCATCCACCGTTGCCCATCAGAGCAAACAGGAACAGGATAACCCACCAACCATCTCCACCAAAACCGCCCCATCCGTTGTTGCCACCATACATGGGAGCAACGGGCATAATCAATTCGTTAGAACCGTTTGATAAAGACATAGCTTTGTCCTCCTTTAAAGTTATATTATGTAAACTTGCAAGTTTTACCGTAATTTGATTCCTAACTTATTCGCTATTTGCATAGCTGTGTTTAGGGATTCTTGATTCATCTGCCCACTACGCACTAAATAATCAACCGCACTATGCGGGTTTTGTGCATATTCCGGTGGCACATTTAATTTGCTATTCATTAGATGTTGCATAGGATTTTGCATAAATGATTGAAACTTATTTTTCAGTGTGTTTTGTTGTGTTTCTTGGAATAAGGGGTTCATTTTTGTTCTCCTTTCGTGCTGGCTTCATTGTTTGCATACTCTCAATGGTACGTTTTAATTCATCGAACTCATCACGGGTTATAAAGTTTGATGTGTCTATCGGATTTGTGGGTTCAGTCGGTATGCTTTCTTTTCTTTCGGTATAAGTAAATGCTCTTAACGGCATTGGTATTCCACTAGCATCTGTCGATTTAATATAGAAACATTCTGTTTCGCTATCCATTAGCAAAACACTATTTGACGGTGCGACAGGATATGCTTTTGCTCCTGCTTCGCCTTGAACCCAAATAATACTAGATGAATTTTGGGGCTGTTGAATTGGCTGTACTTGATACGGATTTTGATAAGTTGCTGGAAATGGATAATTATAAGCCATGCTTAATCCCTCCTTCTGAAATAATAGATAGGTGTTTCTTCTCCACTATCCCACGTATCATAATAGCTACCGTCTATAACAGCTATTGCATGAGAACCTGTACCTAATATGTATTCACCGATAGGATAGTCGTAACAAAAATCTTTAACTGTATAACAATCTGGACAAGTGTTCGGAATTATATATCTGTCAAAGCCTAAATCATTTAAGTATGATTTCCATACTTCATTACTTGTTGGCATATCATACATAGCAAATCCTTTTGACACTAATTCGCTATACACTTGTTCCCATGATTTATGTGTAACTGTTGAGATTGCTCTAATAACACAATCACCAACTTTTCTTTTCTTGGGATTAGCATTAAACTGTATATACATCTTCATCACCTCGCAATTCATCTTGAATGTGCAAAAGTAAATAAAGTGCATATATAGGAGAACATTTTTGCTGTTCCATTATATTTTGTAAAATTTCTTGAAGTTCCATATACTAACCCTCCCTATACGATTAGTATATGTGAAGATATATTGTGTAACTTGTTAGAAAACTGTTTGATTTTTGTATGAAATATGTTATAATCAATATTGCTAGGAATAATGTTGAGGGTTAAATCCAAAACATTATAAAGAAAACCCATGTAACGGCGGTGTGCCCGCTGTTTACATGGGATTTTCTTTTGCACAAAAAGAACCCCTACACGACTTGGGGATAATCGTATAGGGGTTAGAAAAAAGGGATATATATGTATGAAGCTTTGGGGAAAAGCTACAATACTTTTATCATTTTAGTTTTGACCTTGCGTGCCAACTTTGATACTTTACTTTCTGATACATTCATTTCAAGTGCTATTTGGACATTACTTTTATCCTTTGCTCTTAAATTGAAATACATCATTTCCTCATCACTAAAGTTACACTCTCTACGGAACATTTCAAGTTCCCACTCTACAAAGTCAGCTATCTTGTTCATCCTTTTTAACGTCCTTATGTTTCATATCAACTAGACTTTCACACACTTGATAAATGGCTGTAGAAGCTACTGCACAAATGATACCAGCAGTTGCTACATACTTATTTGTAGTAGCAAGACCAGCAATACTTGTTCCGATACTGCCTAAAAAAGTTGCTACTGCCATCCAAAACTTTCTGCTTGTCCACTTATTTCGCATCATGCACACCACCTTTTGATATTAAATAATTCTGTAAATCGTCACGGGCTTTCGTAAGTTTATCAGTATCATTACCATTGATTGAATGTGAGAGTAATGCAAGTATAGCTTGCTGTGTTACTCTATTACCTTCTTCTAATTCTTCTAACCTACGATTGTCCTTATTAAAGTAGTTTTCAAATTCTTTCACTCTTTTTTCCAACGCATCAAGTCTATCATTTTGACTTTGATTAGGTTGCTTTGCTTTTTGAATTACTTTAATAATCACCGTTACTGCCGCTGATATGGTAACAATGGCGGCACAGAATCCTAAAAAGATTGTGAATATATCACTTGGGGTAAGACCTATGGGTTTGTCCATTACTCATCACCCTCTTTAACCTTTTTAAATGACTTCTTCTCTTCATTAACTTCGGGTGCAGGCTCCAGTTCCTCCAATTCAACATAATCAAGTTTAACCCACTTATCTTTACCAATCTTTGCGAACCCGTCTTTCTTTGCAAGCATTTCATAAATTCCGGGAACACAAGTTTCAACGACCTCTGCGTTTAAGTTTGGATTCTTTCTTACATTGAGATTGTTTATAGAAATCTTCACCATAGTTTTGTTTGCTAACATCTTATATTATCCTCCTTTAATACATGGTAAATCCATGCTCAATGTTATTATATAACAAAGAACATGGATTTACAATAGTTTTAACAAAACTCTATAATAATTGCCTCAAGTCTACGGCTTTGTCCTCTAGTTCCACAAAACTCACCGTCATAGCACCACTTTGTCCAACCTGTTCCTTGCAGATGCCCCTTGTATCTTATCTTTCTACCTTTACACTTTACAGCAAATCCTTCAAGTCGTTTACTCTGCCCTTTGACACCAGCCCATTGACCGTTAGTGTACCATTTACTATCACCATAGCTTTGCTGATGTACCATGTATTCAAGTAAATTTGTAGGACTTTCAATGCAGATACTTTCGGCACGCTTACTCTTACCTGTCCAGCCAGCACATTCACCTTCATCTACCCACGGTAAATCACCATAACCTTGCTGATGTACTCTATAACGTAAATCTTCTTCATCATACTTGGGACGAATAATAGCGCGGATATAATCTCTACGATTACGCTCCATTACTTCACCGCCGTTGCTATCATTACCAATGGCAGTATTTCCCTCCACGGTAGTATATGAACCGTTACTATTCTTTTCTACGATTAAACCTATATGGTCTGCATCACCGCTACAATCCCAATCGAAAAGAATTATGTCACCTGTTCTACCGCTTGAATTATTGACAATCAATCCATTTGCTCTTGCCCAATTTAATACTGCGGTACAAGAAGCTGTCTTATTACCATTAAAGAATAAGTTAGAAGCACCACACATTCTAAAGATATCCCAAACGAAAACGCAACACCACTGATAAGGTGAACCATTTACAGGATGTCCGTAATAATCTGTATTGAATATTACATTGTTAGAATACGGTGGATTTTCTTTAACTCCGATAAAACTTTTAGCTTTATCTATAATTTGTTTTGCGGTAGCCATTTATAGCACCTCCTTTATGAATTATTTGCTTGTTCAAGTGCTGTTATTCTCGCATCAAGCGCATCTAATTGGTCTTGAATATTATCTTCAATGTTCATCAAAGCCGCCAATTCAGTTATACTTAAAGTGCAATCTGTATAAGTAGATGTACCATCTGCATTTGTGTGATAGAACTCAATGCCGTCAGTTCCGTATCTTGCACCGAATTTAATTTCAGGTGTTATATCATCAGTTTGCGAATCCCACACATGAACTTCCATTATTAAAGCTTCATGTTCTTTATAAGCAGGGTTTAGATAATGTCCACCTTTCATCTTTATGATAGATGTACCATCAGGTATTAAGCGCATCAGTCTTAAAAAATGCTTAAACCCAAAGTTTATCTGTTCATTGTTTGCATTTGTAATATCAAATTGTTGAGCCGACAAACTAACATTTTCACCAGTTGTTTTATCTTTAATATCTATATAAGAATCTCCTGTTGTTATCTCGGTTGTATCTCTGTCATACGATAAAAATTCACTTAAATTTGCTAATGTATCCCATGTTAGATTTTTATAAACTGTTGTATCACCAGTAACTTCACTTCTAATCAAAAGTCCTCTATCAAAGTTTATCTCTGCTATTGGATTAAGTGAATCTGTTTTATCATAAATCCTTATGCCACGCCATATACCTTGCTGGGAATCATGTTGATAACCTAGCCCTTGAACTTCTATATTAGTAAGTTTAATAACATTTCCTAACTTACTAATAGGTACTTTCTTTGATACTCCACCTTGAACTACATACAAGTCATCTGATTGTCCTAAACTTGTAGCTTCTGTTAATTCAGATAATTTACTATCAGCCATTCTGTTCTACCTCCTCTACTTCTTTACATTCAGGCACATTAGCTTGCTGATATGCTTGCAAGTCGTTTTGATACTGTTGATTAGCCAAATTCTGAATCTCAAACAATACTGCTTGCAAACAATCAGCTACAATGAAAGCTGGTAATTCAGCATTGTTGATTGTCTGTGCTAATGCTTTGTTAAATTCTGCTCTTTTGATTGTTAAAGGTTTTTCCATAGTTCTTTTTCCTCCTTTAAATTTATGCTAATATAGCAAATGGTCTATAATATGCGGATGATGCTCCACTTCTCCAAGATAACAAACCGCTCTTATACAAGATACACCAATTCGTAGTTGATTCTATGTCACGCACCCAAACATCATAATCTGGTGTATATGCGTAATACGGTGCTAAACTAAATAGTCTAAATCGACCATAAGTAATACCTGCATTGTATATTTGAACATAGTTCGAATTGATAGCAGGTGTATATCCAAAGAGATTACTTATCTGTGGTAATTCAACATCACAATCATAATCTGCCCTAGCATCCGAACCAGCACTTGTTAAACTGTCTGTATAAGTTTTTATATGTGATGTTCCAAAGAAGTTTGTAAATTTAGTTTTTAAACCAGACCTAGACGCACTTCTATAATTGCACCCTCCATAACCATTAGATATAGTTTGAGAACTATTTATCCATCCTGATGATATAGGTAAATCGGGCATTATTATTAAATGTGAATATCCAATTTGACCTTTTGATGTGCCTGTTCCTCTATAAAACATAAAGTTAGTATTGTCAACTATTCTCCAAGTAATGCCTTGTGTAGTATCTTGCCAATAATCACCATTCCATAAGTCACTAAAATCACCGTTAGCAATAGCCATAGCTTGTGCAGAAGTAAATGATGTTCCAAGATTTTTAAACCTTAATCCGGAATGACAAAGATACGATTGAAGTGTAGTTAAATCACTTGCACTTGCTTTGTTATTTAACTGTGTCTGAATATAGCCTGTTACTCCAGATAAATATTCTAATTCTGCATTTGTTACATTACTGGTTACTAGCTTCTGATAATTGTCGGCATAAACCACACGATTTCCAGTCCAGTTTGAATCTATGAAACCAGTAGACATTTTTCTATCGCCATTATTATTGATTACTTTCACCTCTGCATTAGATATCGTATTAGCACCATTTACCGAAACACCTGTTGCATCAATAACACAATGATGACCACCTGTTGTGGCAAGAAAATCTGCATAACCAAGAGCACCACCATTTGCAGTAGCAATAGCTACAACGTGTTGTGTTGGATTAACAGAATGATTATCAATAAAAAATCCTGCACGATTTAATTCATTATGTGTATGATATGCTGGATAATTTGTTATAATTCCTTGTGATGACGAGCCTAGGAATATACCTGCGTGTGTATAATCAGTATCACTTGTCATTCCGTAACTTAAACCACTACTTCTAATAGTCCATCCACCAATATCACCACCATTAGCATGAATAGTACCAGTTAAAGTAACATTTCCACTATTATCAATAGAGAAATTGTTAGCAGATACCGCTATATTTCCAGTTGCTAAATCTATTGTTTTATTAGCTTTGAAGTATATGTAATCTGCATCTATTTGAAATGTACTTCCTGTACTTGGGTCTGCACTTAAAGCCGCCTTAACAATCTTACCGTTGTTATCTACCTTTAATACGATTTTATCTTTCATCTGATTTATTTCAGAAAAAGCAGTTGATGTGGAAGTATCACTAACAACATCACTCCATGTAAATTGCCCATTTGTATATTTAACTTGGTCACAAGTATAAAGGTACGAATATGAAGTTGACACAGTAGGAATTGCTTTAGTCCACGCTCCTGTACTTGTGCTTGTACTTGTTACTTCGCTTGTCGGTTTAGCAGGAGCAGTAGAAGAATTACTACAATAGTACAAAGGAGTAACACTAATAACACCTATTCCTTCATCTGCCCCAACACCTTCGGGGATGTAGAAATAAGCTCTATCAGTATTTGCATCAGCACTACTATCCTTACTATAAAGAAGTAATATGCTATGTTCTCCGCCATCAAGATTACTAAAAGTAATTGCTTGATAATTAGTGGAAGATGTAGTAACGGTTTTAAACGAAAAGTAATTACTTCCATTTCTTGTAATAGTAGTTGCATCAAGATTACTTACTTCAAGGTAATCATAATTTTGTTCGCCATCCGAACAAGCCATGATAGTAAATGTATCATAGCCATTAAATGTTATCTTGCATCTTGATTCTCCATTATGCACATGATAATTGCTATCTGATTTATATACAGTTTTGCCACTAACTTGTGTATCTGTTTTTATCCATTGTCCATTATTGCTTGAAAATGAATATACTTTTGAGTTTCCTGGGGGTCCTGCTTCACCGTAAGTACCTGTAATGACAGGGTTTGTATCACTTGAACTTCCATTAGCATAAGTATATGTATGATAAGTCCACAGGTACTTATTTGTCGGTGTCATTGTCTGAACAGTTGTTGTCCATCCCGGAGTATCTTTTGTAACTCCACTTCCTGCACTTGTTGCCAGGTAATGAAGTGTATCTGTTTTAATTGCATCTGCTTGTGATGTAAAAGTTTCTCCTACATAAGTTACAATCTGTGTAGAAGTCTGTTGCAACCTAGATTCGGTTGCTGATTTTGTATAATAGTTATTTTGGAGATTTGTTTCAACATTACTTACTTGTGTAGAAATACCATCAATAGTCTTTTCTACTTTTGACATTTTATGCCCTTGAACCATCGTGTCGTTTATATCATTGACTTCACCCGATAATTTACTTGCACTTGCTTTGGCTTCAATCGTCTGCTCGACAAAACAAACACCTGAAAGTTCTTCTGACATAACATAAGAATAACCTTTGTCTGTCTGAACTCTCTGTCCTAACACAAGTCCATTATGTGCTTTAATCATTTTAAGCTGACACGGTTTGTACTGTATTCCATCTATTGCATCAAGTAAGTCCTCTAAAACTTCTTGGGCGGCTGATTGAAATTCCTCAATAAGATAAATGAACCATAAATTACCTGCTATGTTATAAACATTATCATCAGTACCTACCATCATAAGTAAGTCATCACTCGATGAATAAGAAGCAATACCTGTTATCGGTTCTGTTACAAAATCTTCCCATGTACTATTATAGCTTTCATATTCACCACGCAAGTCTGTTGTCGTGTTATTATCAAGAGTAGCAAATGTGAGATTACCTGCCGCATCAATATAAGGAAATGTTCCTTGTAACTCACATAACATCTTAATAACTTGATTGAAAGTAATAGTTGTCATTATAGGAAATGTTTCTGACGTCCATGACAATCCACCTGCATAGTCATTAACATACTCTGCACTAGGAACTGTAAATCCTAAATAGGTGAGAAGTGAATTTCTAACAGTTTTTATATTCTGAATTGTTCTTGGTAATGCATTCCACCAATCAGCTACATTATCGTTACGATGATAATATATCCAATCATAAGCAACTATCTGTCTTGTATGCCCTACATTATCTGTCTTACTACTATCAACAATACCTGTGAAGATAGGAGTTAAAGCATTAGTCTGTGTATCTTTCAAATACACTTGAATAGTATAGCCTTGTAAATCTGTATCAATGTTGAATAACTCAACAGAAAATTCACTTGCTATCGGAGTACCAAAATCAATATCGGTATCAACAATGCTTCGCTTTAAATTTAAAGTTCCACTAGCAATACCTGTTGTCATAACTGTACCGTCATCTTCGGTAAGCAAAACACCGCCACTTTCTAATGCCAGTCTGTTACCATTTTCTAGTAATAGACTGCCATTAGAAGCTGACGGAACTTGGATGGTTGCTTGTCCTTCTTTTGATAATACAATTAGTGGAGTTTTTGTAATTTCCAAATCCATAGTATTACTCCTTTACTTGTATCAATTCTATCTTACGCTCTTTGTAAATTATATCTGTATCTGTAACACGCTTAATTTGAAAAGTCGGGTTCGGTTGATAAAATAACTTTGTTTCATAGTTGTTAATTTCATCATTCCAATATTCAAGCATAATGTTTCTTTGCTTGTGACTTGTTTCGGCGTTATAGAAGAACTGTTGTATTGCTATCTTATCATCGAGGTGTAAGTTATCTCTAGTTGTAAAAGAGAATGTAGACATTTCACCATCAGCAGTTATTCTAAACAATTCTCTTGTTACATCATCACGGTAGGCTTTAACTTCTTCTCTTTGATTAGGAGAACTTTCCCATGTTTCAAAAGCTATGTACTTCATAGGAAATATTTTATTTGTAGCTACTGCTTTAAAGAAATAACCTCTCCAGTTATTAGCCATTACTTACACCTCCTTATGCAAATTTAGCATTTCCTGTTTGCTTGTAACGCTTCTGATTCTCGTCCCAAACAACCTTTGCTACTGTCTTACCATCTAATTGTAACACAATCGGCTCTTTATTGCTACTATATCCTCCACTTTGTTTTAAAGCAGTATTGAAAGCTTCAACCATCGTATCAAGAGGCGTTTCAATATTATAACCTTGTTTCTGGTCACCGAGAACTGCAAGGAACTCATGGTTCGGAGGAATAACACCGCCCTTTGCCAAACGTGGATTATTATATGTATTATTTCTATTACCGCTGGTAGCACCGCTTAATTTTGAAAATGCGGTACTGATTGCATTTGCAATCTTTGTCAACAATGTATTGATGCTATTAGAAGCAGAAGTAAATGCATTACCAATAATATTTGCATTTGTATTTGCACTATTAGCCATAGCAGAAAAACTACCTGTTACAGAATCTTTAGTACCACTAAATGCATCTTTAATACCTTGGGCGGCATTACCGAAGAATGTTCCTATATCCGTTGCATTTGATTTTGCACTTCCATTTAATTCACTAAATGCGCCCTTAATCTTTGCTTTAAATCCATCTTTGCCATCATTTGCAAATTCTTTTGCTGAATTATCAGCCGCCTTTTTAAATTTGCCCCAAATACCCATCGGCTTATTTGAATCATTTCCTATTGCATAAGTTTTTGCATAATCATTAAGGTCTGAAAATACATTTTTAATCTTATCCGAAAACTTTGATTTGTCTGTAAACTTATCAACTATCTTTGTTGCGGCTGAATGGAATTTGCCCCAAATACCCATCGGTTTACTAGCATCATTTCCTATTGCATAAGTCTGTGCGTGTTTATTAAGTTCTTCAAATGCACCTTTAATTTTAGCAATAAATCCAGGATCATCCTTTGTAAAAGTATCAATAATACGGCTGACAGCAGATGTAAACTTTCCAACTACACCTGTACTGCTAGTACCGCCCGCACCAAGAATAAATTGCTGTGCCGACATTGTTATCTGATGAAAAATACCATTTTCTTTACAGAGATTATCTCTAGTATCTGAAAATGCTTTTTCAATAGTTTCTGCTATTTTTGCAAATCCACTTGAAGCATCTTCTGTATTGACAGATTGGATATTTTTGATAAGCTGTTCAAACTGTTGTTTCGGACTTTCTGTATCAATTTGTATGCCCTTCACTTGACTAAATATTTTATCAAGTGCTTCTACGGAAGCCGAAGCACCTTTAACTATCTTGCCAAAAGCACCATCTTCTTCACCAGTTGCTTTATCTACAATGCTTTGGAAATCTATATTACTTCCAATAGCATTAAGATACTTGGCGGTTAATTTAGATTTCTCGTCTGCATCTATTGGCATCTGTTCAATTTCAGTCCTGAACTTTTCTGCCAGTCCTGTAACAGATGTTTTCTTTTTTATATTGTTAAGATTAGTTACGGTCTTGGTACTTGCAACTAATGAACTCTTAACAATCTTATCACGCATACCTTCAAAAGATTTAGAGATATTGCCTGTTAATGTAGTGGTACTCTTTTCAGTAGTCTTGTTAGAATCAGTAACTTCTTTATCAAGAGTTTTCCAATTCTTTGCCATACCCTTTACATTTTTACTAACTTCTTTATTAGCTTTCTTTGTAGCTGTGCCTACATTTTTAACACTCTTTGTTGCTTTCTTGGAAGGAGCAATAATCGACTTCTTATACATATCAGTATAATGCTTTGCTGTCGTTTGTGCTTCCTTACCTAAATCTTTAGTTGTTTCTTTAAGTTCCTCTGATGTACCATTTATTTCTTCGTTGACTTTACTTGTGAATAAACTAATACCAGCAGTTATCTTGGTCATCTTACTGGTAGTTTCATCATAGATTTTCTGTAATTCTTTTAATCTGTCCTTCTCGGAAATAAGATTAAGTTTGCGCTTTGCATTAAGTTTATCCAGTTCAGCACGCCATTTACTTTCAGCCGCATAGGTAGTATCAATCTGCTTTGCAATATCTTCATAGCCTTTCTTTGCTATGGCAGTTGCTTCTTTACTATCCATGCCGTACTTCTTCATCTCTTGTCGAACCCTATTGATAGAAATTCCAACTTCGGCAATCTTCTGTTTACGTTCTTCTACCAAATTCTGTTCTTCAAGTCGTGCTAGTGTACCATACTTCTGACTTATATAGGTAAGACCTTTTTCAACTGCTGGAGCAATAAATGTTTCACCAATTTTCCATCCAGCAATAGCAACTCCAATGCAAGCCGCAATCGGTCCAGCAACACTAAATAATCCACCGAGAGCATTTCCGATAGCACTTCCTAAACTACCAGTAACAATGCCATTGATAATTACACTCTTTAACTTACCTACAATAAGTGAACCAAGACCTGTGAACTTCATTAAAGCAAATACACCAATGATTGCAGTTTCAACAGGTGCTTTCTTAAACAATTCGGGAATACCTTTGACAAGTAAATTCCAAGCAGATTTAAGTGCTGTCTTTAGAAGTTCCCACAAATCATGTGCGATACCTGCCCAATCAATACCAGCAAGGAAATCTCCAATAGCTTTACCTATTGCTTCCCAATCAAGTGTTGCTAATAACTCCGTTACTGATTGAATAAGTTCCCTAAACGCATTACTTAATAACTTACCAACTTCTTTCCAGTTTATCTTCTTAACAGTTTCCATTATCAGTTCGCCTGCTCTACGAACTAAATCTGAAAGATTAGGAAGTAAACCATTCACAACCGCTAACACAGTATTGACTGTTGTTCCAATAGCTGTTGATATTTTATCTACTGGGAAATTGTTTATAAAGTCTTGTACTGCTTTGTTCACTTTCGACATTATCTGTGGTAACTTACTTTGCACAGTTGTAAAGAAGTTGGTCACCGCAGTTGCAATACCACCTAATCCTGTTGTTATTGTATCTACGGCTTTATCCCAATCAAATGTAAGTAATCCTGAAGTTAAAGTATCTCCAATAAACTTACCTACACTATCCCAATGTAGATTATGAACAAACGTATTGACGGCAGTAAAAGCAGTATTTAATCCTTGTGCTATTGTTCTACCGATTGTATTTCCTAAATCGGGAACTTCTACAAAACCGTTGATAAGTGTGGAAAATACTTTTCCTAACTTGCTTGCTTTCTTTTGTAATTCAGCCCACGGTATTTTATTTAAAGCTGACTTCAAACTATTACCGATATAAGCACCGACTTTTGTGAAGTCAGATTCTTTCCAACCTTGTTTAATAAGTTCAGCAAGTTTATTTACTTCACTAGGAACTTTCTCAAATGCTCCTGCATTGGCGTTAGCATTACCGCCACCGCCTCCACCGCTATTCGGGTCATTGTTCTTATTGATAACGATTAGTTTATCATACTCGGCAATATCTTCATTAGCATCTTTGGCGGCTTTACCAGCACCGCCAATACTATCAGCGAGAGCATCGTTGGCTTTTGTAGCTTTATAAATAAATTTCTGTCCTGTAAGTGTAGCAAAGAAGTTTGCTAATGCATTCATGGCAGAAATAAGAGCATTACATAAAGCATTTAAAGCAGGAACAACATAACTGAATATAGGCTGAAAAGCTGTTGCTAAACTATTTCTTAATTGGGTAAAGTTTACCTTTAGTGTATCTATCTCCTGCTTTACCTGAGGTACACTTTCAGCCATAGCACCAAAAGCTTCTTTGATATACTTTCGTAATCTTCTAAAAAGTGCATAAATAGAACGAATACCAAAAGCATATTTCAGTATTTTCATAAAACCGAGTTTAGCACTTTTAGCCATATCACCAAAAGTGGTTGTACTATCTTTTCGTAAACCTTTAAGTTTAGAACTAACTCCCTTCAAAGTATCCTTGACTTTACTAAATGCGTTACGCATACTATTTCCACTTTTACCGGAAGCGTCCCTAACTTCATTATACCTACTCACCAATTGGGCTAATTTATTTTCAAGGTTTGTTACTTTTTGGCCTGCTTGTATATATTGTTCCGAATCAATACCACTTTTTACATTCGCACGTTGGAATTGATCTGATTTAATAGTAGTATTTAACTGTTTAGCTTTATCAATAGCGTTCTGATAATCTAATTGTAGGGACTTTATTTTACTAGATAAAGCGGTATATTCTTTAGAAGCCTCTCCTGTGAATACACCTTTTTTATTTGTAGTAAAAGCTTCGTTATTTTTAATAACATTTCTTTGGGCATCTTGAAGTCCTTTTAAATTATTTTTCGCAACTTGAATCTCTGCGTTCATTTTCCTATATGTGTCAGAACGCTCCACGACACCTTTTCCCCACACACCCTTGACTCTTTGAACATCTTTATACTGTTGCTGTTTTGCAATTAAATTTTCTAACGCGGCTTTAGCTTTATTGATTTCTATGACAGAATTTTTATAAGTTTGTGTAGGTACGGTTTGTTTTCCTAATTCTTGTTGCTTAGCTCGTAAAGCATCTAATTGGGTTTTGGTATCCGTTATATATTTTTTAGTTTTATCTAAATCAGATTGCATCCGCTTATATCCATCTGAATATATTTTAGTTTCACCGATTTTTTTCTGCTCTGCTCTTGCCCTTTCTAATTCATCTACATATTTTTTCATCTGATTTTGTAGGGACAATAAAGAAGAACTTGCTTTTTTTGTATCACGAGCATAATTAGAAAAAACAGATTGGATAGTTTTTGCCAGTTTACTACTATCCTGTCTGACACTAGAGGTGTCTATCCTTGCGGCTATTTTTAACTCACCATCAACTTGTGCCATATATTACACCTCCTATTCTCCCCAAATTTCTTGTACCAATTTATCTTCCTGTAATTGTTCATCAGTACGCCATTCCCACTTAAAATATTGTGGATTATCATTAACGAACTCTTGTTCATATTTTTCCAATTTCTTTTGCTTAACAATTTTCTCTCTAATTGAGATTATATTTGCAAAAGCACCATCACCTATATTCAAATAGTAACCCATGAAAGTCCACCAATGAGTATAGGGTTCACTTCTTATCTCTTTATGTGCAACGGCATTGATGCTGGCTATAACCATCTGACTATCATTTTCCCAATCGACAAGTCGATACGGCTTTACTGCACCTATACTATCCTCATTGCAATTAAAAAATCTATACATAGCCTGAACAAGCTGACTTAAAATGTTCACATCTGTATTTGCTACATCTTCTATGGAATTAAAACCCTCATAGAAAATAATCAGACTTGTGGTTATGCGTAAATCTTCTTCCAGTTCAATGTCATTAAGGGCGACAAAGCAATCTAAAATCACTCTAAAGTCGCCCTTATTCCTTATCTTAAACTCTTTATCTTCAATTAGAATTGATGTTGGTAAATCATACATAGTTTACTTTCCTGTGTATTTGTCCGTGTGATAATGTACTCTCTGAACCTTCTTCAAGTCATCAATAGACTGGTTTGAATCCTTTGTAAGTTCTCTCGTTACGTCCTCATCATACAGTTGTAATAACGCACCTAATATAATCTCATATCTTGTAGATCCGTTAATCGGATCAAACATTGAACCATCACACGCACATACTTCACTTACATTTGCTTGGAATAATTCATCCATGAGAACTCTCATTTCGGTATCAATTTCCTCCAAGGTTGTTGCAAATTTAGCAAAGGTATCATCACCTTCTTCTGAAAACTTATCAACATCCAAATTATCAAGTGTTAATGCTTTCTGTGCCAGTTCATCTAACTTGGGTTCAATCTTATGAAGCCTTGTAATTAAACCCAAATCAGACGGATTGATTTCAAGTATTCTATTATCATCACCATCAATTCTAATACGCTTTTTTCGTAAGTCAGATAAGTCAAGGTCAATGACATTGTTATTGCTGACCGTATTATTAGTTTGAATAAGTCTTGTTGCTTCTGCCATAATTCTATTCCTCCAAATATTTTAATTAGCCTACGTTTGAACTATCGGGTGTAAATGTAAAGCTATCACCGAGTTTGTCAACCTTACCAAGAGTAATCTCATTGGAGTAGTGAACAGTAATCGGGAAGTTTACACGAACATCACCGCCAAGGCTATCATAAGTGATAGTACAATTATCCTGACGCTCTGCCGCATAACCATTTGTTGCATCACCTACATAAGCAGTAATTACATAGATTGTAAAACCACTAATTTCGGAGATAGCATTTCTTCTACGCAGGTCATCCATCTTCGGTGCAAGTCTTGAACCACCGAGAATCAGATACGGGTCAAATGCCTGCTCAGGCTGTGTCTTATTGATATCAGTATAGTTGATACCAAGAATATCAGTAGAGGTCTCAATATCTGGATTGTACTCAATACTGGAATCCTCAGTTCTACGACCAAGCAGTTCACGCTCTACCTTTGCATAGTAGGTATTAGCAGCCCAAGTCGGTGCTGAATCACCTGTTACTGCGGTATATGTGTCACCGCTCTTTGTGTAATATGAAGTGTAGTTTGTAGCCCAATCAGCAGGTTCGTCTTTCATCGCTGAATAAAAACGACCATCAGCATCTTTCCATTCGGCTACGGTGAGAAGCAGTTTTCTTTCTGCTCTCTGATGTGTGGCAAGGTTAAACTGTCTTTGTGCCATTTTTGTTTCCTCCTTTAATTATTATCCCATTCAAGGTTTGTATAATCAACATAGTTTATCTGTATTGATACACTATACTTTGCAAGTCCAGGGTTAATACTTGTATCAACTCCATTAAGTCTTGGATTATCAGTTAATGCTATCATTTCATCTATCACACATTGTTCACCGAAATTAGGATAGTTTCTTGCATTTTCTTGTTCTGTAATCCAGTCTATAATACTTTGTGTATCAAGTATATCATCAACATTTTCATTAGGATAACCAGACGCTTTTGCTATTGCAGTATAAGCCACTGATTTGTAATCTATGAGTGTAAATGTATATCGTTTTTGAACACTACCGTCTATAAACGGTCTGTCAATCGTTTTATCATTCCCCATAGTTACGATTTGCTTATTATCGTCTTTAGCATTGATGAAATTGAAAAATAAAGGATTATTCTGAATATACGGGCATTGGAGTAAGAAGTCTATGATTGCTTGGTTTTTATCTACACTAGCCATATAGTTCTTTCGCCCTCCTTTCTAGTATATTCATTACACCTTGTAAAAATTCATCTCTGTGCTCAATAAACATAGCCTGATCCCAATGATGAGTTGCTTGTGGGTGCTTATCTGCACCATATTCAAACTGTCTACCAGTCGGATACTTAGTTCCTTGTCCAGGTGGTGACCACCATCCTATAATATTACCCTGACTATCGAATTTTGGATAATTAGGACCGTATATTTCACCCATATACATATAATGTGCATACGGACCTGCATAAGAAACATATTCAGGAAAAGCTTGTCCACTATCTACGAGTAAACCCGTATCCATCGGTACATACGGTTGACACATTTTGGCAAGCAACTGATGAATAGCGAGCATAGTCTTATCATCTATAAGATTTTCAACTCTGCGTGCTAATGCATTTCCATCTATTGTAATGTCAAAGTGTATTATATCATCCATGACTATATACCTTTCACACGATAATGTTCATTACATCTTCCTGCTCCTACATCTATTGCAATTTCTTCAATAGTTATGCATCCTTGCAACTCTTTGTACTTACCAAGTAAATCTGTTGAACGCTTACCTGCTTGATACTCGTTAATTTCATCATTTACTTCATCCTTGACAATTATATCACCTTTGCCTAAAGTGAAGTAATTTGACATTTCATCATTCGGTAATGCTATCCACTCATGCTTTGGTAAGAATCGTGCATCTTTGCGTATTCTACAAATCGTATTATCGGTTTCCAGCACTACATCGTTTATAGTTATCTTATCACCGACATACTTCCAAAATGCACCGTCAACAACCGTTCTAAACCATGTTATGACATTAGTAAGCGGGTCTTCGTATTTGTTATAAATTGTAAGTGTTGCTTCCCACCATACAGGATAACTCATACTATCACTCCCCCGGATATAAGCCTCTATACAGAAGTCTTTTTCCTAAATTATTTCTAATGCCTTGTAAGTAGCGGTTGATTGTATCATCTATTTCCTCATTCATTGTGGCTATTAAATCCTTTGCCGACAATGTGTTATATGAAATTGATACGCCATCATTTGATTGACTTTGTATGCCAGCACCGCTCTCATTATGTGCTTCTAAACCATTCGGGTTAGATTGAAGGGCGGCTAACTTATTAACAATCAATCTTATAATATGATACATACATTGTTTTACCGCATCAGGTATTTCACTTCCCTCTTCTTGAAGTCTACGAAAAGTTACCCAATCAATGTATGTTTGTGCCTCATAAGCTAAATCATTAAAGGTGGCTTCTTCTAATGTTCCACCCATATTTTGATATTCCTCATACGTTAGATACATTGAATCCACCACCTTTTAATAATTCATTGATTAGCCGAGAGAAATGATTCTTGCAATAGGAATTGCTTTCAGGCTGATGTACTGCTTGTTAGCACCATCGTTGCTGTTTACAAGTTCCCAGTTTGCTCCATTCTCCAGTTCTGCATCGGTAGGAGAAGTGCTAACCATTACAGACTTCGTGAATGAAATTCCGTAAGGTGCCCAACACTTTCTCTGACGAGAATACAGAGTGTCCTGACCGCCGTTGGTCTTCGGGTCACGGCTCATTTCGTAAGGTACTTTAGCACCACAGTTCGTGTACTCAATAGCACCATCACCGAATACAAAGGTTGTGTACTTCGTCTGTCCCGGAGCGGTCTTTTCGTAGTAAGAACTGATAGAAGCTGTGGACGGCTCTGCAACAGGTGTATATACATAGTTTGGTGAAGAACCGCTTCTGGTGTAGTAAGTCTTACCCTCTACAACTGCTTCATCAGAAGTCTTTGCGTAGGTTGCGGTAGACTCATCTTCCTCTGTCGGCATACTATCATCTACAAGAACAAGTCTGCCATTCAAAGTACCGATGGTCAAATCTCTCTGTAAGCCCTCTGCATCATTGTACTTGAGGTAAACAAGCAACTTGAGGTTTTCAAGATTCGTTGCTACCATAGAGTGCATGATTGCAAGTGAGAAACGACTCTTATGATCACCACATGCTCTCTGCATAGCAGTATTAAGAGTAGTACCATCCATGTTACCAAGAACACCCTCGGTGTTAGTCTTTGCAGTAACATCATAAGTGTGTGAAGCAATAAACTTCTGACCCTCTGGATCACTCATAGAGAACACACCTTTAAGGATAGATACAAGAGTACCCTGGTCAATCTCTTC
>Ga0247611_10003670_pt1 | contig 22389 bp, 11 predicted proteins | sample 177DNAGHGhighgp2_FD_192422 | JGI IMG/M metagenome (GOLD analysis project Ga0247611, IMG submission 192422) | Sheep rumen microbial communities from Palmerston North, Manawatu-Wanganui, New Zealand - 1770 DNA GHGhigh gp2 | ecosystem: Host-associated > Mammals > Digestive system > Stomach > Rumen... | reverse complement strand
GTGCCCCGAACAGGAGTCGAACCTGCACACCTCTCGATATACGCACCTGAAACGTACGCGTCTACCAATTCCGCCATCGGGGCTTGGAATCAGTGCCCAGGACAAGAGTCGAACTTGCATGCCGTAATCGGCACCACCCCCTCAAAGTGGCGTGTCTACCAATTTCACCACCTGGGCTTGAAATCGGCTGCAAAGATACAACTTTTTTCAATGTTACACCCACTTTGAGAAAATTTTTCTCTATTTTTTTCTTTGCATTACTTAATTTCTTATTTTTGAAGCGTTTAAAACCTACAATTATGCTTACAGAAAAAGACCTTCAACAGCTTTCAGAAAGAAACATCACTGAAAATCAAGTAATAAACCAAGTCGCACAACTGAAAAGAGGTACACAATATGTCCAACTGATGCGTCCCGCCACCCTTGGAGATGGCATTCTGCGCATGGACGAAGAACAGGTGAACATGATGACCGCTATTTTCGACGCTGACAAAGAGTTCTACCAGTTTACGAAGTTTGTGCCTGCTTCAGGTGCAGCCTCGCGTATGTTCAAAGACCTCTTCTCGTTCATCGAAACAGGCGAAGACAGCAAGTTTACGGAGATATTCTTTGCCCATATCCATAACTTCGCCTTCTTCGACGACCTCAACGCTGCCGTGAAACGCCTCTATGGTACCGACATCGACAGCCTGCTGCAGCAAGGCCGCAAGGTGGACATCGTGAAAGCCCTGCTTCTGGAAGAAGGCCTGAACTACGGCAAACTACCCAAAGCCTTGCTGAAGTTCCACCATTATGACGGATTCAACCGCCTCGCTTTGGAAGAGCACCTGGTGGAAGCCGCCCGCTATGCCACCGACAACGAAGGCCTGGCTCGGTTGCACTTCACCGTCTCACCCGAACACGAGGAGCCGTTCAAGAAGACCGTCGACGCATTGAAAGCGGATTACGAAAAGAAATACGGCGTGCGTTACGACATCACCTACTCATGCCAGAAGCCTTCCACCGACACCGTGGCCATCGACGCCAACGGCGAGCTATTCCGCGAGGCCAACGGCAAGATCCTGTTCCGTCCCGGCGGCCATGGCGCCCTTGTCGAGAACCTCAACGACCTCGGCGAGGAGATTGTCTTCATCAAGAACATTGACAACATCGTGCCCGAGACCAAGGCGCAGACCACCATCGTATATAAAAAGGTATTGGCAGGCCTCCTACTCCACCTGCAGCAACGCACCTTCGATTATCTTGAGATGCTCGACCAAGGTGCCGTCTCTGCCGAGGAATTGGACGAGGCAATACGCTTCGCCAAGGAGGACCTGATGATTGACATTCCCGACTTCGTAAACAAATACAACGACATCGAGAAAATTGACTACCTTTATAACAAACTCAACCGTCCTATGCGCATCTGCGGCATGGTGAAGAATGAGGGTGAACCTGGAGGTGGCCCCTTTTGGGTGAAGAACATGGACGACGAGGTGTCGCTGCAAATCATCGAGTCTTCGCAAATCGACCACAAGAATCCACAGCAAGAAGCCATCTTCCGAGGCTCAACCCACTTCAACCCCGTCGACCTAGTGTGCGGCTGCTGGAACTACCAAGGCGAGGCTTTCGACCTGACAGACTATGTCGACCCGAGCACAGGCTTCATCTCCAACAAGTCGAAGGATGGCCGCGAACTGAAAGCCCTTGAGTTGCCTGGCCTTTGGAATGGCGCCATGTCCGATTGGATTACCATATTCGTCGAAGTACCTATCGAGACCTTCAATCCCGTGAAGACAGTGAACGACCTGCTGAAACCAATGCATAGCTAACAAGTCAACTCTTCAGTTGAACACAAAAGAAAACGCCAATCGGTCTGAATCGATTGGCGTTTTCTTTAGGGTCTCGGTTAAAATCTAAGCTTCACACCCGCGAAGAATTGTATGCCCGTAACCGGATAGTTGTAGAACAATTGGTATTTTTGGTGTGCCACATTATCAATCAGCGCAAAAGCTGTAATTTGGTCATTCACTTTATAATCCGCACCGATACTGAGGTCGAAGACATCTTTAAGTTTTTCGGCTTTGAAATTGAAGTTCTGCCAATCGACCACGCCATCCCATACTTTGGCATAGCGCCCACCTTGATAAAGGAATGCCGTGTTGAAAGATAACTGATTGTTGAAGTCATAAGTTAGTTTCAGTTTTCCTTCCGTTGTGGGTCGATACCAAGCGTATTCTTCCATGGCCGGTTTACAACTGTTGTAGGCAAATCCCAAATCGACGGTGAGACTATTGCGCATCTTGACTCGGGCATTGGTCATGATCGTCACCAATTGAGTCTCATCGTAAACGAGGTCAAAAGTGTTCAGTACAGGATCCAATCCCGAAGGAAGAAGATCGGCATCAGGAATATGATACACATAAAGCGGGTCTTTGTCCGTGTGACGATAACGCACGCCCAAATGCAAATCAACAGTCTCCATAATATTGGTACGGACACCTCCATCGAAACCGAGCTTAACATTCTGTACGCACAACGAGGGATTGATGTAGGGCGAAACGAACGGGTTATCACCAATCACATCGCTGAAACGCAATAACTTACGACCACCATTCAATCCTGCATAGAATTCCAGCTTCTTATCCAAAACAAACAAACTGCCACTCAAATCAGGGCGAACGGCGAGGAACTTGTCGCCATCCGAATCGCGGGTGGCACCATCCAAGCGAATACCTAGATGCAGACGGAAGAACTCATCACTCATCTCAAAGAAGGGATTAACCTTGAACATGATACGGTCGACAACGAAAAGTTTGTCTTCTTGTCCCAGGCAATAGTCATATTGGAATCCTAAGTCAATGCCGATGTTTTGGGGATGGCTCTTGTCGCCCCAGAAGTTGTTAGCATAACCAAGTGAATACCCAAAATCAATAGCGTGCTCTCTGTTAAACAAGTAGAAATAATCCAAATTGGCTGCGTGACTCAACTCTCCGACACGGGTGGTAGTAGAAGCCAAGCCCAAGTGTCCACCCACCTTATTGTATGTGATTTTCGAGGCATAAACCTCAAGCTGTTCCTCGGTCAACGGCGTTTCCACAAGATTGATCCCATAGTAATGGTACATGTCGTTATTGTAATACACGCCACCATCGAGTTGTAGGCCGTCGAACTTGCTCGTAGTGAGGTTGATTTCGAAGTCATTGTTCATATAGCTCGAAGGTGCATAGTCTTTGATATTGAGCCACGACGAATTGTGTTTGATGCCTACGCCGAGCCCCAATGTCTTAGTCAGCATGGAATTGTGCTTATAGAGGAATAGCGGCGAAAGCCGTGTTCCGGCGCCCGCCATGATGAAATTCTTAGTCGGGACGACAAGTTTGTCATCCTTTGCTGTAAAGGCTGTTGGGGCAATTTTCTCCAAGTCGAGGGCGAACTTCTGCTTAGCCTCTTTCGGGTTGACCTCAGAGCTGGGAAATTCGTAGGAGGGTTGTGGTGTTTCTGGCTGCAACACCAATTTGTTGACTTTGTTTACCTTGGGACGGTATTTACCTTCCACGGTGACTTGTTCATCGTGCTGGGCAGCGGCGGTGAGAGCCACTAGGATCAGGATTGCTATTAGGATGTGTCTTTTCATCTTGCTCTGTGTGTTAGAGCAGGGACTTATGTCGCCTGCTTTGGTATGTCGCCCCTACTGGGCTATTCGGATTCGTTATTGTATGCTGCAGGGGTTGAAACCGCCTGCTTAATATCCTATGCCCCTACGGGGCTGTGTTATTACGGTTCTAAAGGTTCAATACCGTTGCTACTGCCCACTTTAGGTTCTTTGCGTTCCACCTCGGCGAGCTTAGCGCGGGCTTCTTGTTTCAGGTCGTTGCCTTTATAATTGTCAATGACGCTGCGAAGCGTTTCCTTGGCCTGGAAATAGTTGTCCTTGGCCACATACACATCCGCAAGGGCGATGAACGACTTGGCAACCCAATAGTCAAAGCTTGAGAAGTTGTCGGCTATGTCGAACACCTTGTTCTCCGCTTCGTCATATTGCTTCAGCTTAATAGATGCCACAGCAGAGTAATAAGCACTTTCGGCACCATACGCTGACTTGTCATTTCTTGCGCTCTTGTCAAGTCTCTCGATAGCGGCGCTGTAATTACCCTTCTCGAAATACGACTTGCCCATGATATGGTTGATCTGATTGACTTGTTCGGCTGTCAGGTCACGCGACACTCTCAGGCTTTCCCCCATTTCAAGAGCCTTGTCGTAGTTGCCCATGAAGAAGTTGCTCTTCATGCTGCCTTCCAGTGCTTCCAACCGTTTCAAAGGTTCCTCTGTAATACGCGACAAACGTTCGTAATACTCACCCGCATTCTGATAGTTCCCCTTTTCATACTCAATGCGAGCCATCTTGAGCAACGCATTGTCGGTATAATCGTTATCGGGCTGCGACAAAATATAATTAAGGTGCGTGATGACTTGTTCTTCAGTTCCAACCTTCTCGGCACACTCAAGGGCATAATAATGAGCTTTCAGCAGATAGGCACCTCGCTGGAAATTGTCGAAATAATACTGCAAAGCTGCTTGAGCCTGCTGGTAACGGCCATCAAGATAGAAGAGTTCAGCGTTGGCGAAGGCAAGTGAATCCTGTTGGGTGACCTTCACCTGTCCTCCGTTGGCGTTGACATACCCGAAGTACTCATCCAACTTATTCTGTTCCATGTAGATGCTACGAATAATGCTCAATGCCTCGCGTGACTCATCGGTATTGGGATAAGTGGACACCAAGTTCTTCAAGTTGGTCATGGCCTGGTCATACTGGTTGTTGTTGTAATAAATCATGCCTACTTTCATCATGGCCTGACGGGTATAAGAGGAACGCGGTCGGTCCTTGATGAGACGGTTGAAGTTGGCAATAGCCGAACGCTTGTCACCATGCACGAGATAGGTGTTGCCAATTTCAAACAAGGCCTGTTCATAATACGGCGTACTCGGATAATTCTGTAAAAGTTCATTGAGTATGGTAATCTTCTGGTTTACATCGCCTTTTGCACCATAGGAAAGTCCCTGTTGATAGAAGGCATAATCGACATCGCGTTTCCCGATACGGGTAGCCATATCATAATAGTTAATAGCATTATTGTAATTTCTTTCCATGAAGAAGCAATCGCCGAGACGGATGTAAGCATCGGTCTTGAGGTCATTTTGGCTGTCATCAACTTTTTGGATGAAACGACGGAAATATCCCACTGCGGCATCATAATCCGGCTTCTGGTAATTGATGTAGCCCAAATCGTAATCGGCAAGGATATATTCCGGCAAACTTGGAGCGGCGCTCATCGCCTTGAATTGAGTCAGATATCTGCCCGCTTGTCCATGGTCGCCCATCTGATAAGCAGACTCACCCAACCAAAAGCAAGCCTCAGCCTTGTTGGTTGCCGATTGCTTGCCGTTCAAAATTTTGGAAAAATACACCTGTGCCTTGTCATAAAAGCCTTTCTGATAGTTGTCGATGCCCGTTGCAAAGAGCAACTCGTTGTAAACCGTCTGCAACTCTATGCTTTTATTCTTCATTGTTTCAAGACGGTTCAAAGCTGTTTCGTTTTCTTTCGCATTGAGCAGCAAATAGACAGTCATCTCTTGAGCTTCAGTCTTACGTTCCGAATCAGGATGCTCGGCCAAGAAACTATCCAAAAGTCCAACGGCCTCGTTGAAAGGATCCGTACCTGGGATAAGGCTCAGGCGGGCATAATCAAACAAGGCTTCCTCACTCAGCTCAACATCGAAGCCAGCGGAATAAGCAGTATAGAAAGCACTACGGGCATATTTCGGTTCGTCAGTCTTGGCATAACACGAAGCCAGATAATAGGAGGCATATTGTCCAAGTATGTCATTATTGCCCGCGATTTTCTGTAAGTCACCAATAGCATCCTTGTAATTCCCCTTCATCATCTTGCTGACACCCATCTGATAATAAGCTTCGCGGGAGACACCACGGACTAGATTCTTTTTATAAATGTCATAATATTCGAGGGCTTTATCATAGTTTTTCTGTTGGAAATAGGCATCGGCGACAATTTGGGCCATCTCCGACTTCCGCTTCTTGTCGGCTTTCTGAATATAGCCTGGCCCGTCATTGATTACCGACTCGTAATCGCCTTTGAGATAGTCAATTTGCATGATGTAGGACGGCACCACATTGGCGAAATCCTTATTCGAGCGCAGGACAAGGAAATTATCCAATGCCTCATCGTATTTCTCCTTGACATATTGGATATGAGCAAAATAATATCTAGCCTGGTCTTGATACTTCCCTTCGTTCATCATCAGGCCGTGAAAAAGCGGCATGGCCTTGTCCAAATTGCCCGACTGAAAATAGGCATAGCCCATATTGAACTGCATTTGCTGAGCCTCGTCTGTGGTGAGGGAAAAAGCATCTGTCTTTTCGTAGATGGCTAAAGCTTCCTTGTATTTCTTTTCCTTGAACAAATGATTGGCATAAAGGAAGTTAGCATGTCGCGCCCATGTGCTGCCGGGATTGTCGTTCACAAATTGAATGACTTTTGCGGGACCATCGGCATGGCCAAGATAAAGCGAACTGACCGCTTCGTAATATTGTGCATCAACGCAACGCTGTGACTTGGCATCTATAACTTGGGAACGATACCGTGCAAATGTAGAAAGAGCTGCACCATATTCTTGGTTCTGAAAAAGCAACACACCCTCATTGAAAAGCGACTCAGGGTCATAGGCTTCAATATGCTTTTGTGCTGATGCAGAAAACGTTATGATAATAATTCCCAATATCAAATTCAATCTCAATCGTGATTTCATAGGTCAAAATTTTTGACGAAAGTACAAAATTCTCTCTTAGGTTCGGCAAAAAAAATCAAAATTCATGCCGAATGACATTATTAAACGTAATCTAAATGGTTTTATTATCGGCCTATGAAGGTTGAAAATAAAAACTATCATATTTTGCCCATACACCTTGCTAGAACACCACACATCAAACAAACTTTTCATTCAATCTTACTCATTTATGAAATCAATCAAGAAAGTTATGACTGACAAATCACCATGGTAATGTCCTCATTTATGACTATTCAATCTTTCAAAAACCCCCATTATTTGGGATTGGACTGCGAGGACAAAACCAAGAGTTTTGCATTCGATTTTGAACGAATAGTATCCAACTATGAAACTGAAAACGATAGCAAAATGCGCCGCATTAGCTTTGACATTGTGTGTCAGCTCTTTGCAGGCCCAAGATTCCATCACGACGAAACCTCGCTTGACCATTGGCGGTTATGGCGAGGCCGTCTATACCCGCAACTTCTATAGCGACAACATGTTCCGCTATTCGCATGCAGAGCGGTACAAAGATGCCAAAGGTCATGGTCGCATCGACCTGCCCCATGTGGTCATCAACCTGGGCTATGACTTCGGCAAAGGCTGGAGCATGGGTTCAGAAATCGAGTTTGAGCATGGCGGCAGCGAAGTGGCCGTAGAGATCGAGGCCGAAGAGACGGGTGAGTTCGAGCACGAAATCGAACGCGGCGGCGAGGTGGCTTTGGAACAATTCTGGCTGCAAAAGTCGTTCGGCAAGGGATTCAACATCCGCGTTGGCCACATCATCGTCCCCGTCGGACAGACCAACAACGCCCACCTGCCCACCGAGTTCTTTACCTGCTACCGCCCCGAAGGCGAGTTCAACATCCTGCCTTGCACCTGGCACGAGACGGGCATCAGCCTGTGGGGAAAATTGGGCAACTGGCGCTACGAAGCCATCTTGGTGCCTGCCTTAAACTCCAACATGTTCAACAACGCCAACTGGGTGAAGAACGGCTCCGCTTCGGGCTATGAGTTCCGCGTGGCCAACAACTTGGCAGGTGCCTTGCGCATCGACAACTACAGCATCAAGAACCTGCATCTCGGTGTGAGCGGCTACATCGGCAACACCTTTAATAATGACATCGTCACCAACGAGTTCAGCGAGACCAGCCAATATAAAGATGTGAAAGGCACCGTCGTCATCGGCACGGCCGAGTTCGACTACAAAGGCCACGGCCTCGTGGTGCGCGGCAACTTTGACTATGGCTACCTCGGCGATGCCAACCTCATCTCGTCGTGGAACAAGAACCAAAACCACCAGAGTTTCTCGCCTTATCCGCGCTCCTTGGTCGGAGAAAAAGCCATCGCCTGCGGTGGCGAGGTAGCCTACGACATCATGCACCCGATGAAGCTCAAAGGCGATCAAAAGCTCTATGTCTTTGGCCGTTACGATTATTACGACAGCTACATCCCCACTGCCAATGCCCTCACCGACTACCAATGGACCGACCGCCACGTGATGACCCTCGGCGTGAACTACTACCCCATCAAGCAGGTCGTCATCAAGGCAGAATATGCCAAACGTTTCCTGAAGGAGCAGTACAACGATGAACCGATGTTCTCGTTGGGTGTGGCTTATAGCGGGTTTTTCACGAGATAACTATAAAATCAGATTCCCTTGCGGGAATGGATGGCAAGTGTTGTTGTTATCAGCGGCGGCCTGTGAAACTACCCTCTGGCAACTTGTTCTAGCCGCCACTGTTACCAAAACAGACATCACTCCATTCCCGAAGGGAAACTCAGAAGAAACAACTTTAAACACATAATCAAATGAAGCATTTATTCAGATCCGCAGCCATAGTCGCTGCATCCCTCCTGCTCGCAGTGAACTTCAGCTCCTGCAAAAAAGATCCTCAAACCAACACTGAGGAAGCCAACAAGGCCCAAAAAGAGGCCATCGTAAAACAGTACCTCAACCACACGGTGTATCCCACATACGCCAGCTTGGCTGAAAAGACAGACGCTTTGGTGGAGAACCTCGAAACTTTGAAGGCCAACAAGACCCAAGCCAATGTGAATGCCGCCACGGTCACCTTCCTCGAAGCCCGCAAGTGGTGGGAAATGAGCGAGGCCTTCCTCTTTGGTGCCGCCTCCGACTTCGGCATCGACCCGCACATCGACTCGTGGCCGCTCGACGAAGACGCCTTCAACAACCTGATGGCCAGCCCCAACATGATTGCCGCCCTCGCCAATGATGAAGACGGCATGGTGGCCGGTGAACAGCTTGGCAACGCTCTACTTGGCTTCCACGGCATCGAGTTCATCCTCTTCCGTGAGGGTCAGCCCCGCAATGTGAATGAGATCACCGATGACATGATGACCTACATCGTTGCCGTTTCACGCGACCTTCGCAACCGTTGCTTCCAACTCGAAGTGAGCTGGAACCCCAACGCACCGCAAGCCCACAAAGACCTGATGGAAGAACTTGAGTTCAACACCACCGTCAACGGAGGCGCCAACACTTACGGCGAGAACATGACCCAAGCAGGTCAAGCCGGTAGCACCTTCGCCACCTTCACCAACGCCCTCGAAGCCATCGCCGACGGCTGCCTCGACATTGCCGACGAGGTGGGTACTTCCAAAATCGGCAAGTGCCACACGGGTGAAGACGTGACATACGTGGAATCGCCCTACAGTCAGAAGTCCATCACCGACTTCTACGACAACATCACCAGCATCAAGAACGCCTACCTGGGCGGCATGGAAAACCAACGCGACGAGGCTCTCTCGCTGCATACCTATATTAAGGACAACAATAAGGAGCTTGACACAAAGGCCATGAATGCCATCGACAATGCCATGACGAAAATTCAAGCTATGAAGGCGCCTTTCGTGCAGTACTATGCCGATGCCAGCGCTGGTGAGGCTATGGAAGCCTGCCAAAACCTCTCCGACGTGATGGCTGAAGTAAAGGCCGAGTTTGCTAAGATCGACAGGAAGTAATCCATAAAACCCAAATATCATGATAAATCACAAACAGTTAAGCATCATTGCCCTTGCAGGCCTCATGGCTTTGGTCTCCTGTAAGCCCGATGACCCCAAGCCGACCGTCATCACCGAAGAAACCTATGCCGGCGGCGAGTTAGGTACCACCTTCAACAGCTCCCAATCCGCCTATGAAGACCCCACTCCTGCCGTCGAAAATGCTGGCTTGGGTACTGCCTTCAAATACGGTGAGTATTTCTTTGAGCGCACCTACACGCAAAACAACGAGCCTTTTAACGGCCTTGGACCTCTTTACATCCGCAGCAGCTGCATCGCTTGCCATCCTGGCTATGGTCACGGCATGCGCATGAACCGTTACCGCGCTGACGACTGGGGCAATGGCTACTTGCTCGTCTTCACTGACAAGAACGACACCTACCTGAGTTCATATACGGGCATGCCTCAAACCAAGGCAGTCGCGCCCTTCAAGGCGCCCTTGGATGAAACTCAAATCCAAATCAACTGGCTGAACTACACCGACGAGTGGGGCAACAAGTTCCCTGACGGTGAGACCTACAGCCTTACCTATCCCGAGGTCTACATCCCCGAGGAGGCTTTCTATGTGCCGCTCGAAGTGGGAGGCCAACCCATCCCCTACAGCGATTTCGTCTGCCGTCTCGAATCGACCATCGGCATCTACGGCACTGGCTTAATCGATGCCATCCCCGACGACTCACTTAGGGCACAGTACCAAAAAGAGTATAATGACGGCTATATGCAAAATGGTCTCAATCCCGCTATGTGGGCTGGCTCCGACTTTGCCCCGACGGGTTATTATGGCAACACCACCCATCCCAAGAAGTACACCTACGCCCTCACGCGTGGACCCTTGCAGGATGCTCCCGGTGCCAACGCCATCTGGAACATCACCAATGTGACGCACCGCACCAAGATGGGTCATTACATGACCGCAGCCTATGCTACCAAGGCTTCACAAGACCCAGACGTGCAGGCTGAGTTCTACAACTACTTCCCGCAGTACAACCTTACAGGCAATGTGGAAACCGACATATACAACTACCTGATGATGAACGACCAAATTCCCGAATCCCTGAAGGTTCCCGAGATGAAGGATGAAGACTATGTCAACTTCATGGTGTGGCATCGTGGCTTGGCCGTGCCTGCCGCCCGTAACATGGACGACCCCGAAGTGCAACACGGCAAAGAGCTCTTCAACAACATAGGTTGTGCCTACTGCCACCGTCCGTCATGGAAGACTGGCGACGACATGTTCTCCGACCCGGCAGGATTCTTTGAAGATGGCGATGCACGTCTGCCGCGCTATCCCAACCAGAAGATTTGGCCTTATAGCGACTACATCCAGCATAAGCTCCACATGGAGAACGACATCCGCACAGGCTGGTGCCGTACCACTCCACTTTGGGGTCGTGGCCTGTCTGCCATCTGCACAGGTCGCAGCGACCGTTTGCACGACTGCCGTGCACAAACCGTCATTGAGGCCATCATGTGGCACGGCAACGCCCAAAGTGATGCCCGCCGCTCGGTGGAGAAATTCCGCGAACTGTCGAAGGAAGACCGCGACGCCGTCGTGAAATTCATTGATGCAATATAATCAACAATTGTAGAGACGTGGCTCGCCGCGTCTCTACAGGTTTAGGGTTGTAGGGCTGTCACATCGTAGCAGCCGCTGTAAAAAACAACAGCGGTTGCTGTGGTACGACAGTCCTACATCATTATTAATGAGGACGTCACCACCAAAAAATCGCCAAACATAGGGAGGTCGGACAAGTGAATTTTTTCGGACATTTGCAGCGTAATTGAAACCATACTGCTATGAAATACGTTCGTCACATAACATCAGTCTTGGTCATCATCTTGATTGCCGTCCTCGCCGCAGGTACCATCGTCGAGAAACTACACGGCTCGGAGTTTGCCCTTATCCATGTCTATTCCGCATGGTGGTTCGTAGGGCTATGGGCTTTGTTGGCTGGCCTTTTGGCCTTTATGGCGGTGAAATGCCGTTTGTGGAAACGGATGGCGGTTTGCACCTTGCACCTGTCCATCCTGCTCATCCTTTTGGGTGCCCTGCTCACCATGCTCACGGGTCAACACGGCAGGATGAAGCTTGAGCCCAACCGCCCCAACAGCCATTTTTTCATCCAAGACAAAGGCGAAATCACTAAAGAAGCGCTGCCCTTCAGCCTTACCTTGAACCGTTTCGAGATAGAGAAATATCCCGATAGCAACAAGCCGAAGGACTATGTGAGCTATCTCCAACTCAAAGACGGCAACACACAAGAGGACATTGTCATCTCGATGAACAACATCTTGAGGCACAAACATTACCGTTTCTACCAAAGCGACTACGACGAGCAGGGCAACTCCATCCTCGATGTCGCCCGCGATCCCTGGGGTATCGGGGTAACATACGCGGGCTATGCACTGCTCTTCGCAGCCTTGGTGGCTATTCTTATCGAACGGCGGAAGACTTTCCGTGCCGTCACATGGTCATGGCTTGCGGTACTCGTAGTATTGATGGTGGTACTCTACATCAGGATGCTCACCCATCCTCTGCTGCCCGTGCTTCGCTCGCCTTTCTTCAGTTTCCACATCTCGACCATCGTCACCGCTTACGCTTTGTTGCTGGGCATTCTTGTAGTCGGAATCATTGCCCTCATCAAGCCGAAAGACAAAGTTCGTATGGAGCGATTGAAAAAAATTAGCACAGCGATGCTTTATCCTGCTGTGGCCTTGCTCGCTATCGGTATCTTCATCGGGGCTGTGTGGGCCAACGTCTCTTGGGGCAACTATTGGTCGTGGGACCCGAAGGAAGTTTGGGCACTTATCACCCTGCTTATCTATGCAGCGCCATTGCACGAAAAGCTTTGGAAATCCTTCCAAAAACCTATGTTTTTCCATATTTATGGCATCCTTGCCTTCTTGAGTGTCGTCATCACCTATTTCGGCGTGAACTTGCTTTTGGGCGGTGTACATGCCTATAATTAAAAACAGAAAAGGCAACCAAAAAAGTTGCCTTTTCACACTCAAAAGCTATATGTACCAATTTGTTATCGGATAATCACTTTCTGAATCAAACGGTTATTATTCCATTCAACGGAAAGGAAATAGGCACCCTGATTGAGATGGCTCAGGTCGAGACAAGCTCCATTTCCTTGGTTTTTTCCACTTGCGACACATTGTCCCATCAGATTGAATACTTGGTAATCGAAAGATGAGGCATCGCTCAACGTGAGTGTCAACTGGCCATTGGTGGGATTGGGATAAATCAGCATAGCAGACTGTTCTTCTTCAACACCTTCCACTTCATTCATTATCACATTTACATCAAAATCAACGTATTGACCATCGCTGGTGGCACGCATGACCACTGTAGCATAGGCTTGTTGTTCCGTCATGCGGTTCAATTCCAACATATTCCCTATCAGCGCGGTAGAAAGAGCTTCTTCGTTGGAATTGGAGACGATGCTATAAACAATATCCTCGTCGGGGTCGTCAGGGTCGGTGACAACGCTATTAAGATCGATGAAGACCACTTTCGGGAACTCGTTCATAATCACATCCGGGATCGGGTTGACGACGTATGGCGGCAAGTCGACGACGGCGTTGATAATAACATGTATGATAAAGTCAACATGTTGTCCATCACTATTGGCACGCATCGTCAAGTCGGCCACATCTTGACTTTCATTGCGACGTGTCATCACTAATACTTTGCCGCTCATCGAGGTCGTCAAGGCATCAGGATTCGAATTGGAGACGATGAGATAGGTGATGTTCTCATCAGGGTCGTCAGGGTCGGTGGCGACGCCGCTGAGGTTGACTTGGATGGTCTGCGGATATTCGTTGAAGACCATATCTTGCACAGGATTGACGATATAAGGCGGCTCATCGATGACAGCGTTGAGGATGACATGCACCGTGAAGTCGATATGCTGATCATCGCTGGTGGCGCGCATCGTAAGGTCGGCCGTGGCTTGGTTGGCATTTTGGCGTGTCATGACGAGAATCTTGCCGCTCATAGTGGCATTCAAAGCACTCGGATTGGAGTTGCTGACGATGCTATAGGTGATGTTCTCATCGGGGTCGTCAGGGTCGGTAGCGACGCCGTTAAGGTTGACCTGTTGCGTCTGCGGATACTCGTTGAAGACCACGTCCGAAACAGGGTTGACAATATATGGCGGCAGGTCGGGAGCTGTGCCACCACCGTTGAAGTTGTCCATGCAGAAATAGGCTGGCGTAATCATATTGTAGCCACTGCCTCTTGATGACGAAAGGCTAAAGGAAATGGTGGCCACATCACCCAAGGGGCTGAGGTCGAACCACTCCCAAGTATTAAGGACATAATCTTCCTCATTGTTGGCAAAACGGAAGTCGGCGAGGTAGAAATCCAATGTACCCACAGTTTGTCCACTGGCATTCTTACCTGTCGCTGTCACCTTGAACCAGTCAGGGTCGTTGCCTGTAGATCCTCCGTAGGGTGGCTCGCCATACCCGCCTTGAAGAATGTCCTGATAAGTCCACAGATTGTTGGTGACATAGCAGCCTGTGACGGTATGTAATTGTCCATCAGTGGCATAGACATCCGTCTGCACACCCATGGTATAAGCCACGGCATATTGGGTAGAGCCATCGTAGCCACAGCCTGTAGCCGCAGTATACTGGGCATCAAGACCCGTTTGACTCAGATCCGTACGATTTGAGGCCGTGAATCCGCCCCAATAACCGTATTGGGTTGAATTGGTAAAGAGCCAGCCGCCGCTGGGCATCTCATTTTCGCCAACAGGGGGTTGCCAAATACCACCGCTACCAAGTGGCACATCTTCGAAAGTGGCCGGTTCTTGCGCCCTGGCAAAAGCAGCCATGATAAGCGCGAGGGATAATAGTAAACTTTTACGCATAAAGAATGATTATTACGCATGAAACAAATACTGCAAAACCATCGCAAGCAGCTATGCTAATTGCCGCGCTTAGCGTCGCCCTTGTTCCCGAAGGCTTGCAATTGAACTCATGGTTTGGCAGGTCTTCTGACTTGCCCGAACCTGTCGCCTTCCCATACGGATGAGCCGTACAGTGGCTTGATTGACAGACCTTATGCGGGCTTACAGCAGCGGGCACTGTTGCCGATTCTCACGGCATTCCCTTAGCCAAATCGCCTGCAAAGGTAAGGCATTTTTCCAAAATGGCAATTGCAAATGCCAAAACAATATTTCGGGGTGCTTGGCAAGCGTACAGAAATATTCGCTACTTTTGCAGCCGATTTGTGGTGTCCCCTGCGGACTCAATAGGGAATCGGGTGTGAATCCCGGACAGTTCCCGCTGCTGTGTTGGTTACAACGCTTGCCATGAACGTCACTGAAAGCCTTGTCTTTCGGGAAGGCGGCAAGAAAAGACCTCAGTCAGAAGACCTGCCTCAAGTCGCGAAACAAGGCTTCCGGGAATTGGAGCTGGGATTCTATTTATAACAAGGTATGCCCTATCGGGGTAATATCTACATTTTAGGTATTCCAACATTTTTCCAGAAGTTTTGAGGTAATGAACTTAATGTCAAACCTTTAAACTTTTATTTTATGTATTTCAAAACATTTTCAAAACTATTCCTATTAATAGGAATGATTGGATTTTTGTCGGCTTCAATGAGAGCTGAAGAAGTTACGATTGGCTCGGGAACAGACCAACAACCATGGCTTCCCAGCCATTCCAGTTACAAATGCTCGTACACCCAACAAATCTACACAGCGGATGAAATTGACTATCCTGGTGGCGGCCTCATCAACAGTATAGCCTTTTACAACAAGGGAACTGCCAAAACCCGCACATGGGATGTTTATCTGGTCAACACCGACAAATCATCCTTTTCGGGCGCAAACAATGATTGGGTTGATGTCAGCCAAGGTACGCTGGTATTCAGCGGCAGCATCAGTTTGACCGCCAACCAATGGACGCCTATTACCTTCACTACTGCATTTGACTATACCGGCAGCAACCTTGCCGTCGTGGTTAACGACAAAACCAGCTCATATTCGAGCGGTCAAAGTTGCTTGGTATTCACTCCGAGTGGAGACCAAGGCACACAAGCCCATTACATAGCCAGAGACGGCGACCCGTACGACCCCAGCAACCCCAATAATGGTTATAGTTACAACCAAGCTTCCGTCACATACAAAAACCAAATCATACTCGACATTGCAGCTTCTACCGTCACTTGTGCCAAACCCAAAAACTTCAATGCGACTAACATCACCGCCCATACCGCCACTTTGACTTGGACATCAGGTGCCGAAAGTCAAAGCGACTGGGATGTGTATGTGACCACAACAGAGACCGACATTCCCGATGAAAATACCACGCCAACTTACCAAGTCACGGAATGCAGCAAGGCATTAACCGATCTTACTGCTCTAACCACATATTATGCCTACGTTCGTGCCAATTGCGGAGATGGCGATTTGAGCAAATGGGCCAGCAAGACCTTCACCACCACCCGTGAAGCTCTTGCCGTTGACGCCAATCATCCTTACTCACAGGATTTTGAGGCCAACAGCGATTGGGGGTTCACTAACGGCAGCCAGACCAACAAATGGTCATGGGGTAGCGCGACCAGTAATGGAGGAACGAAAGCCATTTACATTTCTAATGACAATGGAACGAGCTATGCTTACACCCTCAACAGCACCACGGTAGTTTTTGCCTCCAAGCTTCTCAACTTTGAGCAGGGCACCTACACATTCTCTTTCAACTGGCAAGCCAAAGGAGAAGGTAGTTCTTATACTCAATACGACTATCTTCGTGCTGTATTGGCTCCTGGAGATGTAGAGTTTACTGCCGGAAGTCTGCCTTCGGACGTCGGATTCAAGACCCTCCCAGACAACTGGATTGCTCTTGATGGCGGACAGCAGCTTAATCTTCAAGACGGTTGGCAAAGCCAGACTGCGGAAGCCAACATTTCGGGCACCTATACCATGGTATTTATCTGGCGTAACGATAGTAGTGGCGGCAACCAACCCCCTGCGGCCATCGACAACATCAACATCAGTTATATGACTTGCCCAAGACCCACCAACCTGACAGCAAGCAATGTAGCAGGCCGCACCGCAACCCTCACTTGGACAGAAAACGGCACCGCCGCCAACTGGGTGCTGCAATATGCAACCAATTCAAGTTTCACCGACAACCTCTCTGAAATCGCTGTCAGCGGCACAGCAGCCAAAGATTTGACAGGACTTGCTCCTGAGACCAAGTACTACGCCCGCGTGAAATCCGTTCTTGGCAACGAAGAAAGTTCATGGAGCGATGTCACAGACTTCACCACCACGGTGACCTGCCCCAAACCGACCAACCTGAACGCAAGCAACATCACCACCACTTCCGTAACACTTTCGTGGAGTGCGGGCGGCAGCGAATGCGGATGGGACATCAGCATCTGCGAGACGACCACCATGCATCCCGAAACAGATGGCGTGATTTATTCCGTCAGCGAAAACCCCTATACCATTGATGGGCTCACCCCCGACAAGATGTATTATGCCTATGTACGTGCCAATTGCGCAGAAGAAGGATTGAGTGTATGGAGTGTTACAAAAGGTTTCACCACCCTACCGACTTGCGTCAAACCCACGAATTTCTCTGCAAGCAATGTCACCTCTTCAAGCGCCACACTTTCATGGGCAGCAGGCGAAGCAGGCCAAGACGCTTGGAACGTCATGTACAAGAAGGACTCGGACAGCGAATGGACAACAGTTCCTGTAAACACAACGACCTATACCGTCACAGGCCTCAGTCCCGTTTCCACCTATTACGCCAAGGTACAGGCAAATTGCGGAGAAGGCGACCTGAGCAAATGGGCTGAAACGACCTTCACCACTGGCTGCGGTGCCATCGATTTGCCATACACTTGCGACTTTGAAGGCACATCACAAACCGTCAACAGCTGCACAATTCCGAGTTGCTGGAGTGTAATCAGAGGCTATTATAACAGCACTTATAGGTATGGTGTCCCGACTATGGCAACACCAAGCACATCCACACAACCTATCGTGCAACAAACCCATAGTGGTTCATATAGTCTCTATTTCCTCAACAGCACTTATTACAGGACTTCAGAAGAGTATGCCATCTTGCCCGAAATCAGTGATGCTTATGACATGAGCAACATTCAAATCAGATTCTGGGTGAGAAGCTACAGTTCGCCTTGTACAATGGAAGTCGGCGTCATGACAGACCCAAGTAATGCTAACACATATGTCAAGGTTGAAGATGTTGAAATGACAAGTGACTATACAGAGAAGACCATAAGTCTGAACAGCTATTTAGGAAACGGTCGGTATATTGCGCTCAAATGTCCGGCACCCACAATGTATTTCCAAGCTTTCTATGTCGACGACATCACGGTGGAGGAAACGCCTGCCATCCTTACCAACCAAACCGTTGAACTTCATCAGGGCTGGAATTGGTTCGCACCAATAGCTGATATTGCCCTTGAACAACTTGAGACAGCACTCGGTGACAACGGCATCTCCATCAATTCACAGAACCAATTCGTCAGATACGATGTGGAAGACGAGGAATGGAGCGGTGACCTTTTGGCTCTAGTTCCTGGACAAATGTACAAAATTGAGGTTAATGCCAATTGCAACTTCACCCTCACAGGCATTCCAACTACTTCAATTACCATCAACATTGAGCATGGAAGCAATTGGTTTGGTTACACTGGTTCGGAGACTGTGACAATTGAAGAAGCCCTCATCGGTTTCACTCCCGTCGAAGGCGACAAAATCACTTCAGAGGATGGAAAATTCACCATCTACGAAGACGATGAATGGGGCGGCGACCTCCTGAATCTTGTGCCGGAAAAAGGCTACATCTATATCTCGCAAGACACAGAATCAAAACAATTCATTATTACAAGAAACAATTAAAAACACTATACAATGAAAAGAAAAACATTTTTCCTATTGGCAGCTATGCTGCTTTGCGGTTCATTAAGCGCACAAACAAACCATTACACATACAACTATCACGATTTCGAGCACAAAATTACAGTTGTGGCTCAAATCAACATTGATGGTGTTGAACAAACCTCCAGTGACTATGAGATTGGTGCGTTTGATGGCACGACCGTCACCGGTTCAGCAAGAATCGGTGAATATGGTTCGAATCATTATCACCGCGCATATTTTGCCATTTTTTACAATACTGGTTATGATGCCACATTCAAGCTTTACAATCACGCGACTGGTGTGGAATTGACCAACTGCACCATTACAGATCATCTGGGTGAACCTTTAACTTTTGTATGGACAGATGAAAACGGGTATGGCACCAACAAGAAACCTGTCATTTTTAACTTCGTGACCTCATCCACAACAACCTTCACCAAGGAAATCACCAAGTATTCCGGCAATAAGGACCATTATTACCTCATTGCTTCGCCCATCGGAGAAGTGAGTCCCGAGGATGTGACAAACATGCTTTCAAACAGCTACGACCTTTACTACTTCAATCAAAGCCAAAAACTGGAATGGCGGAATTACAAACAAGACGGAGGTTTTAACCTTGTCAGTGGCAAAGGCTATCTCTACGCCAACAGCCAAAATGTCACGCTTACTTTTGCAAGTACGCCATACAGCGGCGATGGTCAAGTCGATTTGGATTACGACGGCTCTGAAAATGTCAGCTTCAAGGGTTGGAACCTTATTGGCAACCCGTTCGGTACAGAAGCCTCGCTCAATATGCCTTTCTACAGAATGGGTGAAGGCGGTTCAGAACTCTCAGCTCAAATCGAAGCCAATAATACAGTCGGATTGATGGAAGGAGTGTTTGTTCAAGCCACAGGCACTGGGCAAAAAGCCATTTTCACTGAGGTTGCTGCAAATAATGGAGATGCCGTTGAGCCCAATGTCGCCAAACTCAACATTGCGGTGACACGCAACCGTGGCGTGGTTGAAGACAACGCTATTGTTCGCTTCGACGGCGGATCAATGCTTGGAAAATTCATGCTCAACTCAAGACACACCAAAGTCTATATCCCACAAGACGGACAAGAATACGCCGTGGTACACAGAGGAGGCATTGGAGAATTACCAATTAACTTCAAAGCGGAAAAGAACGACACCTATACGCTGAGCTTCTCCAACGAGAAAGTCACTTTCAGCTACCTCCATCTCATTGACAACCAAACTGGAACTAACATCGACTTGCTGCAGACCCCGAGATATTCCTTCGAAGCCAACGTGAACGACTATGAGAGCCGTTTCCGCCTTGTGTTTGCCGCAAACGAAGAGGGCAGCATTTCCACAAGCTCTGAGGCCTTTGCCTTCTTCGACAACGGTAACTGGCTCATCAACAACGATGGCGAAGCAACCTTGCAAGTAATCGACCTCACAGGCCACATCCTTAGCAACGAGTTTATCAAGGGCAATGTCAGCAAGGCAATCAACGCCGTTCCTGGAGTCTATATGCTCCGACTCATCAAGGGTGAGAACATCAACGTCCAAAAGATTGTGGTAAGATGATCTGAAAACTGTAAGCCTGCGCCTATTTAATCAGCAAATGACGTAAACAAGACTAAAGATTTTTTCTTTCATATTGTTGGCCGGTGGCAGTTTTCCTGTCACCGGCTTTTTGCAACAAAAAAAGGCGACCCAATAGGAATTGGCACTTCAAACCAAATCTCTATAATTACTAAAAACTATCGAACTATCACCTTCTGCGTCAAGCACTTTGATTCACTTATCACTGAAATGAGATAGATTCCCTTACTGAATCCACTCAAATCAAGCGTCATCGTGTGATCATGTTTTTTACCATTCATTACAGACTTGCCCGTGAAGTCGAACAATTGGTATTCGAAGTCAAGAGCATCATCCATGGATATCGAAACCACACCTTGAGTCGGGTTAGGATAAACCGACAGTATTTTTTCTTTTTCAGATTCTCCTATGACATAGATTTCATTGTATTCGTCGGCACCAGCACAGGGCGTGTTGGAACGTTCCTCTCCGTCAATGTCGAATCCCGCGTAATCCAAAGGATGCGCCACAGTGAGACCTTCCGGGCTAGTCAAATGGAAATCGCCATGGCCAGCAAATTGAGGCGAGCATGTGGCAGATTGAACATCAAAGCCAGAAGTCGCTGTCCAGTCGACCAAGTTCGAGCAATCTATACCAGCAAAAACACCGACATTTTCACCGCTAAACGAAACGCGATTGTGGTCGCAATAACGCGCCTCGCTCTCGTTGTTGAAGCGGAATACATAACCATCCGTCTCGTTGACAAACAAGTTATTGTAGACATAGAGATTCGACCATTCCTTTTGGACCATCAGATTGCCCGATGCGCCAGTGCCACTGCATAAGCCAGTGTTGTGAACGAAATAAATGTAATCGCTGTCGACATTGTCGAGGGAATAGCACCAACTTGAAGCAGCGCCTTGAAAATCGACGATGTTGTTGCGGACAATAATCGGCTCTGTAGCCGATCCCGTGCAAGGACGAAGTTTCACAACAGTTGCATACTTGGTAGCATGGTTCACAGTCATCACATTGTTTTCGAGAAGACAACCATAACGGCAACGAAACAAATCTATGGCGTTGAAGTCGGTGTGCGTGTCGTTGTTGTTGTCGATCGTGTTTCCGCAGAGGGTCACGTGGTCGGTAAAGGTTGCATAGATGGCCTTGCTGCATTGGTTGGTGAATGAGCAATCTTGTACACTTAAGCCGTTGTTGTATTGGGTTATGTCGGTGCCTTGATAATACAAACCGATGAAGCCATTGACGAACTCACAGCGGGCAAAGCTATTGTTGGTGTCCATCCAACCGCCAGAAACCCTATAAACCAAATTCTTGCTGTTATCAGTGTTGGAAGCATCAGAATAGCAACCCACGAACCGAATGTCCTCAAAGCGGTCATTCGACAATCCGCCTCTTAAGGTGACCACGACGGCGTTGATCTGCGAAGTTGAAGCAATAGTCATGTTCTTGAAAGTGATGAAATCGGCTCCATCAAGGGTAAGAGTGCTGTTGTCGGTGTAGCCTGCATCGCTGGTGAGGACCACTTGGGTATTGTCGGAACCCATGCCCTTGAAAACAATGCGGTTACTCTCACTTGCGCCATTGACCGTATTGAGGGTAACAAACTCCTCAAAAGAACCAGGCGCCACTTCAAAAACGACTTGCCCCGACACGCCTGCCGAGAGAGCCGAAGCAGCCTCACTGAACGAGATAAAATCAGGATTTTGGGTCGCATCAGAATTGATGCTGTAAACGCCTGAAAGCTGGGCGTTTGCTACGCACGTCAACAATAAAGTAATGGTGACAAGAAAACCTTTTCGCATAAATGATTATATGATCTTATTCAAACGGAATTCCATTAGCTGGATTGGTTGCAAAGGTAAGGCATTTTTACAAAATGGCAATTGCAAATACCAAAACATTCCTAAGTTCAACATAGAAGTGCGAAAAAATAGGAGAAGTTACACATCGGCATTAATTGAAATGCCAGAGTAGATCAGCAAGCCCTTTTCCCTGATGTTTTGGACTAGGATTACGTTGGAAGAAT
>Ga0247611_10003669_pt1 | contig 22390 bp, 26 predicted proteins | sample 177DNAGHGhighgp2_FD_192422 | JGI IMG/M metagenome (GOLD analysis project Ga0247611, IMG submission 192422) | Sheep rumen microbial communities from Palmerston North, Manawatu-Wanganui, New Zealand - 1770 DNA GHGhigh gp2 | ecosystem: Host-associated > Mammals > Digestive system > Stomach > Rumen... | reverse complement strand
TTATATTTGTTGGAGTTGCCGCAACTTTATTTTGATATATACATGTAAAAAACTGTCCAGGTATATTATAATGATATACTCTTTTTTTATTGACTGTATAATTTTTTACGCTTTCTCGATATGTCAAAGGGAATATTTTACCCGTCGCATCGACAAAAATAGCTCTCCACCCTGAAGGTCCACCATTTCCGGTGCAGCAGTTCCATCTATAAGTACGTTCAAAATCATCTTCATGTTTTTTAACCACTGGCCATTTGTGATACCACATTGTCTGGCATCCAGCCATTGCCATACATCCGCCTACACCATAATGACTGCCCCCATTAAATTTATATTTCGGGGCTATAATTCCTGCCGGGAAATATTGTGACCATGAATTATGAAGTATATCGGTTAGTGATAAAGTTGATCCGACAATCTCATGTTCAGTATTATCATCATGAATCATTGGAAAATGATTAACTGTATTAACTTTAGTACTATTACGGAATTGCGGACTGCCCATTATATTATTAATGTTTTTACCATATATTGGCCTTATATGGAATAGTCCTGTATTTGATTCAATATTTGCACCAGAATTTAAATTATGCACAGAAATACCATCATCATCACTTGCCCTGTAGGTTTTATTAAATTTTACATACCCATTCATTAATTTATTATTACTTAAATTAATATAATCCGAAATCATTAATGTTATTTCTTTTTGGCTTTCTCCGGTTGTATTTCCGGAAGTTTTTGTAGTACCAAATGGCAAATATATATGGTTTCCATTGGGGCCAATAACTTTATATATATTAATTTCATTTTCTTTTCCGTTATTGAGTTTTGTATAAATGAATGAACAGTTCTCGGCCAATTCTTGAAAATCCTCAAATGTCGGGGTACAATAATTGGATCCTAAGAATTTAGTCGCGGGATCACAATTTGAATTTCCACAGAATGAACCGCTATTAATTAATGCTGTATTAACTTTGATTGTGCTCCCTGATATACCTTGAGATGTATGTTTTGACAATCCATAAAAACTGCCTGTGTCTTTATATGTTGATGCTCCAATATTATGCGTACACCATTTTATTCCACTCGGTAATCCTAAATCAATATATTGTGAAGCCGCTTCTTCACTATAATTACCTTCAGAATCCTTTGCAACCGACCTAATATTATTTAATGATGCATCTATAGATGTACTATATATATTACCATTTATTTTTGGATCTGTACCATCAACAGTATAATATATTGTTACACTGGAATCTGACCAGGGATATGATATATTATACATATTTGTAGAACATTCTATTAATGGAGCTTCAAATGTATATATAGGCCTGATACCGCACCCATTCTCTACTCCTCCTTTAAGTCTGGTATAATTTACATTTCTGTATCCTGTACAATATTCATATACAATATTTTTATCACTGTTTGATGTCGGCTGTTTTGTTATTTTAGAAGTACTCGACCAATAATAACAGTTATAAGGCCTGTCATTTACTTTTGTATTCCAATATCCATTTTTCGGAATTAAAATGAAATTGTCATTATGCAATCCCATTTTTAAAATATATGTAATACTGCCTATTTTTACACATGCGTCATTAAGTGTTGACAATAGTTTAAATTCCTGGTAAGATGGCATCCTCCAATGTCCTCCCCAATTTTTATATGCCGCATCATATTTAGTATTATATATTTCTTCTCCAAGATATACTACATTTCCCGCCGCTGTTGATGGATCAGGTTGATAATTACTTATAGTATATGTTGCTTTTGTAGATACATCGCCGAATGCATAGTAATTTCCATATTCATTATAATTTAATGCTCCTACATTTTCAGTTGACCAATAATTAGAACCAGATGTTCCAAGATTAACAAATGTATGTCCATTACATTTTTTCGTATTTGCAGAAGTTACTGTAACATTAATATATTTTATTTTGCTTGGATCATTAGACGCTGTAATCTTTATTTGCGCGGTGCCTTTTGCTAAACCGAATATCTTTACCGGATGACAGTCAAAATTTTCCGGCACCGTATTATCCCAGTATATTGACATATCATGTAATGGGACTATAAATGCTTTATCAGTACCTGATACAACTTGCCATTTTAATTTCTTGTCGATTATGCCTTCAGATGAATTATCTGCATTAATTAATGACGGTACTATCCATTTAGATTCCCATTCATTAATTGTTATAGATATGCTGTCGTTTGACTCTTCGGTAAAAGGATTATTATTTTTATCATTTAATATTATTTTGTCTATTGGAATTTGATTTTTTATATTAATAGTACATTCAGCTTTTCTGCCGTTTGGCAATGTGGCCGTTACAGTTGTTGAATTTATATTAGCCGATGGATCAACGGTTATATATCCTGTATTTGTTACGGTTACATAATTTGATGAACTGTCAAAATGTACTTTTTTGACTGATGATGTTTCTGGATAAATTTCAAAATATAAACTTTTGCTTTCGCCTTTATACAATTCCACAGATGTTATTTCATTATCAGTCTCGGGATCTATAAATTTTATTGTCGGAATATCTATGGCATTATTTATTATATCATTATTGTTAAACTTACTTACGGGACGAATTGCCAAATGTCTAAAACGTGATGTAACACACATACCAATAGAAGGAACAGTATTTGTGCTTACATCATCCGATTTAAATACAAATGAATATGCCTGCTTGGGATTTCCAGAATTAATTGTTCCAGACCAATAGTAACCATGTTTTATATTACTCATGGCAGTTGATGCTTCATTAATTACATTACTTTCTTTGTTTAATATCGGTAAAAAAATAGAATTATTATTTAAACCTGTTAAATTTATACCGATAAGTACATCCGTAGTCGTATTATCTCCATTATCTACTGTTTTAAATACTTGTGAAGTTTTACAATATTTTAATAATTCATCAACCTCTTCACATGTCGGTAATCTCCAATTATTATTTCCTTTCTTATGTGTAATATCTTTCTCTCGTCCAGATATATCACCAAAATATTCATTATCAATATCTTTATATATAAGATTAGACATGATTAATGGATCTTTTTCTGTTCCACATTTATCTTCTGGACATATATAATTATTCCAAGATTCTGATTTAGAGTTTATTGTTGCACCCCAAGCGTATTCACCTCCGTAATCCTCTGGGCGTTTTGCACCTAAATTTCTGTCAGCCCATAAAGTTCCAGATGGTAATCCAAGATCTATGGGTTTAAAATTTTGCCAAATTTGTTCACTTCCTTTACAAATGTTAAAAATTTCTTTAATACCGGCAAATACTTTCTGTATGCCTTTGTTGTTAATAATTAAATTAGCCATTAGTTATTATATATAAAATATATTTTATTTTCATCAGGAGTAAAATCTTCATCATCATAATCAGATTGAGATATAATTTCATAATTTAAATTAGTACTTCCTCCAGTAGGAATATTTGATATTTCTTGATTAACATAATTTTCAACTTCTGATTTGGTATAATAATCTGAAAGGTCGGTTGGTTCTGGAATTAATTCATCAACTTCTGATTTAGTATAGTAATCGGATAAATCTGTTTCATCTGGAATTAATTCATTAACTTCTGATTTAGTGTAAGTCTCAGATTTAGTGTAATAATCTGAAAGGTCGGTTGGTTCTGGAATTAACGCATCAACCTCAGACTTAGTGTAAACCTCAGACTTAGTGTAATAATCCGATAAATCTGTTTCATCTGGGATTAATTCATTAACCTCTGATTTGGTATAATAATCTGAAAGGTCGGTTGGTTCTGGAATTAATGCGTCAACTTCTGATTTAGTATAGTAATCGGATAAATCTGTTTCATCTGGGATTAATTCATTAACCTCTGATTTAGTGTAAACCTCAGACTTAGTGTAATAATCCGATAAATCTGTTTCATCTGGGATTAATTCATTAACCTCTGATTTGGTATAATAATCTGAAAGATCAGTTGGTTCAGGAATTAATGCATCAACCTCAGACTTAGTGTAAACCTCAGACTTAGTGTAATAATCCGATAAATCTGGATCTTCTGGAATTAACGCATCAACCTCTGATTTGGTATAATAATTACTTATATCAATTGTTCCAGGTTCTAATTGAGCTTGAGCAATCATAATACTTACTGTATCTACTGTAGTATATGAATTTAATGTATTATCAACCTCAGACTTAGTGTAATAATCCGATAAATCTGTTTCATCTGGGATTAATTCATTAACTTCTGATTTGGTGTAAACCTCAGACTTAGTATAGTAGTCAGATAAATCTGGATCTCCTGGAATCAATGCGTCAACTTCTGATTTAGTATAATAATCCGATAAATCTGTTTCATCTGGGATTAATTCATTAACTTCTGATTTGGTGTAAACCTCTGATTTGGTATAATAATCTGAAAGGTCGGTTGGTTCAGGAATTAATGCGTCAACCTCAGACTTGGTGTAGTAATTTGAAAGGTCGGTTGGTTCAGGAATTAATTCATCAACCTCTGATTTGGTGTAATAATCCGATAAATCTGTTTCATCTGGGATTAATTCATTAACTTCTAATTTGGTATAAACCTCCGATTTAGTATAAACTTCTGATTTAGTATAATAATCTGAAAGATCAGTTGGTTCAGGAATTAATGCGTCAACTTCTGATTTGGTATAATAATCTGAAAGGTCAGTTGGTTCAGGAATTAATGCGTCAACCTCAGACTTAGTGTAATAATTGGAATTTATATAATTCTTATCATAATAAAAATTTAATATATTTCCTATTTCATTTTTGGTATAGTAATCAGATAAATCTGTTTCATCTGGAATTAAAGTATTAAGCTCAGATTTAGTGTAATAATTGGAATTTATATAATTCTTATCATAATAAAAATTTAATATATTTCCTGTTTCGGATTTAGAATAAGTTTCAGATTTAGAATAAACTTTAGATTTAGTGTAATAATTGGAATTTATATAATTTTTATTATAATAAGAATTTAATATATCTTCTATTTCTTCAATGCGGGCGTATAATTCTGCCGAATTGCCATTTTCTGAAAGAATAAGAGGTGATTCTGATCCGTGGACAGTTCCAATAGCTAATAATAATCTTAAATCTCCTTTATTATTTTTATAAAAACATACAGCTGGTTCACCTGCCATTAAATTTTTTTTAGCTATCATTTGTATAGCTGTATTATAACTGTCATAAGGAGTTTTATTATAAGTAAATTGGACAATTTGTGAATATTTATTTTGAGAACTGTAAGGCATTTATATATTATATAATTTTAAAATATTTATTTCTTATACCATTAATTATATAAACAAAAATGAGAAATTTTATTAAAAATTTCTCATTTAATTATTTTTATTTTTGTTAGTTCTATTAATTTTAAATATTTATAAAGTTATAAAAATTTAATTTATTAAATTTTTCCTGCATAAGTTTCCAGGAAATAGACATATCGATTATAAGCTTAATATTATTTTTTGTCAATGGAAGTAAATCATTGTCTTCCCAAGATGAATGAACTTGTCGTCTTTCATCAGAAAGAAGAGATAATATATCATAACTTATATTAGCTTCATTCGCATGGGGAGATTTAATATTTAAAGATATATCATATCCTTCATTTTCTTCTGACGGAGAAACTGTAGCAATCCAGCAAGTGCAATTATTAAAATGAATAATCAATGCAAATTCATTTCCTTCTTCAATAAGCTCACAGTCTTTTGAATTCTCAATAAGAGCTTTTGTGAAATTTAAAATATCATTATATGATTCCATAATATTAGTCTTTAAAAATTTTTATCAAGAATATCTGTATACTCTCTATATACATCACTATTATATCCTTTACCTCTTCTATAATATTTGTTTGTATGTAAAAATTTTTCTTTATTTGTAGACCATAATCCTAGATATGCTGGACCTTTATTCACGAATGTCCAATAGTCAAAAAATAAATTTACAGGTATTGCGAATAATTTAGAAGTTATCTTTTTTTCTTTTGTTCTATCTCTATTATAGCCTCCTCGCAACCATACATCAGTTAATTTAGGTTCACTATTTAATGTATGTAATCTTTTAATTATATAGTCATGTTCTTCTTCATTAGTTTGAAATGAAGGTTTATCCGGTGTTCCGTATAAACATAAATTAAACATTACATCATACTTATAAAAATACCAACCACTCCATAATTCATTTTTGCCGCTTCTATAATTCATATTATAATATTGAAGCCATACAATAAAATAATCTGCTTCTGTTTTAAAAAATGTACTGGGCATCATAGATACTTGGGCATCTTCATATGCTATGAGTATATATCTTGTTTTTCTGTAATCCTCATTTTCTATGTATATATCTTCAGGAATTTTTGAAAATCTAGTAGTTGATTTTATATCTCCAGTAAAAAATACTTTCCCTCCATTAATCGGATTCCATATAATTTCCGCGTCAATGCCCATATACTTATCCATAAATTCCGATGTTTTCGTCGCCTGCAGAGTTTTATTAGAAGGATTATTATCTATAAAAAATTTATTCTCTGTTGCTATACCTTTATTTAATGCCTTTTCTTTACCTGTTAATTGTTCTGGATCCATTTTTATTCCTTATTATATTTTCTGATTTCCTTTACTCCGTTTTTATTCAGGAATTCATCTTTAAAAGAAGGTCCTAAATCAAAATTACGGATATATGAAAATTCAATATCTGTGTAATTATCATGTATAAATCTATCCGCCAATTTTCCATTATAATTATTAAAATAAAGACGGATTAATTCATAATTATTATCTGAATTCTTATCAATTACAATGCGAAGATATTTAGAAGTCTCAAATACACTTTTACCTATTTTTATATCTTCTTCATTTTTATGATTATCTTTTATACTTATAGCTACATCAATATCTGAACATATCATATTATTATGAAGTTCATATTTTGATATATTCAATATATTAAACAACTTATCAGATTTAATGTCGACAAAGAAAAATTCCTTATCATAACCAAGCCCCATATTAAGTTTCTCAAATCCGAAATTCAAAACAGTTGAACAATCATTTATGTCTGTAGTTTCATTACGTGACCAATGATTAGTTCTCATAGTATCCCGAGCCTTAACTATATTACATGTTACATCTTCATAGGTTCTAGTTCCTTTCCGGGTATTTATGTTAACAGGTTTATTATACTTGTGCGCATAATAAAGATACCATAATATACTTTCCCAATAATTATCTTCAAAATCCTTAGATGTACAATCATTATTGCAATATACTTCTGGCGCACTTACTGAAAATGAAAACTGCCAACAAGTATGATAATTCCTGCCGAAAAATATAATAAAATATCCGTCATTTTCAAACCGAGGATCATCCATTTTATCTTTCCAAGCTATATCCCAGCTCATTACATAAATAGGAAACCATTTTGGAGTCATCCATTTTAGATATTCAGTAGAAGCCATCGGCCATATACCTTTCTGTGTATAATCTAGATATTCTCTAAATTTAGATTCTTTTTTGCCGTGAATTTTACATGTTGGTCCAAAATAAAATTTAAATTTCGGTCTTTTAAAATATTTTCTGGCTTTCCACCATGTGGCAAATGGACACTGCAGATATTTAGTGTATTTGCCTATTTTTATCCGCAATGTCATTGATTTTTTATTATATGATATCGGAAATTTCATAAATTATATTAATTACTTCCATTTCGTTTAAATAGTATATTACCAATTAATGCCAATAAGAACATGATTCCCCATGACTGCCAAAATGTTAAAATTGGGGCAGCTTGCCAAAAGAGAGGAGCAAGCCAATTCCATAATAACATAACAATCCATGCAAGTAATGCACTTACACAAACAGAAAAAAATAATAATCCTAAACATGCTCCACAACCATATGTCCAAGCATAATCATCAAAAAAATCTCTCATATTGTTATTTTTTATTTTATTATATAAAATCTTCAAGAATTGTAAAACGTAAACCATCAGATTCAAAATCTGTTTGATTCTGTAATTCAAATGTATATCCCAATTCTTTAAAAGGTTCTTGTTCCCTAGTAAATGACCAAGCTAATGATGAAGATGTCATAGAATTCTCGGCAGAAGCTTTTATATAACTTACAGAATTATAACCATCTGGTTCCCAGTTAAAAGCCATTTCAAGAAATTCTTTTTTATCTAAAATTTCATTATATTCATTAACTACAACATAATTATCATTCATAATAAAATCATGAATGCCTTGTTTAGTTAATGGATACCTGGTTTTATGTTCAAACTTAGTAATATACTCATTATTTTCATTCATATAAGATGAATTTATAGTAATTAAATTAGGACACCAGGTAAATTTCCATCTGTCACAACGATGACCAATATGTAAAACTCCCCAATTATCAGAAGCATCCCATTTATCCGGCAAATCATATAATTTATGAGCTTTAGACAGAATTGTATTAAATTCTTCACCCTTCGCAGATAAATCTATAAGACACTTTAATTCTTCAATCTGTTCTTCAGACGGTTTTTTTCTGATGTAATAATTTGTTGACATGATGAAATATTTTTAAAGTTCTCTGATATCATTGATTTTTATTTGATGTCCATGTCTCTTCTGTATATATGCCAGCATATCTACAGATTCATAATTGAATGGATCCTGTACATTATAAGAATCAGAATTTTCATATTTAGAATTCTTATAATGCAGTATATCTAAATTCATTAACGCCTGCCCAAAACGCATATCTGGATAATTCTCAAGATATTCTTTTAGTACCCTGAGAATTTCCATATTGGCTTTCTGCCGCATTTTTATCTTATATTCTAATTCTTTTGAAATCATATTGTTGTTCTTTTACGTTTTGCTGTCGGAATAACTGTCACACTTTTTGCAGGCATAATGAATTTCCATTGTATACCCTGCTCTGTCGTTATGACATCAATATTATTCTTATCCTCATCTATTACTATAATACTTCCAGATGATCTTATCATATTCTTAGGAAGTTCCGTAACACGTTCTATAATAACTTCTTTACCTTCTTTTGCCTTATCAAAGCGCTCTAATACTACGGCTTTAAAAAATCCGGAATTGTCTATAATAATTTCATATTTTTCTGGAAATAAAATCTTTTTTATTTTACTTATTATATTCATTATTATTAATTTACAGTTTTATTATTTATATTGCCTAAAACTGTAATAACTTCAGATACAATCTTGGGAATATATTCTGTAAGTAAATCTTCCATTGCAGCTTCAAGAGACATAAATCCATCATTCCAACCATCTATATAGTCTTGTGACATTTCTGGTAAATTAATGTTTGAAGATAAAAGATTCCAGTCGTCATCAGAATTATATAAAACTTTACCCTTTTTCTTGTTTTCTTCAGAAACTCTTAAAAGTTTATTTTCTTTTATACATAAATAAAAATAAACTCCTTCGCTGGGGCGAATATTATAAAAATCCATCAAACGAGGAATATGCCCAATACATTCATATATCTTATTGCATTTTTCATCTAAAAGAAAATATTCTCCACCATTTGTAATTTTAGCACATAATACAAAATTGGGTTTTAATAATTCTTTAAATTTTTCATAATTTTCTGGACATTCATTAAGATTATATGTCTCTTTGAATGGATCATCTGTCTCGCCCAATGTAAGATATCCGCCTTCAATCCTATCTGTTTCCAGATTAATAATTATATCTTGAAACTTTATACCTTCAAATTCGCTTTCCACTGAAAATTGCAGGTATTTAATTTTTGAATAATTATATTTCTTCAGAGTCGTCTCCATTACTTAATCTATTTAATATATGTTCAAATCCCCATTCATACATCTCTTTTTCATTATCCATTTCTGGACATGGAGGCTGTTTGTATATATACTTAGTATTTTTATTCTGAACTATAAAATAATAACTGTTCATATCCATATTATATAATACAGTTAAAATCCACCCAAAAGAATTTATATAGTTCAATAATTCATTAACTGTAGGAGCATAAATAAATTTCTCTCCAAGCATTAATTCAGTTAATGCACATTCTTCAATACTAAATGTAGTCTTCCAATATTTGTCAAATTTTTTATAATATTGTTCAGATGAATATTTGTCATATCCATATTCTGCAAATTCTTTAGCCAGTCTAAAAGATATATGTTCATTAAAATCCATAATATCTATTTTTATAAATTATTCTAAAATTTCATTATTTTCTTTTTCTGCTTTTTCCCATTCAAGTGCTTCAAGATATTCTTCTGATACTCGTCCGTCATAATAATCTTTATATGTATAATCCCAAGTTTCATCATCATATCCTTTATATACACTGTCGTCAATCTTAACTTTATCTCCCCATTTGGCGATTACTGTTTCGGGATTGCTTGTGGGCCCTTGCATGACCATCCAGCGAATCGAATGTTCATCCATATTAGTACGATAAAAATTAAGAAACTCATTGATAAGATTGTATACTTTATCAGCATTCTCATCTCCGATTAATTCATTTAGTTTCTCAGTTTCTTCCCCGGTACGTACTTTTTCTCCGGTATTGAATATATCTTTATAAACAGTTCTATAACCGCCATTCTTAAATTTATCTATCAACTCTTGCGCCCATTTCTTAAATTGATCATCCGCATTATACGCCACAAGATAATCATTTACAATCTGCCCCTCAACTTCTGCGGGAAGATAATGCCATTCATAACAATGATCCTTATCCTTATCTAAAATTCCTCTTTTATAACAGTCAACATAAGTATCAATATTTACAGCTGGCTGCGCCCGCATATATAATTCTTTGAGCAAATCATGGCAAGCCTGTTCAATAATCTTTCTTCGTGTAATATAATTACTCATATTAAATAGATTTTAATTATAATTATTAAACTAAAAAATATTAAATAGTTTATAAAGATTCAAGAATAACTTCTTGATTTTCATCTAATAAAACTAAAGATGAATCTGTTCCAGGATGCCATACTCTAACTTTAATTGAATCCATAAGCCTATCGGCTTCTAATGAGACATAATCAGCATTAATCTTATTACGGTCGCAGAAATCAATAATTTCCTGCATAATCAATCTGTGCAGATAATTCAGTTTCTCATTAATTGTTTCTTCTTCCCATTCATCCCACTCGTAAAAATATGCATAATTAAGAACTCGTTTTTCATCATATAATTTTTTATGATAATTATCTGGCCTATCAACATAAGTATGTAAATCTTTATATTGAGAATAATCATTCCCAATATGTCCACTCATCCCTGCAAAATCTAAAAATAATTCACTTTCCATGATTATGTAAAAAATAAATTTTTGGTAAACGATAATATGTTTCTTTAATATCAAAGAGCTTTTTTCTTCCTTTGTTTAAAATAAATCCGAATTTTTTATAAAATTTTTTTAATCTGATTATATCAGATCCAAAAGAATCATCAGGTGTTAAGCATAAACATTTTCGATGTTCATCACACCATTTACAAAGTTCTTCCATGAATAAAGTTCCATATCCATTATTCGGAGTTTCCATTACAATTTTACCAAGGGTAATATAAAATTTACTGGTAGAAATACTGAAATAAATTTCCATTTCTTTAACATGAAACTCTTTTCTAATGTCCGGTGTATCAAATATGATATCCGTATCTTTTTTATTCAGCTTATCTAGCTCTTCCCATAAAGAAGAATGTTCAGGATTAAATCCCGGTACAATATAATTATTTTCCATAAAATTATTCTATAATTTGACTATATCCAAATTTATGCAGTAAATGTTCGGTATGTATCATCCATATTAAATTGTAGATTGGAATAAATGATATTATCCTAGCCCATTTATTATCAACTATAGCATAATATGATCTTGGTCGGTCTTCTGAAAACCCCCATGGAAACAATTCTTCATGATGAATTACCTTGGGGATAATAGCTCTCAGCATCCAAGGATTTATGGGACCTTGTAATATATTATAAATTAATAAAAGGTCCCATACACTTATAAGAAAATATAATAATATTAAAAGAGTAAGCATTTTAATTATATTTTTCTGATAGTTACTTTACATGGATTTGTAAACGCCTTACTGTTTTCACGAGTCATCAAGAAATCAATACCATTCTTAATCCTGGGAGCCATCTTATCTTTAACTACCCATTCGCCTTTAAGTCTTGGATTATCTGACTCTACATAAATACGATCACCGAGTTTATAACCTTTTTTAAACATATCAGGACTTAATGCAACCCATCGGTGTTCGCCAGAATTTACTTTAGTGTTATTAATTCTGCTGCCATCTGCTGTTATCCACCCACAGCCGTGTCCGGCATAATACTTTGTCGCTCTTACTTGGTGGTTCGCGAATATATTAATAGTTCCGCAAACACTTAAAATAATAATTACTATTGTTAAAATTGTCTTTTTCATAATTTTTAATTTTTATTTTTCTGTTCTGAATGCCTCCAATTCTTTCTGGATAATTTCTATAGATCCTTCAATCTGTTCATTATACTTCTCCAACTGTTTCGGGGTTAATTCCGTTTTAAGTCTTGAAAGACATTCAATATTTGCTTCGCATGCCTCTTCATTGATAGTCGCTTAATGTAAACATAATTTTATTTTTTAATAAATTAATAAAAACTATTGTCTGTTCTGATTACAAAATTATAGATAATTTTTAATATAAAAAAATATTTGAATGTTTTTTAAATTAATTTAACATTTTGAAACATGTGATTTAATAAAATCATCTGTAAACATATAACAGCTTATAATATGTTGATGGTTTTTATTATCTGTTACAGGATATATAAGATAACTGTCGTCATACCATTCAAGTAATGTATCTTTATGTTCCTTCACTTTTTCTGTGGTCCATGGAATTTCTCCGATTACACATTTTTCTAATGCTTCCTCATATGAATTATAAAACCATGCAATATCTCCCTTCTTGAATCTATTATCATCTCTCCCTTTAAATACTACATCAGTTTGTCCTAATAAATTCTTTTTATTGATAATAAAATGATGTGTAGGGCAATCACATAATATATCTCCTTTATGGTCATATATCCTTTCTGTAATAAAATCTCCACATTGAGAATTATGGGCAGGATTAAAAATATAAGACTTTAATATAAAGAAACAGTTTTTTGTATCATTATGTTTTCTGATAAATTCCTCAGCTAAAATAGTACTCTCAAAATATCCAGATTCCCAAGATGTGCAATAAATCTTATTTTCCAATATATGTTCCGGACATATAACCACTTTAGTCAATTGATATATAGCTTCTGAAATCATATTTTATATAAATCTATTTTATTTCTGTCAATCATATCTAATCCGATAAATTTACATATATTTTCAAAATATTCTATATTATCTATAAGATTTCCTGACATGAGTAAGTTTATTTCATACTCAGAAAATTCTTCATTATTCGGAAGTCTGGATTCATAAGATTTATGATAATGACCATAAAACCAGTATTTAGGTTTATTCTCTTTAATTAAATCAAAATATAATTGAGCAAGTAGCCTTCGATCTTCTTGAGCTTTAGCATCAAGTTCATCATCCATCCATGAAATACGTTCATATTTAGGAGGGCAAAAAATCGGAGCGCAATGCGTAACTACTATATCGATATTTTTACAGTTTAGTTTTTGATAAGGCAATACATTTTCAAATTCCCACCAGTCTATATCTTTAGTTCTGAATTTTTTATCAACCGATGTGGCTCCGCCCACACAAAGAATATTATAAGTATTGATATGTAAAACTGTATAATCCTGTACTAAATGAATATTTGAAAACTCTTTTATATCTTCTGGAGTATTATTAAAATAATCCGGGTTATCATGGTTTCCACGAATAAAATATAAATGTATATTCCGTTTAATAAGTTTTTTATTAATATATTTAAATATGTCAATATAATAATTATGCTTATAAAATCCCATACCTATATCACCCGCTACAATAACAGCAGAGTCATATAAGCATCTTTGTCCTATACAATATACTAATGGTTCAAAATTACCATGTATATCTCCTGTAAAATATATGCTCTTGATATTTTCCATATATTCATTTTTAAAATATTGGAAGCAAAGATATGCATTTTATATGAATAAACTATACATATCTTTGCTAAAAGTAGTTAAACATATTGTTTTATGATCTGACTTTTCGTTTTGAGGTAGATGATTTTTTAGCGGTAGATGGTTGCTGCGGCCGTACTTTATTATAATTAGCTTTTACAAACATATATGTAGGAGATACCAAAGTCCCTGTTTTAAAATTAAATATATCTTCAGGATTAATAGCATATCCCATATATCTTACCTCAAAATGAAGATGTGGTCCTGTGCTACGACCGGTGTTACCGCTAAGTGCGATAGGTGTGCCGGCTTTCACATATTGGTTAGGCTTAACCAAGAATTTAGAAAGATGACCATATACAGTTTCTGTAAAATTATAATGTCTTATTACGACATAAAAACCATAACCGCTTCTGTCAAATTTTGTCAATCTTACTTGTCCGTCAAAAGTCGATCTAATTGTATCACCGATCTGGGCTTTTAAATCTATACCTTTATGCATTCTTCCAAATGTTTTTCTGTATCCATATTTAGAATTTATAGTACTGTAAGATGGACATGGCATAGCATGCTTTCCGCCTAATTCAATATTAAATTTCGAGGGTATTTCAGCGTCTTCATATGGATTCACTCCTTCCGAATCCCAGTGTTTTCTGTACATCTGCATAAGTTTTATCTCCGCTGTAATACCCTAATCTGTGATATCTGTAATGATCAATATCATTAAAAACAATATTCTTATTCATGTTCTCTTGTTTCGCTAACAACCTCTTATGTTGTCGTCGGAAATCACTAATACTCTGCGCGGTACATATACCTGCAGTCAATAAAATTAAAAATATAATAATAAAATGTTTCATAGTCTATTTAAGTTAATTTTATAATAATAAAAGCATGTAAATTATTTAACTACCTTGTTTTAAGATAGTTTAGAATAATTTATATGTTTTTTAATTTTTTAAAATAATATTAAGATTAATTGTTATTTGCATAATTAGCAGCTTGGAACTCTGCGACTGATGTTCCATTATATAAGCACTGAGCGTCTAAACGTGAAATTGTGCTGTTAACTATGCCTCTGATAGCATCATCGATTGATGATGTAGATAACGTTTCAGCGTCTAATTGCGCTGTTGTCATAAGTCCCGCATTCTCACCGAAATATAATCGGCCGTTCTTAACCATAACAGCCTCACCTTCTTCGGATATATAAGGTATTTTATAATTCGGAATGTCTTCCCTTTTGAGAATACCTGATGGAATATGTAAGTTTTCGATAGCGTAGTATGATGAAAAATCTCTTTTATAGTCTGTATTAATATACTTATAGAAATTCTGTATGAGAACTTCTTCTCGAGCGCTTTGATCTGGATCATCCTGTGGATTGTTTACCCTTAACATACTTTGGGCTTCTTCAATCATCGGAAAAATCATAATATCATCTTCCTCCAAAGCAAAAGGATTGCTCACACCTGTAAATTTAAGAACAACTTCTGTATAATCCGTATCATCATATTCTGCCAACGCAACTAAATCAGGACGCATTTCATAATATGATGTCATTTTCTTTGCTCTATAATTAGTAATAGTACCGGCAGATCTGGCGAAATATGATGACGCCAAATCTACCAGTAAATTCCCTTTATCATCTCTGATAACGGGTTTATCATCTAATGTATGTGTGAACATGCTCATTCGATAAATCTGTTGACTGTTACTTATTTATTAATTAACTAAAATTATTCCAAATTATAGCTGCGGATATTTCATGGTTGCTGTTAACGCTGACATCTACGCTGTTACTGTTTACTCCAACATATTCAGGAATATCAATATTATCAATATCTTCTTGTAATGTTTCAATAGAAGATTGTAATGCTGATACATCCTGTTTAAATGCCGAATCTATTCCGATTGTCCAAGGCGATGTAGATTTATCTACAAATATTTCACCGGTTGAACCGTCAACCCCTGGGAACAACCTTGATACGGGTATACGGGTAGGAGTTGTTACACCTGTTGAAAGTTTCCACTGGAATGAAAGATATTCTATACCTGAATCAGGATCCGCATAAATAGATACATCCTCAAGGAATTGATCTTCTGGTACAAGGATGCTTGATGAATCAGCTACTTCCTGTCCATTCTGAGTAAGTACAAATCCTCCGTTTTTATATTCGATTTTGTATGATCCAAGTGAATCAAATACAGATGCATCTGTATCAATAGTTAAATTACCGCTGTTATCGGTTTTAATACCACCATTATCAGCAAGATTTATTCCGACTGTAATTGTATTATTAGATACATCAACTGTAATAGGATCAACTCCAACACCATCATTAATATAATTACTTAAAATAGTATTAATCGATGCATCTGATCTATCAAGTCTTGCGGAATTTTGGCTGTTTGTAGAATCCAGAATATCCTCGATTGTATCGATTCTTCCATCTAAAGCCGTAATCGTATCATCTTGTGCAGCTACCGTAGCCTGTAATGCAGAAACATCTTGATGCAGCCCAGAAACATCAGGAATAACCACTGTTTCAACTTTCTCTGTAAGATCATCTACCTTCTGATCTGTTTCTTTAAGAGAAGCATCTAATACAGAAACATCTTGCTGTAAATCAGTAACATCTTCACCTAATTCATTTAATTCATTTTGAAGACCTTCTGGAGTAATATTGGATGAAATTATGATAGCTTTCCATTTAACTACATTGCCTTCTGGTGTACTTTCTACTTTTTTATAGAATATATAAGTACCTTCTTTAACTGTCGCTCTTACAGGATTACCGTTTTCATAAACTATAGAATTTTCTTCAAAAATACCTTCAGACGATGTAACAAGAGAAACTTTATCATAATACCAATTTGATGACAAATCCCATCTTGCAAGCTCTCCTGATGAAGAAGAGACAGCTCTATATACCATATCTAATAGCCCGGATGTAACTGGTTCACCATTCATGAATACAACACCCGCGTCAGTTGCGAAATACAGCATATCGCTGTATTCATTCCCGGTTGGCATCACTGATAATAAACCACGTCCGAATCTAACATTTCCACTTAATGTATTAGCCATAATTATAATTTAATTTAATATTAAAATTTATTTTATTTATTATAAAAAAGATCAGGCATTTAAAAATAAATGCCTGATCACACTTCTCTCATTAATAATATAATGTATTAAAATAATTGTTCTTCTAAATCCTCTTTATTTTCCATATAACCTAATTTATATAAATCATTATATAATTCGGCTTTTAACTTGACAGAAAGGACATTCTTAAAAATATAATTATAATTAAAATCAAAAAATTCATTAATGGCTATAAGCATTTCAAATATGGACAAATTCTTATTTTTTAATAATTCATTCTTGCAGTAATAAAAAACATTATGAATATCTTCTTTATTGATTTTAGAAATCTCATTATTCTTCATATATTTCTTTCCCCAGGATGAATCATGGAATATATTATACAATATTTCATTAGTCTCCTTTCTTTCATTAAGCAGAACTATATCATCTGTCATTGCAAAATCATACCTGTCATACATAGTAGGATCCACAACCATCTTAGATGATGAATTATATGAATTATCGGATATAACTCCACCGTTTTTATATGAATTATTTTTAATGAGAGATAGTGTATCTATTCTTCCCTGTGTTTTATCCATTTCATACTGCCCATTAATTTTATCTAATTAATCTGAAATTTTTGTATATGCGTGTAGTTTATTAATTTCATTTTTAATTACATCTTCCATTTGTTCAACTTTATATTTCCACATTTTCTTTTTATATCCGGCAATATAGCTGTCTGGGTTTTTCTTGAAATATTCGGCTTCTTGCTCAAGAAGCGCAGTCACTAATTTTGTATTAATCATTCCGTCGCGAGTAACCATCATGATATGATCATCATATTTCAATGCCTTACCGTATGCAATCTTTTTTCCTAGCTCTTCATCTGCCTCATCTTCTGGACATTGTACAGCCATTCCAAGCTTCAGCTTTTTTGGAAATGTCAAATTTTTAATATCATCGAAATTAATAATAATTTCATCTTGATGAATTGTATAATGTTCAGCCGTATTAGATGATATTATAGTTGTTTCTGGAACTGTAACTGCACATAATGTAAACATTCTATGATTACCTGCATAATCTATAAAGTAATCTGTTAAATATTGTGCTCTGTACTCTGGTAAATTCTTTTTCTTACTCATATTTTTAAAAATTAAATTAATATATACTTATTAAAAGAAATAGATGCATTATTGTTTATTTAAATAAATCAGCGCCAGTTATATTAGCTTCTGTAAATCCTAAATCAGTTTTTGATGAATTTAAATCTATTCCGACATTAAGTATTTCTGGTGCCGCGGGAGCCGGATTCGTTGCTATATCTGCAATTTCTACATCCGCCGCAATAATAGGTTCATCTGATTCAGTTATCCTGAGATATTTCTTATCAAATATAAATTTCTTTTTCTCTCCCATATGTTCTGAATCTCTCGCCAATTCAGTTTTAAGATAATAAATTCCTTGGGCGTTCATTGTAGTGGTCCTAATTATTATAAATAATCCGTCAACAGTCATACCGATTGAAATACCCTCAGACATATCTCCCATTGTGGGGTTTGCATTATCTAATCCTCCTCTGTTCAACTGATTTACAGTAATTCCGCACCAGTTATTCCGTTGCATTGCTGCACGGGTCATCTCTGATATATTCTTTAATTTAAGATATGTATTCTCAGATCTGGGATTTTTACTATCAGCCATAATAGCCAGATAGTCTATAAAAATCTTATCAAATTTAAATGGATTTTCAGCTGTTGAAAATTTAGCTTCTGCTTTTAATAAATCAGATTCAATCTTATCTATTGTTGCAGAGGATGTAGGATATTCTATAATAACTAACTTACCTGGTTTCTGCATAAAATTACTGGAATAGAATTCTTTTGTTTTCTTCATAAAAAATTCTTTATCCTCTAATGCAGAATTATAATCAAATACAGGTATATTATAAAGATTTGAGCCTATACGTTTAGCGACTTTATTATATGGAAGCTCTAATGTAATATATGCGCAATTTTGCCCACGTTTAATAGATTCTGCACATAAATTAGCAAGCCACATTGATTTACCTGTTTTCATACCTCCGACAAAACAATATAAGGCTTTACGCGACATTCCGCCCTCAAGACTTATATCAATAAAATCATATCCAGATTTCAATATGTCCTTTTCTTTTACCTCATGAGTAGAATAATCAGAAAAATCATGTATATCTCCTGGATCTGTAGGATCGAAATTAGTTTCATTCTGAAATATATTCTTGGCTTTATTAACTATTTCTCCACAATTATCAAATGTAACATCAGATTCAATGGTTTTAATATATGTCAATGTTTTCTTTAATCCCGTTATCAAATTCTGCCATTGTGCCAACGCTATTGTATTTTCCAGAAGCCAGTCATTTCCATATGAATCTACTTTATTCCTTGCTTCCCATATAGTATTAATAGCCTCATCGGATATGACATCTGATTTACCTGCCATATTCTTAAGCTCAATTACCTGAGATAATGTAGGTTCTTCTCCATATTCGATAATATACGGCTTGACTAAATCAAAAAGAACCTGAATATGTTTAGACTGAAAATAAGAACCTTTGAACATTTCTGTAAGATCCTTATTCCTGATGATATAAAAAAATATAATCTGCTCTAAATATAAATTCATAATTTTAATCAATAATTACATTATCATATTTTATAACATGAAATTTTTTATTTGTTTCAGCTTCTATTATATTCTCAAAAAATATTTTTGACTGACAGTACTCTGAGAAATACCATTGATACAACTGATATATGTCTTTTAAATTTCTCCACTGCTTGTTCGGTATTTTCTCCAGGATTTCTTTTCTATATATACATTTACCGTTTCCATTTATATCCACCAATGCAGGATTTCCGTAAATAAACGCATTAAGATCATCTGTCTCATTATTATAATGTAAATCTATATCCTCAAAAAACCTCTCTATATAATCAGATTTAAATATACAGTCTTCATTACAGATTACGACAAATTCATTATTAATCTGTTTAATCCATTTCCTTAGCATTAAAATATCAACAGATTTATAGATATCCCGTTTATGAATATTAAATTTCTTAAATTGTAATTTAATATCCGGATTATATTTCTTTAATGTGAAAACAGTATTTTTAATCCTTTGAACTTCTAATCCATTATAAAGAACATCTATCTCTATTTTATATTTTTTATTAGTGCAAATAGATGATATACATCTAATTAACTTATTATTATCATTATGTGCCAATACAATAAATTTCATATATTATTAAAATATGAATAGTTAGTAATGTTTATATAAATATAATATGAATGACAATATATTAAACAGGATATTGATCGAATGGAATGATTCTGATAATCTTGACAATACGAGAGTATTAAAAACCAGCCATATAAAAAGAAAAATGAATTATGATTATCTGAACTATTTTTCTTTTGAACATAGTATACTTCCGTTTGTAGAAAAAGATCCTAAATCATTTAAAGTGCATTGGGATTTCAGTAATATAGAAGCGCGAAAAAATTTATATATAAATCCCTATAATATAGATTTCGCGGTGCCTATAAACATACATAAACAATGGTTACCTTGGAATGACGAAAAAATTCCTTCCCAAGATTTTTATAAATTCCTTGATTCTATATATACAGCGGATAATTTCCTTAAAAAAGAGGATCCTGATCTGGAATTAAGATGGCTTGTGACATTAATCGATTTATACTATTCAAATTATAAATTAAATTTAAAATTATGGGAATCAAATAAAATTAGTAAAAATGAGCAGCAGCTGATTTTCAATCAGCTTGATGATATGGGTGAGGATTTCATTCAACGGATATTTAAAAAAGTAATCAGTAAGGGATATTACAGACCGTCTTTAGTGGATCTTGAAGATCCGTTAAGTGAATTATCTAAAATATATAATTATTACTTTATATTTGTCGAGGGAATAACATATACAAATGAATATACATGGATATTAATAGAGGTTCCCATAGTCTATGAAGAAAACTATATACTTAATCCTTCTCCAAGTCAAGAGTGGATTGCGCAATATAAAGTCTCATCATTTTTCTTCTATACTATTATAAATATAGATCTTAAAAATAATGAATTTTCAAAATTTATAAAAGAATAATAAAAAGGATGCTTAATCTAAGCATCCTTAAAATTTAGTAGTATTTATAAATTATAAAAATTAAAGCATATTACCATTAAGAATATCATCTAATGTTCCGAGGCCTGCTGTATCCTCTGAACCTCCTACTGAACTGGTAGCAGGTGAATTTGAATTCAGGATAGCATCCAATTCCGAAGTATCGATACCCGTATCTACTGTATTATCAGAAGACTGTGTAGGACTAATATTCTCCAAACCAAGCTGTAAACCTGCGGTATTTCCAGGAGATGCTTGTACAGGAGCAGAATTCTGTTGTGTAAGCATCTCAGTAAATGATGCTGATGCCTGTGGAACATCCTGGTTAGTCACACCAGATGAAGTATAGAACTGAATCATCTGATCTACAAATCTGGTAGTCTCCTCATCCCAAGGATGGAATTCATAAGGAGTCATATCCGGACAATTATCATTGAGATAATCCAATACAAGCTGACGTCCTTTCTCATTCGCGGCAAGCTTATCAGTCACTACATGAACCTGATCATTTACAATGATTCTCATACCATTCTGTTCACCCGCGTCGATAAACATACTCTGATCATAATTATTGAAACCAGATTTCTCCTGTACCTTTACATTGAATAAATGTCCATGAATAGGATCAAATGGATTACGAGGATCACCGATAGGTGGATTCATCTCATTAACAAGCTTCTCATAAATCTTCTGACCATAACGCCATACAAGAATCTTATTTTCAAGTTGTGGTTCTGATTCACACTTAATTACTTGAATAAGAGACGCATATGATTTACGTCTGCTAAAGTTCTTTGCTTTCTCATTATCCGTAGCATTCTTTGAATTGCGAAGTTTAAAGAATGTATCTACAATTGGATCAGGATTTCCGACTGTTGAAGGATTATCGATAGTCCTCCAAGAGTTGGTCAAAGGGTTTTGAATAGTAGTCG
>Ga0247611_10003668_pt1 | contig 22399 bp, 4 predicted proteins | sample 177DNAGHGhighgp2_FD_192422 | JGI IMG/M metagenome (GOLD analysis project Ga0247611, IMG submission 192422) | Sheep rumen microbial communities from Palmerston North, Manawatu-Wanganui, New Zealand - 1770 DNA GHGhigh gp2 | ecosystem: Host-associated > Mammals > Digestive system > Stomach > Rumen ... | reverse complement strand
TAGTTTTGTTGAATATTTAAGAGAACACAAAGAGCTTGATTACAAGCCAGAATATGATTATTCATCACCAATGACATCTGTTATATTCAAACAGTTAAATCAGATTGCTGGACAGGAAATTGGTATTTTTGCAAATGATAATGTTAATGATGCAATATCAAAAAGACTTGCCGCTTTTATGATAAAAGACCCGTCAAAGGCAATATTGTTTGGATCCTTATTGAATAAAAACTCTGTAATAAAGGACGCCGATGGGAATATTGTTACTGGACAGAACGATTTGCTTGGAAGAAACTTTTTATTCTACGAAGTAAACGGAAGAGTCTTATCTAAATCATTACATGAATTGCTTGGATCTTCTGTTGATGCAGTAAAAGACAATGCGTTGGTTGATATTAATTTAAATTATATCACCGGAGATCTTGGTGCTGTTCTTGTCAGGCTTGGATACTCAACATATGATATAGGATTGCTATTTAATCAACCAATAGTAAAACAGCTATGTCAACAGATGGAGCTTACTAAAGAGCAAAACGCTAGCAAGGTTTTGAAAAAGCTTGTTAAACAATATTCAAAAGAAGGAAATACTCTTAACAAGCCGGTATCAAAGAAAGATGTTACATCTTTTAATCTTGCAAAGAATATATCTGGAAATATTGATCCAATAACACAAGTTAATGTAGCAAGAGTATTAAATCAACTTTTACTTGTAAAACAAGAAGTTAGCGATTATGTTCAACAAACAAGAAACACTTCTGCAAATACTGTTAAAGTTGATATTGGAAAATATCTTAGCAACAAACAGAAACAAAATCAACGGCTTAGAAATGGTTTTAAGATTATCTACATAAAATCAAATGACGATCTTGAATATCCAATAACAAATGAAGCTGTCACAGAATCTTGGAGTGATTTATCTGCAAAAGAGCTATCTTCAAAGATTCGTTCATTTATGGATAAATATAACGATCATCCATTTGAATACGAAAACGCCGTGTATAATATCATTGATGCCGCAATGAATATGATGATTAAAAAGTATACACCATTCAGAAGCGGTAATTACACAATGTTTAGAGATAAATTAACTCAATATATTGCTCCATGGGGTTTATCTGGAGAACATATAAACGAGATTCACTCATTTATACCAGCGTTAGTATTAAAAGATTTAAACGGTGATTTTAATCCAGATGCAACAAATAATCCAATGGGTATTCCAAATAAAGAATATTATCTAAAGCATATTGTTGATATTCTTTTAGACGCTATAGATGAGGGTTACGATGATAATGGCGTTTTCTCGTCAGCGTTTTCTTCAGAAAACCTTGGAACAGAAGAAGATCCATATGTTGTATTAAAATTTAAATATCCAACATACAATCTATCTCCTTTTGAGAAATTTGGATTTACAATGAACTGGGATGAAATGATGAAAAGCGGTGGCAAAACCGCAGAGTTAGCCAAGGCTTTATATCTTCATTCGTATTATATTAATGGATTAATACCCAGTGTAAACCCATTAATGTCAATAGCCCCAGTTAGTGTTTTGGATTCTTTGATTGCAGATAGTTCAAATGAAACAACATATCTTGATACGTTTGATGAAGACTTTAATGATAATCTAACAGAAGACAAAGTTGCTTCTCTTGCAATTCAGTTTATGATTTATCATTCAAATGACAATAAAATTGTTCCTGTTATGCCATGGCATATAAAAGATGTCAGTGATTCAGGATCAAGCATTATTGTTACTGGTGATAAATTAGATGATGTAAGAATGATGGCATCAGATAAAAACCATTATTATGTAAGACCAATAATAAAAGTTGATGGTGCACTATATGTTTTAGCAGATAACAATGGAAAAAGCTATGACATAAATGACGTCATAAACAATGTTATATCTAAAAACACAGCTTCTTTGGTGTACGTAAGACTTGAGGTTGCTTCTAATGATGATTTTAGAGCATATAGCAAGTATTACAACAATAATAATGGATATATATTTGGTGATTATAATTCATCTGTTGACACTGTAGTTGTTGACGAGGACGATGAAAAAGAGGTAAGATCAGATGAGGATAATTCTGATACTGATGCAAAGATTGCGGCAGATATTGCCGCACAAGAACCAGAGACTCCGGATTCTAGAAATCTTACAAGTTGTAGCATATAATAATTTATTTTTATGGCAGGAAAATCGTGTTGGGTAAAACCATGTGTTAAAAATTCGCGTGGAGAGGACGTGGTAAGTAAATTATGGCAAGATATATATAATTTGACTGGCAAAGATTTTGCTAAGTCAAAGGAATTATATAAAATTGCTACAAGCAAAACTTTCATCGACTCTGTTAGAGACGTGGCAGAATTCGATAAGAATGGGCAGGTAACTGCCCGTTCTTTTTTCAGCCTGTCTGGTCGCGGCGAAGAAATTGATGATATACAAGCGAGGCTTAATGATGAGTATTCTTTGACAACAAATAGCGTTGAAGAATCCTTAAGCGCTATTGAAAAATTTAATTCAAAAGAATCATATAAAGAAGATTATGTTCCAACAATATCTCAAGATGAAGACAAAATATCTGTAACAATATCTGATAGGAACACAAATACTGTTGATGATCTTGAAAAGAAATTATATGATTTTAAATTAACAAGACTAATATCATCAAGACTAAAAGAACTTGGCGTTGCATATGATTTTGTTGGCAAATCACAGCATGCTGGAAGATTTTCAACAAAGAATGCAGAAAAAATGAGTGATTCGTTATATCATTTAATTGAATTATCGAATGGCTCAGATGTTAATGATGTGTTGGTTGAAGAGGCTGCTCATTTGGCAACAGTATCAATGAAAGATAATGATTTAATACAAAGATTATTATCTTTTATAAACGAGAAAACAATTAGAGATTTATTTTCTGATGAAGAATTGCAATCAGCTCAATTAAATACAGAACAGGGAAAACTTGAGCTTGCCGGTATATTGGTAAAAAAAGCTTTTCAAAAGAAGCGAGTTTTGGGTTTGGATAAATTTTTATCAAGAATTAAAAGCGCTATCTTTAATGTTTTTTCAAAAGGAAAATTAGAATACATACTATCAGATAAAAAAAGAGCAAAGCTATATGCTAGACAAATAGCAAATGGATTTTTATATAATGATAATATGATTGATATTGATAGTGCTATTAAAAACAACAATGTTACAGAGCTATTTTCAATAGAGCTATCGGGAACGAATAAACTTCTTTTAGATACATTCAAAAGACTGTCTGTACTAAGTTCTTCTGTAAGAAATTCTTCAGAAGTAATGTGGAGAACGCTATTATCTGAACTTGATTCTGGAAAGATATTAAAAGGAAGGCCAATAGATTCTTTATCTTATGAAGAGGCTGCCGGATTTGTTGCATCAGGAATTTCAAACCTTACTGACAGCCTTGTAATATTAATGAAAGAATTATCATCTGTTGATTTTAACAATGAAATCAATCAAGAAGAAGTTGTTTCGTTGCAGACAGCGGTAGAAGTATACTCTGCGCTAAAAGACTTAACGGCGTTAGCAAATGATTATTTAAATGATAATCCAGATGAGGACACAGAGATAGTAAAGGAAATAAAAGATTCTATAAATCAAGTATATTCAACTCTTGAAACATCAGATGCAATACCAAGAAAGCTTCTTGGATATCAAAGACTTGTGTCGGCACAAATATTTTCTGCAATACTTGGTAAAGACTCTTATCATGAAAGTGCAAGAATTGTTTTAAATAAATTAAGTGTTGAAGTTAGAAACGAAAGAACTGTAAGCACAAAAACTCTTGCTACAAAATATATTAATGAAAGAAAACACAACAAAATAGATCAAGTAACAGACTATATTAGACATAGCAATAACTCTACCGATGTAACAACGCAGATCTTTTATCAGGCAATTAGGAGGCTTAAGATAAATGAGGCTAGAGCTTATGCCGAATCTTTATCAGAATTAAAGGCTTTAAGAAAAGAGGTCTCTGATGCAAAGATTAATGTCGTTGATTTCTATGAAAAATACGAAGACGGTTCTTTCACCGGAAACTTAATTGGAAAATATAATCTATCTCAATTTGAATCTGATAAGGAAGCGGTTTTAAATCAGATAAAACTTAAATTTATTCAAGAGCTAAAAGATGGCGACGAATTCGATGAATTCATGGCCATGACAAAACAACAAAAATCACAGGTTTTTGAAGATTATAGAAATACTCAAGAATCATGGAAGAACTTCCTTGAACTGGCTTACGCTGATGTTGATACTAAAACATTATCAGATAAATATATAAATCGAGATTATGAAAGACTTGTAAGTGAAAATAAAGATTTTGAAAGACTTCTTAATAAAATAAAAGCATTTAAAAACGAACTAGATCAAACGTGTCTTTGTGAAGGAATTGAAGAAGATGACGACATTTCTGGCGGATATAGACATTATGTTCAAGACAGAATACCGCAATATTCTGGAACTCTCATGGAGCGATATAGAAACAGAAAACTTGTTGATGCAGATCTTTATGATGAAAGACATGTTAATACCATTAATCTTGATATAACATCGGATCAATTTGGTAGCCCAATAACAGATACAAAACTTGATGATTTTAATGATACAATATCATTAACAGATGATGCAGTAAGAAGAATTCCACTATATGGAATAAATAAATTAAGTGATATGAGAAATCTGTCAACAGATTTATTCGGACTTCTTGCTGTATATTCTGGTATGGCACATAGATACCATACAACACAAATGCTATATCCGCAATTAAAAATAGTTGATAGTACTCTTAAACAAAGAAGCACTGGCCATGTTGTTAATAATACAGAATATGCTATGACACAGGATTCTGCCAGAGAAAAGATGTTAGACGACTTTGTTACTGGACAAAAAAAGAAACAAAGCAAATTTGTTCGCGGATTAACAGTTGCATCAATGCTTGCAGCAATTAGAGTTTTGTGTATAAATATAATGTCTGCCTTAAAAAACTGGGGTGGTGGTTATAGGGTTGCATTAAACGATGTTCTCGCTGGGAACGCAGATGTCTCTTTAAAAGAATTTCTTAAGGCAACAGCAAGAAATTTTAATCCAATACATTTTGCATCTCAAATAGCAACGATAACTACAAATAAAACACAACGCTGGGATAAGTATCAAAATCTTATACGAAGATGGGATGCAGCAAGAAACCCTCATGTACATATAACATTTGGAGAAAAAGAAGGTAGAAAGGTTTTTAACTATATAACCAATGTAATAATGTCGAACTATAGTATTACCGATGAATCTTTAATCGCTATAATATATGATTCGCATATGAATTCTCCAACCTTCTGGGATGCTTCTAATGGAAAGAAAATAAAACTAGGAAAGGATGGTTACACATATAATTCAGAAAAGAACCCAGAACTTAAAAAGTCTATTGTTAAAAATAAAAAAGATATCGCATATTGGCGATATCTTTCGGATGCAATTTCTGCAATAGAGTATATAATAGAAAACAATGCTTCAGATGATGAAGTAAAACTTGATTTAAGTGATAGATCAGAAATATCAAATCTTCTTGATTATGTTGAAAATATAAGAAAAGAAAACATTGATATATACAATGAAGATGGTACATTTAAATCTGTTGAGACTGTTAAAAACATTTTAGAAAAAGAGATTGAAAAAATATCTTTTACAGAAGAGGACGAGGTAAAGCTTTGCGAACAGATCAATGACTATATAACATCATCTCAGGGCCTTTATGGAGCGCTTAACTCAAACGCAATTCAAAGCGATGCATTTTTATCTGTATTTGGTAAATTAAAAGGATGGTTATTCGGATTTATACAGAGAAACATGTTAAGCAACTCAAGCATATTGCTTGGTGATTATAAAAACTCTGTATTAGGATCAGAACTTCTTGCTTTAGGATGTATACTTGGTAACACAAAACACATAACTCAAAGCTCAAATTTTATAGATAACTTTAAATTTAAAACAGCTGTTATAGCCGCCGCATTTATTCCGTTCTCTGTGTCAAGAACGTATGATCAAAAAATTGGTTCTAAAAAAGATAAAGAGCTAAGAGCTTATTTGCAAAGAATGGGATGGAGCCCAGATCAATTAAACAAACTTAGCTTCTTTACTATTGGATGGTTTATACAGTTTGCAATACGCTTTATATCAAGCAAGGTATTAAGTCGTGGTAACTATAAAAAATACGGAGAATACATATATAAATATAAAGATAAAAGAACTGGTAAACCAAAGAAACTTGAAGAAAAAGGATATTTCTTCCCAGATAGATTAATTACATTTAACGAAGAAAAATATATTGATAGATTACAAAAATGGGAGAAACAAGGATATCCATATTCTTTAAATCAAAAGAGAGAACCCAATGGAATAGTTGATACGTATAAATCATTGCCACCGGTATCTGGTGCCGGAGAAAATGATTTATATTATGTGCTTGATTCAAATACGTATTATAAACCAGATAGTAAAACTGGTAGATGGAAAGAAACATCATATGGCTACTATATTCCTGGAACAGAAGAATACAATGAGCATATAGACGCAATGAGATATATGCAATATGGTTATAAGACAAATTCTATTGAATATGGATTAATTGGTGCCTGTTATAGATTGTGTCGTGGTATACAAGATGAAGGCGAATCTTTAATGAATCCGGTTAGAATGTTGCAAGACTACAGAGAGCTTGCGGATCCAATACTGTATTCTGCTGGTGTTGGATTCTTATGGGATTTTGTTAAAAAAGCTGCAACCGGGCAGACACAACAAGCTACTGAAAAAGAAATTAATTTCTGGCTGAAGAAATTCGGATTAGAATTAGATGGATCTGGATATCCAATTATAAACGAATATGGTGAAAAACCAATAACAATGATTGATTGGTACGATCAACAAGAAAGAGTTGATAGATATCAAATGTCTCAAGCTAGAAGATAAAACAAAAAAGGACGACCGATTTGGCCGTCCTTTTTTTTATTAGCATTCGTTTAAATTATTTAGTTCTTCTATCATAAACGATTTTTCACCAAGTCCTAACATGCTTAAAATTTCCTGATCAGACATTTTGTTTAGATCTTTTTGTTCTATTGGTTGTTGAGACGGGATTATCTCAGCAACTGTTTCAGCTTTGTTTTTAGACTCTTTTATTTCAGATATTACATCGTTTAATGGTTTTTTAGAACTATCATCCTTCCACATATCTGGTGCAATTGTTGTTATATCTTCTATTGGAGTTATTGATATAACATCATCATATATTGTGGTTTTTTCAGAACTGACATGCAATGGTACCATTTTATCTCCCATTGGAACCAACATCTCTTGAATTTGCTCTCCTATCTGTGGTATTTTTCTTGGACCTATCGTAGATTTCTCTGGTAAAGAATAGTTTAATGCTATTGGTATTACGCCGATAGATGCAACAGATCCTTCGCCAAGCATTTGTTCAATAAGAGTTTTGTACAATGTCAACTGTTCATTCCATTTCTTTAATTTAACATATTTATTATCTAATCCTTTAAATAATTTTATTGGATTATTCATTCCTTGGAGTTTGCTTAATGCGTTTTGTGTATACTTAAATGATTTCATATCATATATATGATATTTGCCATTTTTATCTATAGTGATTATATCTGGAATAGCTGTTAATTTAACTCTTTTTCCATTAGAACTAACCACTTCTTCGCTAAACAAGAACTCATCAGTTACTGGAACCTCCTGTCTATTTTCAAAGAATTTAGATATTTTTTCTATCTGTCTTATTATAGAAACAAACTCCTGATTTCCTGCACCACCAAACCCCGGCCATGTTGACAATTCTTGATCTAGCATCCATTTTTTTATACCATCAAGATTCTTTCCTGTTTGGAAGTAAACTCTTACAAGTTTATCTACAGATGTTCCAAGATACATCGACACTCTTTCTTTAACCGTAAGATCATCTTCGTTGTTTTGTATGCCATTTATAAATTTTGTAACACCTATTGAACCAGGAATTTTCTGTGTAGAACCGTCACCAATCTTTTTGTATTTCGAAAGATTCTCAAGTGCGTCTTTTATTAAATTTCCTGTACTAGACGATTTATTTTGACTTGTCTCATTAATAGAAACTTCTGAAACTGCGATATTCGAAGATAGAGGTCTGCTAGTATATAGACCAGCAAAGAATACTCTTCTTTGATATTTTGTATCAGTTTTTCCATTATCTTTATTTAAAACATCGTCGTCTTTTACTTGAATTTTAATAAGTGTATCATTGCTATCTGGTTTAACACGAACCTTTCCGTCTTCGTCAAATATAATATTTTTTATTACATCTTTAGAGAATCTATTTAAATCTTTCTGCGATATTGTATTGTTTTCAATATCAACAGATGCTATTTCTGTGTCTCCAGAATAATCGCTACTCATTATGGCAATTAATCTACCATTAGAGTATTTAAATTTGAGATTGACAGGAGACGATTTCTCGTAGCTTTTTCTTCCTAAATTTAAATAGTTTTTATCTATTTGCTGTGTAATAGCTTCTGAGACCTTCGTGTTTTCGCCATATCTTATTATACTAGATAAATTTGATTTTATCGTTCTTTGAACAACACTTACAGCAGATGCGATGCTATTTATATCTTCTCTATCATATTTTTTAGATGAAAGATCATCGTCATTAGATAATAATGTTTGAATTGTTATATCGCCATCTATCTTATCGTTTGTTATGTCTTTTGAGAATAACAAATTTGGAGATGATGGATTAGATTCGTCTATATAAGCATTAATTGTATGTTGTGTTTTATCCTTCTGTGGCCAAGTACCATCTGCTGCAAGATAAGAGAAACTATAAGATTTATTATTATACTTATATGTTCCAGTAACAATTCTTGTTGAATGATCAATTGTTAATGTTACTTTTGTTATTCCTCTTTGAAAATCATTAAACGCAACCTCTCTGTCACCACCATGTTTTTCTATAAGCTTATCTCTTAATATATCGGATTCTATACCTTGCTGCTTCTGGTGAAATTTTATTGTAATTCCATCACACTTATAAATTGTGTTATCAGCATTTTTAACAATACCAGATTGATCATTATCTATAACCATTTGTCTTAATGAATTAAGACTATTTACTGGATCTATAGATGGAGATTTTCTTGATTTTCCAACAAGTCCAATTGGTAAAATTCTAACACCGTCAACGATGATTGATCCTTCAACATCTGATTGAACTAATATTCCAGCAATTAATGGAAGATTATCACTACTAAATGATTCTTCTCCGGTTTCTTGTAATATTGATTGTCCAAGATTTTTATCATATACAAAAACTGTTTTAAGAACATCATTAGATTGTCTTGACATGTTAAGTTTTGCAAGCGTCGAAAGATTTTTTTGTATATCATAATTTTCATAAAATCTTTTTTCAGATTCTGTGTCAACACCATCAGATGTCATTATGCTAAACGATCCAAGTTTTTGCAGATTCTTTGGTTTTGATTTTTGAGGATTCAATATCTTATTAAATGCTGGATTAAGCTCTATTAACGAGTTTACAAGAAAATCCTTACCATTCACTATGCCAGTAAGCTGAGATCTTAATGATACGTTTTCAACAAACTTTGATACAGCATTCATCATTGTCTTTGTATTTTTAAATCTCACATCATCTGCTGCATCTGGATTGCTATACATCATTTCTCCGAGAGCAGTTTGAAGTGAATTTAATAATTCAGATAAATCTGCTATATTAAAAGAAACCTTAAAGTCATCTATTAATATATCTGATGTAAACTCTTCTCCTCCAACAAGTTTTAACATTAAAAGAAAGTCATCTTTTGAAAGAGGAAGTTTATTTGTTTTCTTTGTAAGATAATTTGAAATATTATTTACAATCTGATCAATTCTATCTTTATTATTATCGTATATTGTTTTGCTTAAAATTTTTCCAGATTGTTCTGTTGAACTTTTTTGTTTATTTCCTGTTTGTATCTTTCCGGCTTGACCAGCAAGGCTTTCTTTTTGATCTTCAAATAATTTTATTGTTGATTGAAAATTCTTTATTTGTTGTAATATGTCTTTTACTTTTGATAAGAAATCTTCTGACAAATCCTCTAATGATAATCCAAATTTTTCGAGTAGATCATTATTTGAAAGATTTTTGTATACATTATCAAACGATGTATCACTTTCAGATAAAGAGACAAAGTATGCTTGATTCAAAATTCTCTTTTCGTTATCTGTTAAAGAAGAATATGTTGGTGATCCAAGCATAATATCTAATGCGCTGTTTCGCGATTGTAATTCTTTTGCGTATCTGTCAAAGTTTTTGTTGTCTTTTAATACATCATTTATTACTGGATTCAGATATTCGTATTTATCATCGTTTAGTATTTTATCTACTGCAGATTTAAAATCTTCATAAGTCTCAGCGTTTATAGCATCTTTTAAGACGCTTTCAGCAAGGTTCTTTAATGACTTTCTTTTAATTTCGTTATCATATAAAGTTGCGCTTCTTGCGTCTTTTTCAAAAGCATCGAATCTTCTTGTATAGGTATCATATTTCTTTTGAAGTTTTGCGGCATCATTAATGCTATCTAAAACGTCTTTTGTTATTGTCTCGGAATTTTTAAATCTATCAATTTCCTCTTGTTGTTCCTTGCTATAGTTTTTATAGTTTTCATCAAGTAATATTGCAGCTCTAGATTCTGGAGATAGTGCTGCAATCTTTTCTGCAGATATAACACCTTCTGGATTTTCTTTTAATATAGATATATCTTTCTTAACAGATTTTATATCATCCTTAATTGTATCTATATAATTTTTATATCCAAACTTACCAAGTTTTCTAACTAAAGTTCCCTTTATCTTTTGTGTTGCTTTTAATTGATTTTGTAGGTTAGATAATCTTTTCTGTGCAGACTCTATGCTTCCATGTTTTGCTAGAGCATTTTCTTGTTGTGTTGTTGATCCAGCGGCCGACGAAGCATCAAGAGATAAGTTTCTATTCCATGCATCTTTTACGGCTGTGTTAATAGATTCTATTCTATCTTTTAAATCTTTATGCATTAATGTCTCATATGTCCAAGCATCAATTGATTCGGAAGATAGAATTTCTCCAAAGTTAGAATTAATCCACTGTCTTATATTATGAATTCTATTTTGAAGATCAACAAGATCTTTTGACTTAGATTTTATATTATCAAATATTTCTTTTCGTTTTTCTTCTGTAACATTTTCTAATCCTTGGATTTCTATTGCTTGATTAACAAGTCTGTTTGCTTGTTCTGAATCATAGGATAGTTTAGACATTTCTCTTAATCTTTTAGAGAAAGATTTTTCTTTGGCAGATCCTCCAATTCTATCCATCATCATTAAAGTTGCGACCTTTTGACCCATTATTGCATCTCTAAAATCTGCCTCGTTATTGCTTTCAGCGGATTTTGTTTGATCGTTCATCCAGGCAAATAAAGAATTAAAATCTTTTATTCTTGCAACCTCTTCATGATTTTCAAGCCACCTATTAACATCTTCAACTTCTTGATTATATCTTGCTTGTTCGTTTCTTGAATCTTTAATTGATTCGTATATTGGGTTTCTCCAAAAACTAAATATTTTATCCCAAACAGATCTTTTTATTCCGGCATTTTTTGCTGCAGTTGATTGTCTTATTCCGTTCAATATTGTTGGTTGTCCCAACCCAGCAGATACTGCGCCCATTAAAAATGAATATATTGATTCTCGGCTTAACAGATTTCTACCAATACTTGCAGATGCCACATTATAGCTATCAGTAAAAGAGTCAGATAAATCTTCTAGCGCATCTGGATTATGTATGTTTTCTATCCATTTCGACGCATAGTCGCTAGCTAAATCTAAGCGCATCTGTGTGTCAACATTTTGAAAAAGCTCTTCAACGCCCTCCTCTGTGGCCTCGATTATTCCTGCTGCTGCTGGCTTAATATTTTTTGACCAAAAAGTTTGTGGTTTTGCTTTTGCTCGAAGAAGATCGTCTGTATTTCTAAATAGCTCAAATTCACTTTGTCTTCCAAGATTTCTAAGAATTTTGTTCTTTGTTGCTTTAAAACCACCACCAAGAACCTTTGTAAACATGGCATCTCCGAATGCTATAAACATTGTTTCATCATATAGATTTCTAGCTGCACCACGGAACGCAGTTTCTTCAAGCATATCTTGGATGTCTGGATCATTCAACAACTCTTGTTTCTTTTCTTGAATATAATTTTGAAGTTCTGTTTCATAATTATAATTAAACTCTTCATATATTCTATTTATATCATCATCCGACATCTTTCCGGACTGCTCTGGAGAAGGGAGTCTTAATGGATATTTTGAATATAAATAATTAAGAAACGTTCCATCATCTATATCTTGTCTAACAGCATCGTTAACAAGAGCGTCTATATCACTTAAATTACCAGACATAATACTATCATACGTTTGGAATGCGTCCATCGACGCTTCTGCTGCTGCTGGAAGCAACGCTGTTCCAGATAGTACAATAGCATCTCCAAGTGTATCAATTCCGCGCCCAACAACTTTTGAGAAGTTTGACGCTCCCTCTGTCATTAAATCTCTTGTAACAGCGCTTGTAACACCTTTAACTGTTCCTTTTAGAAAACTATTTGCGGCAGAACCAGATAACATTGCCGCAGCCGTAAAAGCCAACTGTGGCGGCAATTCAAACAGCGTATTTAAATCAAGAAAATCTGATTCATGTCCATAATGTCGAATAATTTGATATGGATTATAACCAGCCTTCTTTCTTTCTTTTTGTAAAGATGGAAGCCACGTGTTTGTTTCAACACATAGGTTCCCATACTCTGTAAGTGGATTTTGTGCCGCATACATTAAGAATTCCTTAAACCAGCCAACATCATCGACATCAAAGTCTTTGCTTGATGCCTTGTATAATCCATCAAGAGTATTAAGGACAATTCCTGCAGTGGCAATTAAATCTCCAGAAAAGTTTGCTGAAGCTTGTGCTATACCATTTGTAAGTTTTGTAAACCAACCTTGATTGTCAGAAGCAATATTTTGAAATGTTGCCGCTGCAAACTGATTTGCTTGATCGTTACCTTTAATTATATTAATGGCATAATATTTTGCCATAATATCTTTCATTTCATTTGGTGTTATTGGAAGAAGATTTGTGTCGTGATAATTATTGTAATAATTAGACACTCTTCTCATAGTTTCATCAAACTGTGTGAAAAACTTATAATTAAAGCTTCTATCATTATCTAATATTGTTTTTATTTCTGTGGCATAATCATCAACATCTTTGTTTGTTTCTGGAGAATCTACGATATTTTCACCAACTCTTTGATATTTTGTACTATATAACTTATTGAATAGATCGCTTGTAAAGTTTTCCATATTTGGTTCGCCAATACCAAAAGCAAAATATTCATTAATGCTCATTGGTGTTTGTGTGTTGCCATATTTTGACGGGACAATGTCTCCATTCATAAATAGTTGACTTTCCAAATCAGAATCTATTTCATTAGTTATATCAGGTGTATTGGATATGTTTTCTTCTGGCTCTTTAGAAAAAAGATTATTGTAATAATTTTTTTTGTATTCCCAACCAGTTCCTTTAACCTCTTTATCATATTTGTCTTGACCGATCTTATTTACAAGTAAGTTATTAAGATATAGCTCTTCTTTAACCTCTTCTGGATCCTCATTTGGATATGACGAGAGTTTTTCGTTTATCATATTTATATTATTGTCAATAAAAGTATGATAATCGCTATTTGAATATCCATATAAATCCGTTAATCTTATACCCTCTAAAGCCATATAAATCTTGTTTTATTATTCTATACTTTTCGCCCTACTTCTTGATATAGTATATTGCCAACCAACCTGTTTCTTTCCATGTGTTACTTTTCGTATTTTTACAGATGCGTTGTTATTAAATATGTCATCCCACTTATCTTTGTATTGCGGAAATAGCATTTCCAGCCTTGTCTTAATTGGGACGCCATCTACATATTCTGTAAAATTAGGATCGTTTGTATTCGAAATTTCTATCGTAGAACTATCATCTACAACATCTCCATCTTCAACACTGGATCTTGTATATCCATTAGCTCCAGCAACTTTAACTGGCGGATTATTTGTTAAATAATTAACGTCGTGTCCGTAATATGTTGATAAAACATCGTTGTTGCTATTTCCATTAATCTTTACGAAGTCTCCTTTTTTGTTTCTAATATATCTTGAATTTCCCTCTGTAAACACTAGGATATTGTTACCGTCGCTAGGCTTTATTGCTCCGCTAAAATTTTTGCCATAATAAGTAGAATATATTGAATTTGCTATAGCTTCAGCGGCTTGCTCTCCGGTCATATTACTTGTGTCAACTGGCTGTAGTATTCTTGTTTTACCATCAGCTCCTTTTATGATAGTTTGACCTTCTTTTGTTTTATTAACTTCAATTGCTGTTCCGTCTGGTGCCGTAACATATTGTGTTACACTTTTTCCAGTCGTAGTACCAGATCCTCTATTACGACCACGGTTGGCCGCTACAGCTATTTGTTGTTGTTTTAGATAGTTAGCATGTTGATATTGATTATATGCCGACATTGCGTCTCTTTTTGCGAGCCTGATACTGTTATCTATTATATCTTTTTGTTTCTTATTTAAATTATTATAACCATAACCATCTTTAATACTGTCATAGTCGGTCGTATCTTGACCTCCGCCAGATATTAATCCATTATATATGGATGTTGCAATATCTTTTTGTATCTGAGACGTATCATATGTGCGATATGTAGATTTATCACTGATTGATGTTAGAGGTGTTTCAGAGTAATCAATGTTAAAGAAAGCGTTCGGATGTGTTTCTAGATATTTTCTCTGTTCCTTTACAAGTGTACCTCTTTGTTTTTGTTTTTCAGTAAGTGGGTTTATTTCTTGTATTTGTCTTTGACGTAATGAAAGTAGCTCGGACCTAACATCTGGTGTCATACCATATTTTGCTAAATCATCGCCAACTTTATTTAATGACTCATTAAATGATAGATATGTTTTGTATGAATCTGCGTCCATTGGAACGTTCTCCAAATCTGCAAGACTTGAAGAATCTTCTAAAAGTTTATAATAAGCCTCTTGTTGCTTATCATACTCTTCTTTATATAATTTTAAAGGAGCAATCCTATCAGAAAAGCTAATAGGATTGAACTCAGCAGTATAAGTATAAGCTTTTGGCATATTAAATCAATCTTTTTTGTTTTATAATTTTACCACCATTTTTACGAGGTCTATATTGTCTCGTTTGTTTGTTATCTGGAAGCCATCCACTTCTTAATAACCAATCAGCTTGATCTCCATAATAGAAATCTTGACCAACCTTGCCAAGATTATTAAAGAAATTGCTTATATTAGCAGATCTTGCTTGAGATGATACTGTATCAATATTGTCTCTTAGCATTGCTTCTCTAGCAATAAATTCAGCTCTTGCTTTGTCTGCATTTTGATTTGCTTGACTTGCAGTTAATATGCTTTGTAGATTTGTCTGATCAGTTCCTCTATTGAATTCTGAAACAATCTTTCTTTGATTATCATTATATTCTCTAGTCTTTCTATAAAGATCTCCCATTCCAGACATTATAGAGGAGTTGGTTTGTAGTAGTGCGGCTAATGCTGCGCCACGATTTCCAGATGTTGTATTTAATGCATTTCTTTGAGTACCAAGTCCAACATTTTGTAATCTATTTTGTTCATAGTTTACATCAAACGGAAGATACTGCATATAATTATAAAGCTGTGGAGCTCTTATATTTCTGATCCTATTACCAGCATTGCCAATCATTCTAGCATTTGTATAATCTGGTCTATTTACACCAAATATATCAGCAAACATTTGAATACCGCTACCAATAGCTGGAGCGAATCTTAGCCAAGAATAATCACTACCACTTGAATCTTCTTTATATGGTTTGCTTTTTGTTATTGGTGCTAAATTATTTTCTAATTCCGGTCTTTGGAATAGACTATTATTATATTTATATATAGTTCTACCAAGTGGACTATTAGAGTTTTCGCCAATTTCTATCTTTGACAGTTTCGGTCCAAGATCTCTTCTACCATTATTAAAATCGCTATAAGCTTCACCCAATGCTTTATGGAAATGACCGAATTTAGCATCTTGCCCAAGCTTTCTGGCTTCATCTACAGTAAGATCTCTGTTAAATGTTTTCTTGTAAAGATCTGATAATGGTTTCCAATATTTTGAATTTTGAATGTCATAGTTATTTAGCCAATCAAGATATCCTTGATCATATTTTCCATCATTATAATATTGAAAGTTATCAGTTAATATTGGCAGCCAGCTACCACCTTCAAATAAATTACCGCCATTACTGTATTCTTCTTCATATTGAGCGTTAATGTCATCTTGTGGATTACCATTTGCAGCATATCTATCATTGAAGTTATATGGTTGAATATCTTCTTCTGAAAACTGTCCATCTTCTGGTCCAAGCATAGACATCGCAACTTCGGCCTGTTCTTTAGGAGACATCTTGTTAAATTCTCTCTTAAGTTGAGCTATGGTCCTCTTTTGTCTAACATCTTCCTGAATGGCCTGTAATTTAAACATTCCATCAAGCAATCCATTTTTACTTATAGGATCGTTTGGCCTTTCCTGTGATTCTTCTGAAATTTTCTTTGCTATATCAGAGAAAGACTCTCCTTCAAATGATGGGCAAAGTTTTACTTCATCAAGTTGTTTTGCAGATGGTTTTAATCTATTACTAAATACATAGTCATTAAATATAACCTCTCCTTCTTCCACAAGATTTGGGGTCCCGTTTTGGTCAACGCCAACTTGAACTCCTTCATATGGATTCATTTCGTGTGAACCACCCTCACCAATAATTGTAACGCCGTTAGACCAATCACCAGCAAGTTTCATCTGTCCGCCATAAGCAAACAGGTTTCCAATATAAGATAGTTTACGATTTTTTACTTTACCATTATTATAGTGTTTTTCTGACATAGCCATATCGTATAAATCGCCACCAAATGCTCTATAATTTAGAGATGCGGCATTAAACATTTTGTTATTAATTAAATCTGCGGAATAGTTAAATTTATTTAAATTTAACATTTTAGCTCGTTGTAACTCAGCATCAATTCTTTCTGATTCTATTTTAGCCTTCCTGTCTCCAACAGCCCAACCAATTAATCCAGAACCAAGACCTAATGCTGCTCCAGCAACTGCGCCCCATGGCCCTCCAATTTGTGCTCCAGCCATTGCTCCTTGAGATATTCCAGATAATGTATTTCCTATTTTTTGTCCAGAACTTAATCTTATATCATCAATACCAGATACATCTGGGACAACGTTATAGTCATAATCTTCTTGTAAAGAGTTAAAATTATCCGTATTAAATGATGCTGAACCATATCGTCTTATTGCATCGATATCTTTTGTGGTGTCATTTATTTGAGCATTACCAACGCCAGCACCAACGATCCCAGTCAATCCGCTTAACAATGATGCTGAAGATTGCTCGAAATTATCAGAGGTCCAAGCATCGTCCCATATATTTTTAGATTTTTTGGTCCAATTACTCATTATAATAAATATTTAAAATTTAATATACAAATATAAAAAATAAAGTTTAAATATCAAAACATTTTTATAAAAAATTAAGGTGAACGATTATTATTTAATCATTCACCTTAAAATTTTATTTAAAATATTTTACAACAAGACTATGAAGAGTTGTAATTCCTTCGATATTATCATTGCCAATTAGTTTTAAATTAATCCAAGGATTATGTATTCTATTAAGTGGATTCTTTTTGTCTCTTGGAATATCTGCTCTCCAAACTCTAAATTTAGCATTACCATTAGGATATCTTGTTCTTAACAGATCAGTATCACCTTCTTGATATTCAGTTCTTACGGATAGTGTTTTAAACGGATTTGATGTTAGTAAAACAGAATCATTAATCGTATCTGATATATACTCTATGTTTGTAAATATCTTTTCTTCTAGCGGTTCTGGATTAATCTTATATTCCACTGAGAAGTCTCTAATATAATCTCCTTCAAACATATGATATACTCCGAGGTCTCTATTTAACAATAACGATTTTCCGTTTAGATTAAACATTGATATAGATGTTACATATGGACTATACGAATAGAATGACGTAAATGTTTGAGTATCTTCATTATAGCATAAGCATCCATCTGTATCGTTCTTTGTGATATATACGTCATGGTTAATCTTATCTGAACTTATTCTAAATGCTTTATTAGATAGTCTCCATTCGTCGCCACAGATGTTATCTTTGAACCATTGCGAGAATCCGCAAGACTTTGACAAGTTATTTAAACCATCTTTACTTAACCTTAGTAGCGACTTATTTAAATCATCTATAAAGTATAAACCGCCAGTTGTTTGGTGTATTGACCATTTATTCTTTGCACCATTAACCATTGTTATATAATTATATCCAGTAACCTTATTGCTGTTTATCACCTCAATCGGTAATCCGCTTTCTGTAGATACCTGTATATTATTATTAAAGTTAATTGATGCTATTGCTCTGTCTTGAAATGCAATAATCGTATTATTAAAATTTACAAGCTTTGTTATTGGCCCGTACTCTCCATTTAAGTAAATAGAGTTGAGTTGAGATATATTTGTCCAAGTATCTACGTCTCCTGTAACATCTTTTTGTTTAGACCATAATATTTGATTTTGAAACAAATCTAAATCATACTTATCATCTAAGATGTTATATGAGAAAATATTGTTTTGTTGAGAATAAACATCATTCAATAAATTGAAGTTGTTATCATCAATGTTTAATATATCTCCACTTGTTCTGTTTCTGTCAAATCTACCATCTAAACATATATGAGATTCAAGCATTACAGATGTTATATCAATAACTCTATTTAAATCACCAAGGCTTTGTGGAGTGGTTTTAACACAGTCCCATCTTTGGAAGTATGTGTCTCCCTCCATTTTATCGGTATTATCAAATATTGATTTTTCTTCACTTGCTGGAATCCAAGATATGTTTTCAATAGCATTCTCTTCATAACCACCGTAAAGAGTTTGATATGGCAACTCTCTATATAATTCTCCAACAAACAAATACGGATATGAACAACTATAATTAATTGTATTGCATCTTCTATAAGCGTTTGTTAGATACGCTGTCATATCGCTCATTTCTCCACTATACGTATTTATAGAATACCAGATTGGTGTTGGTGCTCCATCTATTGTTTTGGTTGTTTTAACGTTTAAATACCAACCATTGTTTGATATTTTAAATGCGCATTCATCAAAATTGTTTAATTTTGTATATTTAAATCTATCTTGACCAGGTACTCCAGTATCTTGCACCTTAAATATTCCATATATTATTGGATACCGAACACTTTTTGGCTGTGTAGATACAAATATGAAATTATCCATTGATGATTCAATATATTCTTGATGATAATTAAATATGTACTGCACATCCATATCTATTATATTTATGATTTGTTGATCTGTTGCGTTTTGTGAAACTTTTGTTATACAGAAACAGTTTCCCTTCTTTACATCATTATTATCTATAGCTTGTTCTGGAGATTGATCGTCATCGTTCCACATAAAAGAATAATCTGTATAATCGCGATATGTTGAATCAGAACTTAATTTTGGTAATAATGCGAGTTTGTTGTCAGAATCAGAGAATAGTGCAAATACGGCATGTGGTTTACAATTATATGTTATAGATGTTGTTTTACTCGTTTTAACAGTATTGTCGTCGTCCATATTTTCGTGAGGAACATCTTGTTCGCCTGTTACTGGTGAAAGAACGTTTTTATAATTTCCATAATATGTCGATCCAAAACCATTTAGACCGATTCTTAACATAGATATTCCGTCTGAGTTAAATATTTGCGGGTTAGAAATTTTTATCGGGAAATTATTAAAATATTCTGTACAAAGAGAAAATCTTTCCGTTGAAAATGTTTTACTTTCTATAACATCTATTGGATCAATCAATTTGTCATCATCATCTTTAGCATCACCTATTATTGATCCATTGTGATGCCACATATATATATGATATTTATCAAGATCAGATATGTGACCAGAATTAACTGTAACGCCATTGTATAGATAGTCTTTTATTAATGTTTTAGCTCCAGAAGAAATATTATTTATATTATAATAGTCTGGAATAGTTAATAGATTTCCGTGATTTTCAGCAACAGAATTTTGATCAAATGTTATATCAAAATCAGATTTGTTTGCTGTTATTGGAGAGATGCCTACAATTCTAAACTTCAAATCGCTTTTATCTATTTGATAATAGTTGGACATTAAATCCGGAGAATTAAATGTTACTATTGATTCGTCAACATAGTATTCATTGTTTCTAAGTTTAGATACTGCTATTCTATCGTCGACCCGTGTTGTATCATAAAGCTTTAAATATTCCTTATATATTGCATAATCTGCAGTTATGGAAATTTTTTTATGATACATCTTTTGTGTTAGCACAGAAGTCGTATCGTACCAAATTCTTTCCCAACCACCCTGAATGGTTCCGTGGTTTTCTTTCTGCATCTTCTTATGTTGCTCTTTTGTAAAGGCTTCAGTTAACGAATATTTTATAAGTTTATTTTTTATCTTACCGTTATACGCCCCATTGCAACCATAGCTAGAATAATCGTTTGCACTATCTATTAATACTTCTTCTGTAACCGGTTCATGAGTTGTTGCATCTTCAAGATATATGCATAAATCCATTTCTGTTGTATAAATCCAATATAATCCAAGCATTGCTTTTTTAACAAGAACCTTGAATTTTAATATTATATTTTGATCAGAAGTTGGATTTACTAAACTTCCATCAGAAATATTTTCTGGTAGCATCAATCCGCTAGAAGAAAACGCATCGTCTGTTGGATAAAAATGTCTATACTCCGTATTCGCCCCTCTTGGCCGCATTATGTACGACGATATTGTAAATGGCCTGTTATGAATCCTTTGGTCATAATTAAACATCGTAGGACATACTATTCCTTGAGCAAGAATTGACCTTGTGGACACATCGGTTTTTGCTAAAAGAATTCTATATGCGACATAATCAGATACTAGGTTTTTATATTCTGTATGAGTTATGTCATTAGAAAACGTTGCAGTGGCAACCATTATTTGATTTGCTGTATCAAATCTTTTAGGTGCTAAAGTACACTTCTTATCACCAATCCAAATTGGCTGTGTCCACGAGCCGTTCTTTGTCCTATATTGAATAGCAAATCTGTATATTTCACCGCGCTTAAATCCTTTAAAAGAAATAGAAGAAGAATTTATTTGCTGTCTATGTACATAGAATTTATTTGGTTCATCTTCAGAAAAGCATTTATAATCAAATGTTATTCTATTTGCTTCTTTAATAGAATTATTAGATATCCAATTTTGTTTTATATAATCTTTTAACTCTTTACTTACATTAACATCGTTAAGTTTTATATTGCCTAAGAATAACGTATCGTCCTTTTGTGCAAATGTTTCAGCAATAAAATTGCTTCCACCAAGATAATAGATTATATTACTGTCTAATGATTCTTGGTTTGTTCCTCTATCAATAATATCAACAGAATCTCTTTCTTTAATAGATATGTCATCAACAACATTAACCTCTACTGGACCATCTAGTGATTGCCTCTTAACCGAATATATTCTAATATAATCAAAAGATTTATCTAAGTCCGTTATTGATATATCAAAAGAACATGATATAAATTCATCTGGGGCACCACCCCTATCTCTAGGCGCTATATAATGTAATGATGAAGACCACACTATATTTGTTTCTGCTCCAAATTTATTGTAATATGTTATGAAATATTGTATTACGCCAGAGTGAAAACTTCCAGTTGCGTCAAACTCTTTCTGTATTTTTACTTTTGGAATCTTATTTATATTCGGAACAAAATCGAATTGATTGTTTTCGTTACTAATATAATCATCTTTCATTATATTAATAACTCTTGTTTGATGAACTCCGTCAATCCAATAAACCTTTTGAATGTCCTCTGATTCATAATAGAATAATGTTTCTATTGGATGTTTAATAGAAAATCCAAGATTACCAACAAACAGTTGCTTGGCATTGTATTCATCTTGTTCATTATCATAGACTATCCTGTATATATAATCTTTTTGTTCTCTTGTGACAAAAAGAACTATATAATCAGATGTAACACAATGACCAATATAATCTCCTGTTATTTCAGAGATCCTAATCTCTTCTGGTGGTAAATCTTGTTTT
>Ga0247611_10003667_pt1 | contig 22400 bp, 14 predicted proteins | sample 177DNAGHGhighgp2_FD_192422 | JGI IMG/M metagenome (GOLD analysis project Ga0247611, IMG submission 192422) | Sheep rumen microbial communities from Palmerston North, Manawatu-Wanganui, New Zealand - 1770 DNA GHGhigh gp2 | ecosystem: Host-associated > Mammals > Digestive system > Stomach > Rumen... | reverse complement strand
AGCTCGCCGATGACAATGCTCTTCTAAACAAGATATTGTTTTGAATTTACAGCTCGTTCATTTACCACAAAAATATATTCAATATGTAGCTGCTCATGAGTGTGCTCATTTAGTTCAAAAGAACCATTCAGATAAATTCCGAAAAGTGGTTGAAGGTTTATATCCAAAATATAAAGAAGTCAGAAAAGAAATGAGAAAATTTATTTTGGAGTAAATTTATCTTGGAGTAAATTTTACGGAGTCAACCAATTTTCTCATCGAAAATTTGCATTTTTTTGCACAACTAATTATAATAATATGTGATTTATTTTTTCAAATTTCCCATGAAAAAATTTTTTAAAAGACTCTTCTTATTCATATTTATCTTAGCCATCCTATGAATTATCGTAATTTTTTATGGTGATCGTATGGGTATAGATGTTTCAAAATATGGTATAGATAAATCCAAATTTAATATTAATTTAAATATAAACAATATCCAACTAAGTAAGGATAATTGCCCAGAATGATTAAAAGAAACTAAACTTTTTCACGATAACTGAAGTCTAAAACAAAAATGATGTGCAGACAAAGAATGAAAATTTGAATGAGAAGTTAAAATTTACAATGAAGACTGATGACTTCAAGGTGAATGAATGGTAAAAAACAATGAAAAATATTGAGAATGGAAATTCTACCATAAAAATGGTAGTCTAGAAAAAAAATGAGAACTAGACAAGGATAAAGAAATTTGACTTTGGAATTACTACCATACAAACTGAAAAATTAAATGAAGATGAGAATTAAAAGATTGAGAAAAGGAATGAAAACGGAAATTTCTCTATGATAATTGAAAAATCAAAGAACAATGAAATTATAACCACTGAGTAGAAGAATGAGTATGGGAATATTATTACGAAAATTGAAAAGCAAAAGGTTCATGAGAATTTATTGACTGACAAAAGAATAACCAATGGACTATGTATTACCAAAACTGAAAAAAAGAAAGTGCATGATCATATAAAGATTGAGTTGAAGATTGAGCATGGAAATATTACTATGAAAATTGAAATGTAAGCAAATCTATAAATTTTTCGAGTGGATTAAAAAACGGTGATTATATTCTATTCTATGAAAACGGACAGATAAAAGAAAAATGATGATTTAAAAACTGAGCCGAAAATTGAAAATGGGTTTATTATTACAAAGACTGAAAGGTTGAAAGACAATGAGCTTTTGAAAATAGTAAAAAAAGTTGAACTTGGAAATTCTACAACAAATACGATAATACTCTCCAACAAGAAACTGTTTTTTCTGGAAATAATATAATCGGTGATAAAAAATTCTATAACGATTGATCATTAAAATATGTATTACAATACAATACTGCGACTGCTTGAACAGTTACAGAATATTACGAATGATGAAAAATTTACTCAAAAATTAATTTCAAAAATGGACCATGAAATTGAGATATGGTTCTTTACTATGAAAATGGAAAACTTTTATGAAAATGAACTCTATCTAACTGAGGATTAAGCTGAAATTTGACCCTTTATCACGAAAATTGAAAAGTTTTTGCAATGTGAAACTTTGTAAATGACAAACTGGAATGAGAATTGAAAATGTACTATCCTAACGGAAAATATTTAATGACATGATTATACGTAGACTGAAAAGCAAATTGAGAATTCAATATCTATGATTTAAGCTGAAATAAAGCATCACAATCTTATTTTATGGACGGTGAAATGGCTTGAATGTTCAGTATTTTTGATGAGAGCTGAAAGGAAAATATTTTTCAAAGCCGTTTTTTCTAGAATTTAGTCCTTATATAAACATATTTACTTGATATTAAAAGTCAGATTTTTAATAATTTTTGTGTTTAATATTTTTATTGTTGTATGCGTAAATTTATTCTAGCTTCTAATAATCAACATAAAATTAAAGAATTTAAAGAAATTTTTTCTGATGCTGAAATTTTATCATTAAACGACATTTGATACTATGATGATATAATTGAAGATTGAGAAACTTTTTTGGATAATGCATTGATTAAATGTAGAGCCGTTCATGAATTTCTGAAATGAAAATGAATTGAAGCAAGTATCATTGCTGATGATAGTGGATTATGCGTAAATGCTCTAAATTGAGAACCATGAGTTTATAGTGCCAGATACGCATGATGACACTGAGACAATGTAGCGAATAGAACAAAACTACTTGAAGAATTGGAATGAAAATCTGACAGAACTGCATATTTTTTATGCTGTATAGTAGAAATGTTTCCTGATTGAAAATATATTTACAGCGAATGAAAAACTTACTGAACGATTTTGGAAGAAGAAATCTGAGATAAATCTTTTGGATATGATTGCTTATTTTTGTCCAATGATTTGCATAAATCATTCTGAGAAACTACAGATGAAGAAAAAAATAAAGTTTCACATAGATGAAGAGCTATTCTTGGTTTAATTGAAAAAGAAAAAAATGATAGATAATTTCGAAAAACTTGATAGAAAAATAAGAGATAAAAAAATCTGAAAACAAGATGAAATTTTTGATGCAATATGAAATGACAAAATAAATAAATTCTTTGAAAATTATGAACAGTTTGATGAATATTTAATACAAAAATCTAATTCCATATTAGCGCATTGATGACATGTTTTTTTAGATGCCAATGTCTCATGAAAACTTTATTCAGATTTTTTTGATACCTTTATAAATTCTATTAAATGAATCGTTGATGAAGATATGTTTTATCGTATGTGAATATTTTTTGAAGAAAAAGATTATTTACTATCAAACCGTCAAAAAATGTTTGATAGTGACCCATATTTAGATGATAAACTTCAAGTAATTCTTCTATGAGACGATACCGTGGCACAATTCATCGAAAGAAGAAATACTTTCAATAATGTAGAGTTTCATTATATAATTTATCCTGAACGTATTTTCAGATTTATAGATAAACTTTGTAAGGAACATAATTTTAAAATTTAGTTTTATATTTTTATAAATTTACATGATTCGAGTATCACTAATTTCATGCTGAACGTTAATGTTTTTCTATGTAATATGGAGATTCTTCGTAATTTTTGGTAACGATTCAAAACTTATTCCAATAATTATCGCCGTAATCCTATCAGCTATTGTATTTTCAACATTTATGTATCAATGAAATAGTAAAATTTTAGATATTATTTGAACGATTAGTTCTTGGATATTTGTACTATGATTTATTTTAATGATAATATTATTGATTGAACACGCAATTCCAATAAAAACTAATCCCTGGATAATTTTATGAATAATTATTATAATATTGTGAACATGAGCTTATTGTTCTTTACATCCAAAAATAACAAATCTGAATATTCAGTCAGATAAAATTCAGAAGGACGCCAAAATTTTGCTCGTGAGCGACATTCATGTAGAAAATGTAACACAAAAACTTCATATAAATCAAATACTAAAAACTATAGAAACTGAGAAACCTGATTTTGTAATTATTGCATGAGATTTAATGAATAAACCACATAAAACTTATGTAGATTATTTTTCAGCATTTAAATCCGTAAAAGATACTCCAATTTTTGCTGTAATTGGAAATCATGATGTAATGTGAAACGGTACAATTGTTAATGATATTCCTAAAAATTCAGGAATAGTTCTTCTAAATAATGCTGTCACAAAAAACGATTCACTTAATATTCAAATAGCTGGTATAATTGATAAAAGTATCTGGGAAGGTAAATCTCTAGATGAAATTATGAACAAAGTTGATTTTGATAATAATAAAGATTGGTTTACTATTTTGGTCACTCATCAACCAATCAATTTAGAAAAATTGGAGAACTATCCTGTCGATTTAGAAGTTGCATGACATACTCATCGTGGACAATTTTACGGAATTATGGAGTTATCCAGAATTGCTAATGATTACCTATACTGAGAATATAAACTCTGAGATAGGATGGCTTTCGTAACTCAGTGAATCTGAACATGGTGATTACCTTTCAGATTGTGAACACAAAGTGAAATGGTGATAATTAATTTAACTAAAAAATAAATGTATAAACTAATTAGTAAAGACTTAGAGAAACTAAAAAAACCTGATAAAGCTAAAATTTTATCCAGATTTTTCAAAACTTGAAAATGAGAATACTGAGAATGAGATAAATTTCTGTGAATACCTGTTCCACCCCAGAGAGAAATCGCAAAAAAATATTATGATAAATGTAGCTTGGATGATATAGAAATTTTATTAAAATCTGAATATCATGAAGTTCGCATGACTTGATTTTTAATTCTCTGTTACAAATATGAATTAGCAAAGAAAAAAAAGTTGAGCGATGAACAAAAAAATATTATGGATTTTTATTTATCGCATTTAGAGTATTCTAACAACTGGGATTTGGTAGATTTAGTTTGTTATAAAATTTTGTGAAATTATCTTTTGGATAAAGATAGAAAAGTATTATACGAACTAGCTGATGATAAGAATATGTGGAAACAAAGAGTTGCAATCGTTTCAACTATGACTTTCGTGAAAAAATGAGAATTTGAAGATACTTTAAAAATCTCAAAAATACTTTTAAATCACAAGCATGATTTAATCCATAAAGCTGTTTGACGATTATTAAGAGAAATTTGAAAAAAAGATGAAAAAGTTTTGAAAGATTTTCTAGATAAATATGCAAAAGAAATGCCAAGGACTATGCTCAGATATTCAATCGAAAAATTAAGTGAAACTGATAGAAAATATTATTTAAATCTGAATTAATTTTCTGATTTTTCTTTTAGTCGTGATACATCTGTCACATACATTATCTCACAAGAATGATCTCACCAATCAGTTCTAACTAAACTTGAAGGTCCCCATCGATAATTACCACCTTTTGTATTTCGTGTTGCATAAACCAAATATCATTGTAATCTCACAAAATCTCATTCTTTTATTTTTTTCAATAATACTTTAATTTTTTTGTCAGCTGGGATTAAGTGATTGTTTGAAAAGCTTGTCCTACAAGTTCACCAATTATCCTTCCTAAAATCTCAAGAAAATTCTTCATTAAACCAATCTATATTTTCTTCTGGTAGATACGCATATATAAACCTATTTTTCATATCATTTCGGCGAAATTTATCAATATATTCCTGTCTTCACATTTTTCATCGTCATATTACAAAATCTCTAGGCCCCAACCCCTTCTCAATATCTGTTCACGCATAGTCTCTTAAAGAAATAATCTTTCAACTGATATCATATTTTGCTAAAAAATCTATTTTTACATCTACTCAGTATACTTTCAAAGTAGTTCATCATGTTGCCGGCGTTTGAATTGGAGACGGTAAGTTATCAAGATCATCAACATATTCATATGTTTTTTTCGTAAAAAGTAATACTATTTGAGGAATTAATAAGACAAACAAAATAATTCAATACAAAAAAAATTTATAATTACCACGCTTTATACCTCAATTACTATTTTCTTTTTTAAAATCTGCTTTCAATTCTTGATAAACTTTATAACTGTCATCCATTTTTTTACATTTTTATTAACCATAAATTAGATACACTTATATCATATGGCAATAAAAAATCAAAAGATTTTTATAAAAAATCGGAAAAGAAATTCTCTTCCGATTCTAAATAAGTCCATTTTTTAGCTAGAAAACTAGCCATGCATCGTAAGACTCATGAAACAGTTTGGCAAAATGCTGAGTAGCACGAATTCCATCAGTTGAAGTGAGGACTAATCTTCTATCTTCCAGATAAAGAACTATATCCTCAAAATCCTTTTTTGAGAAGGTAAAATCAGCTCCATACTCCTTCACCTTCTTGCAGATTCTCTTAAAAAGATTGTCTTTAAAAAGGAACTTCTTTGATGAAAGTTTAGGCATTGGAGATCTCCTTGATTCCTCTTTCAGAAGCGACCAAATAAAGACACTTCCTTTGTCCGAAGAAATGATAGTCAATTCACTCGAAGGACTTTTTTCTCCGTTGAAATCACTTCTGAAAGCTTCGTAGGCTCTCTTGGATTCCTCATCAGCAAACTCAGTAGGATCCTGCAGATCATACCCTTCCTGTAACTGTTCCAGTCCTAATTTTTTCCACAATTCTAATGGGTCAATGGAGGAAAACTGGATTTCTACTCCATGTCGTTTTGTTGTTTTTGTTTCCATACCTAACAATTTTAATTGGGTTAGTAATTTAATAATTATTAAATTATATTTAAATGTCAATCTGTTTTTTATTTTAAAATTTAAAATAAAAACGAGCAATACAATATTTTTCATATTTTACATATTATTATATATCATTGTTCTGCTTGTTTTTTATATAAAAAAATATATAGTCAAATTTATCTATTGATAAATAGAATTTTGTTTTTTATTTTACTTATTTGTGTGTATTTTCATGAGCTCGTTCTGGAACAAACGTAGAAAGATTTATGGATGTGTGATTTTACTTTCTGCAATTATCGTATTTTTCCTTTGATGGACATTTAATAGTGAAAAAATGAGTAGACAGCTTTCTTTCGCATGAAACGCTGTAACTAATTTTAGAAAATGATTAGATATATCTGGAGGTACTAGACTTACTTATAGAATATCTTATGATAATTATGAACAGACTTATTCTGGACAAGCTTTATCTGATGTAAAAAGTACTGTAGAAAATATTATCATAAAAAATATCGATGGTAGAATTTCTAAATTATGAGTTAGTGATTACAAATCATACACTCAGCAGTTAGATAATGAAACTCAGATCGTAGTAGAAATCTGATGAGTCGCAGATCTTGATCAGGCTAAAGAGTTGATTGGTAAGACTGTAGAACTTCAATTCAAGTTACCTAACGATTCTGAATGAAGTGAAGCAGAAAAAGCTGAAAGAAGAGAAATCGCTCAAAATTTATATAGTGATTTATTAGCTAATCCTGATAAATTTGAAGCTATCGCTGGAAACAGAGAATCTGAGAATATTCTATACAATAATTACAACAAAGTTACTCTTTCTCAGTTACCAACTATCTACAAAGAAAATATTGGTGTACTAGATGAAACTGCTGACTGAAAAGTTTCTCCACTAATGGAATGAACATACTTATCTTACCAATACCAAGACCAAAGTGGAAATGTTCAAAATTTGGAAATGAACGGTTATACTTTCTTCCATATGATATCAAAAGAACAATGAGCTAGAACTGGAGTTTCTTTAAACGATATTGTTGAAGTTGCTAATACTTTATGAGCTACTTATGACAAAGATACTCTTGCTAAATGATCTACAAATATTGAATCTGGATCCTATGTAGTTGAATGAAACAAATTGAGCTATAATAATGGTGAAGTTTTCCCTAACGAAGAAGCTTATGATTTAAGAATTCTTGCTATAGTACCTGAAATCTCAGTTGATGCTACTATTGAGACATGAAATAATTGAACTGTAGAATCTTCTGATGATCTTGATAATAAAATTACTTCTGCTAAAAATGCATTATTAGCCGACAGTGAGGCAGAAATCCCTGAGGCCTCTCCTGTTTATGACTGACCATTTTCAACTTCTAAACTAAAGGAAGCTTTCCCAACATTTGACACAAACAATACTGATGCAGTTCAAGTTTATGAAGCTGATTGATTTACGTATTTAATTGTATTAAGAGATAAAAAATCTCCAACAGATCACTGGTATGAAATATCTGAAATAACTGGAGTAAATAAAGATGAATTTGCTAAAGCATTAGAATCTCAAACTTTCTACACTTTTGAAGAAGTATTTGTAGAAGATAAACTAGAATGGAAAAATGCACAAGCACAAAACGGAGAAATCTTAAATGGAGCTTATTTCAAATATGCTGAAGTAAAAACTTCTCAATTAGGACAACCCGTAGTAGGTATTTCTTTCAATTCTAAGTGAGCTGAAATTTTCTGTGACATTACAACAAATAATATCGGAAAACAAATGGCTATATTTATTTGATGAAAAATGATTACTAGTCCTGTAATTCAAACTAAGATTTGTGATGGTGCTGCTCAAATTGATGGAGACTTTACTGTTGATGGTGCAAAAGAACTTACTGATCAATTAAATGGTTGAGCATTACCTGCTCCATTAATCCTAATGCAAGAAGAAAAAGTTAGTCCTACATTATGAGAAAATGCTTTAAATTGAGCATTACTTGCAATGGCATTATGATTTATTGCTATATGGTTATATATGACATTCACTTACGGATGGAGAAAATGACTAGTTAGTCTTCTTTCATTAACTATATATACAATGGTACTATTTGCTATTGTTAAAATGATCGACTATGCTTTATCATTAAGTGGAATTGCTGCTATTATCCTTTCTATCTGAATGGCTGTGGATGCTAACGTACTTATATTCGAGAGAATGAGAGAAGAAAAAGAGAATAAGAAATCTGATGAAGAAGCTATTAATATAGCTTACGACAGAAGTTGGAATGCTATCCGTGATGGACAAATTTCAACATGAATGATTGGATTATTATTAATGCTTATGTGAATTAATATGTTCAAATGATTCGGAACTATGTTGGTTGTATGAGTATTATTAACATTATTAATTAATGCTCCTGTAATCAAAGAATTATTGCACATATTCTACAAGAAGAAGTAAGTAAAAGAAATCATATATAAAAGCTGGTCAAAAGATCAGCTTTTTTTGAATTTTATTTCATAAAATCATTTGTTTTTATAGCTCGAATAAATAATATGAATACGTTCAGAAATATTCTGATTTATTTTTTGTACAATGATTAAATATGGCAACGCCTCGTACTCTTTTTGCTTATAAACAACTAAACTCTAACTCCAAAAATTGGTCCGAATGAGCCAAAAAAATTTCATGAAAAAAGAAATTCTGATTTTGGAAAATCTTGTGAATTTTACTATTAGCTCTTTTAGTTGCAGGAATTTGAGTGATTGCTGTATGGTTAGAAATCAATGTTTTCAAAAATCTTCCTGATGTAAGCCAAGTAAAAGATATGGTATTTTCTCAAGCTACTATAATTACAGATAGGAATGGTGTAGAATTATACAAGCTTTTTGATGAAAACCGTGAATATGTAGAAATTGATAAGATTTCTGACCACATGATAAACGCTATCGTTGCAATAGAAGATCAGAATTATTGGGAGCATGAATGACTAGATCCATGGGGGATTTTTCGTGCAGCTATAAAAGGTAAATGATGAGCATCTACTTTACCTCAGCAGTTGATGACTAATGTGTTTAAATTGAAAGCTTGACTAACTAGTGCTGACAAAAGTTGGCTACAATACAAACTAGATAAAGTTGCTTATAAATTACGTCAGATTGTACTTGCTAAGAGACTAAATTCAACTCTTCAGAAACAAGTAAAAGCTGAAAATCCAAATCTTTCCAATGATGAAGCTAAGAAAGAGATGAAAAAGAAAGTTTTGGAATTATATTTGAACTACATCGAATTTGGAAATAATTCATTTGGAGTAGAAGCTGCCGCAAAATCTTTCTTCGGAGTTTCCGCAAAAGATTTAACCATCACTCAATCTGCTGTTTTGGCATCATTACCAAAATGACCATGACAATACTCTCCACTTACAGAATCTGGAAGAAAACAATTAATGTGATACTTTAAAATTACTGATGTTGCATGAAATGAATATCCATTTGATTGAACTTTAAAACAAGATATTATTTCAAAATTCTCCAATGCTATACAAACTGCAGATTTCTCAAACAAAAAATCTGATAATTCTTCAGTTAAACTTCTACAATGATTAGGTTCATTCACAATCGTAGTAGATAATAAAGAATATTATATTACATTCTACAACGGAAGAAAAGATGTAGTATTAAGTAGAATGTATGAAGATGGTTATATTACAGAAGAAGAATACAAAAAAGCTGAAATTGATTCATTAACTCTCGAATTTAAATCAGCATCATTTGCTATCAAAGCTCCACATTTTGTATTCTGGATCAAAGAAATACTTGAAGATCAATATGATGAAGATGCTGTATTAGAATGATGATTAATTGTAAAAACTTCATTGGATTATAATATTCAGCAAATGGCTGAAGAAGCATTCAAAAATAATGTTCGTACATTATACGAAAATGGAGCTAATAACTCCTCATTACTTTATGTAAATACTGATAATGGAGATGTTATGGCTTATGTAGGTTCTCTAGATTATTTCAATGATGAAATTCAATGACAAGTAGACATGGTAAAAAGTCGTCGTCAATCTGGTTCTTCAATTAAACCTCTAGTTTATGCTCTTTGATTTATGAAATTACCTATAACACTCGATACTCCTATTTACGACATTGAATACCAAGTATGACCAGACAGACCAAATAATGCTGACAATAAATTTGAAGGATTGATGACTCTAAAAGCCGCACTATGACATAGTAGAAATATTCCTGCTATCAAAATGTTTGTAGCTGAAGGATGAGAATGAGCACTAAAACCATTCTTACAATCTCTCGGATTGCCTCTTGAAGATGATACGAATTACGGATATCCTTTAGCTATTTGAGCTGCAGAAGTTAGTCTTTTGGATTTTGCTAGTGCTTATTCATATTTGACTACTGAAACTCCAGCAGAGCTCAATCCTATACTAGAAATCACTTCAGCTGACGGTTCAGTTATATACAAAAAAGAAGTAGTTGAAAAAGAAGATAAAATCCCTGCTTGAGTAAGATATTTAATATGGAAAATTCTTTCAGATCCTAACAATAGATTAGCTGGTTGGGTAAGTAAATTCAATGTTTCATGACTCACTTATGCATTAAAAACATGAACATCAAACATGAAAACTGAAAAATGAAATCGTCCTAGAGACTGATTAGTTGCAGCTTATACTCCAGATAATTTAATATTAATGTGGGCTGGAAACGCTGATGCATCTCCAATGAATTCAAATGCTTATGGATGAACAATTCATGCTCAACCTTTGAAAGAATTCCTATGATGATTAGTTAAATGATGATATATCACAAATAGAGAAATGACAAATGTTGAAACAACAAGTTTAAATATCTCTAAAATCACATGAAATGTACCATCAGATACTACTCCAGGAGAATTTATCGTTTCCACTATAGGATACGTAAATAGCTTCCCTAAAAAAGCTGATGGAGAAGTAACTTTGTATGAATATGATGCAGCTTGTCTATGAGTTGTGAGTCCTATGACACCAATTGAAGAAGTTAAAAAATGATATTTCATGGAATTAGATTCATTCATGCCTGGAAATGAAGATTTAGAGAAAATTAAAGAACGATGGACAGAAAAAGCCAAAATTCCAGTATGATGAGAATGATCAAGTAGTATAAATATTTTGACAAAAATTCCTGAATGATACTGTGAAAATAGAGAACCTTCATTAAGCGATTCTATTAAAATTTCAATTATAGATCCTGAAACAAACCAAAGAATCTCAGCAAAACCTTCTATTATGTATTCCGTAAAAAGTGATTCATTACTAAGAAGTTTAAGTATAACTGTAGATTGAGTACTTGTATTCTCCAAAGAATATAAAAGACAGACTGAAGATTTAGCTACTAGCAATATCGATTTATCTAATTTTGAACCAGGTACCCATACAATCACAGTACAAGTAATCGACGCTAACTGAAAAATGAATAATGCTAGTATTGTAGATGTATTAGAAGCCGAAGATAATGAACCTCCATACTTATCAAAAGAACAATCAAAGAAACAAGACAATGGTGATGGAACTTTCAAAGTAAGTCTTATATTTGATGATACTTTATCAGGAATCCCTGGTGGAACTATAAGTGTTGATTGAAATGTAATCACAAAATTTGATTGAAGATTAGCCGCATTTACGACTAGTGCTGAGAGCTTTGATGTAGAAGTAAAAGATAATTACTGAAATGTATTAAAAGAAACCATCAATATGTCTGATTTATAATTAATTTTACTTTATAAAATCTGATTAATGGCAACAGATTTAAAAGAAACCGATTCAGCTTTATCTAAGGCTATGAAAAATCCACTTGCAGAAGCTACTAAAAAATCTGATGTAGCTAATGCAATTTCCGACGACAAAACTAAAAATCTTGCTCCAAATCAAATTTCACCACAACTAGATAAATTTGAAAATTCATTAATTCGCAAGAAAAAGTTTCAAGAACAATAAACCAAAAAAAAGACTGAATACTCAGTCTTTTTTATTAACAATTACATTTCTTAAAATTTATCACAATAACACGCATACTGAGGAGTAATTTCATCACTAGTCAATAAATCACTAGGAGACATATGAGGTTCTGGCAATCCCAATCCAGACTTTTCCATTGCATCAAATACAAGTTCACTACAATATGCTTTATTATTTCATAAAAGATTTGATTTTACATTATCTACAAAAGTTCAATTAGAAGCAAATCATTTATCTACATCCATTCAAAAAATAGTATCAGTCACTATTGAAACTGTATCATACTTTTCTCATACTCTACTTTTCGCATGTTTTACAACATCATCCTTTTTATCATCTGGTAAATCCGCTAATATAAAATCTGCAGAAGAAAATCTCCTAGTTACATATTCTTTTAATGTAGTCTCATGAACTCATCATTTAAATGTAGATTGAACTATTTTAGCATCTGTAATAATTCAATTACTATCCTTCACTACTTCAGATATAAGCAATGCATGACACCATCTAGAGCCCGATACAGTTTGTATCGCCTGATCAAACATATTTCATTTTCATTCTCATTCTTTCAATCCATTTGTAAGCATTATTTGTCACGGCTGTAATTGTTGCAAAAATAAATCAAATTGTGAAGGGCTTTCAATTCATTTTTCTTTAAGGTTTTTCTTCATACGTTCATCCTTTATTTTAGAAATAAGATATGTTAATTTTGATCTCTTTTCTGGATCAAGTACAGTATCTATGGCTGCCTCAAGATATTCAAAATCAGCCTCATCTCACGTATAATTTAGTCATTCTCATAAATTTGTTATCTTTCCCAATTTCTTCTTACCAAAGAAAGATTTAACTATATCAATAAAACTATTAACTGCTCACGAAAAATCTCAATTAATCAAGCATTGAACCAACTTACCTTTTTGTTCAGCAAATGTTTGTGATTCCTGCTGTAATTTATCTTCTTTTCAAACAATATCCTTGAGAGTATTCTGTAATCATTCAGAACAATCAGAAATTTTCTTTCAAGCTTTATTTCATATTGTATCCAATAATCAATTAACACCTTTCTCATCCATTTTATAATTAACAGGATCGACATCTGAAATTTCTCATGTCCATTTATTCATACTAACTCTATGATACCCATACTGCTGAGATTTATCTTCTATAGCTACAGAAATGACATTACTTTCTTTGGCATATGGATGATCTGGAAGCCAATAAGGATCCGATATAATTTTCAGATTTCCACCATCTTTGCCGATTTCTACAGTATTTATTATTAAACCATTTTCACTTTTATCATATAATGGAATAACTAAAAAACTTTTTCACTTATAATTATAAATCTGAAGATATTTTTGATATTCTGGATGCTCTTTAATTGTATTTGCATAATTCTTGTAAAGACGTTCATCAGTCCTCAAACAAGAAAAAAGCATATCTTTTTTTAAATCAGAGATTTCACGACCAGTAGTTGTATGAATAATTTCATCAGCCAAATTCATTGCTTCCTCCCTTCTCTTTTTAGCTTCTGGTATATTATACTCTTTCGTAAAATCACTAATTACCTTGCCTGCGTTTCATTCATGAGTATCAACATTTTCCGTCATTTTTGAAAAAATTTAACTAAAGTTAGTTAATTATAATCAAAATTTCAAAAAAATGCAAATATTACTAGACTTATTTACAGCACAAAATCTATAATTTCTCCCCTATTATAATCTCATTCTACTTCTACTTGGATATAATTTTCAGTCCATCATTTTCGTTTTCAGTTCCTTCTTTCTTCAATTAAAACTTTATGAGAAGTTCATTTGTTTTGAGCTATAAACTTTTCTCTAATTTCATCTCATTTTGAAATGAGTCTGATTTCCCTATCTTTTTTTACACTTTGTTTAACTTGATTTGGAAGAAATGATGCAGGAATTTTTTCTCTTTGAGTATGATCTGAGAATGGAAAAGCATGTAATTTTGTGATTCAAAATTCTTCAATTCAATTATATGTATCAAGGAAATTTTCTTCCGTTTCTCATGGAAATCAAATTATAATATCAGCTCAAATAGAAATCAGATTTTTCTTTTTTAAATATCTAGTCTTTTTGAGAACGGTTTTTAATTCATCTGCTGAATAATGTCTTCACATATTTTGGAGAACATTATTTGAAAAACTCTGTATAGAATAGTGAAAATGTGGCAGAATTCTTTCATCGCTAACAACTTCAAAAAATTCATCATTCGCATATTCAGGTCACATACTAGAAATTCTAATTCTAGGAATCGCTGTTTGTCTCAGAATTTCACGAAGTAAATATGGAAATCTTGTTTCCTCAGGTTTGGTAGAATTTGAACATCATCGAGCAGCCAAATTTATTCAGGTTATTACAATTTCTTTTCATCATTGGGATTCAATTTGATGGATTTCCTTGATAATTTCTTCCAATGGACGACTAATATGGGGTCACCTTTTTGCCACTGTAAGACAAAATGAGCAATGATTATCGCACCCATTCTGAACGATAATGAAGTGCTTAGTATAAACAGAAGATTTTCATCAGATTTTATATTCAAATCAATTTTTCGATGGACTTTCTGGCAACAATGCAATTTTATCTGAATATTGCTTTAATTCTGGATATATTGAATAAAATTCAGCATCAGTAGCCATATTTCAACGAGAAAAGCTTCCACATCACGTAATCATTACTTTTAATCACTGTTGAATCGCATGTTTCACTTCCCTCACTCGTTTATTTTTCGCTCTATCAGTTACTACACATGTTGCAATCAATAGAGTATCATCTAAATTATTTCAAATTTTTGAAAAATAATCCAATCGCTGATTGAGAAAATATTTATTTACTTTACATCCAAAAATCTTATAAGGCATCCTTCTTAATCAAACAAATCAACAGTACTTATATAGTGTTTTATCTTTTAAAAAGAAGATATTGCACAAAAATAAGATTGACTTTTATAAAAACAATAATACTTATATATAACATATTATATACCAAAAAAACAAAAACGGAATAGAATATTGCATTAATTATCTGTGAATTTTTGACTATTTTTAATTTGTGAATATAATTAATTTGTGGTATTGTTTAATACGTAACCTATTAAAAAATCATGGTTAATTCTATGAATTTAAGAGAAGAAGTACCTGTAAACATTGTCAAATGAGCAAGACTAGAAAGAACTATGAATGATTTGTTCAATACTTTTGAAGCATGAGAACAAAGAAACGCCGAACTAGTTAATAATTTTTTTGATCAACCATATTTTAGATGAGAAGAAAGTTTAATAAATAAATTAATCCAAGTAGAACCAAGCATTAAATTTGAAGATATTAAAGATGAATGAATAAATCTAGCCCTACTAACAGACACAAACTGGATGTGGGAATTTAATGATTGCATGAATAAAATTAATAATAATGAACTAAAAAATGCATTTATGAATGAAGTTTTTGACAAAGTCCAAAACGAAATCTGAACATGAGCTCCATACACAGAATTTGCTACTGAATGTGCAGTACCTTGAAATTCAAACGTTTTATCATATATACAAACCGTTATAAATTATCTAAATTGAAAAGAATGAGCCACACACTGAAAAAAAGCTATAGAAATTCTGAAAAAAATAGACATTAAAAATGAAAATCTAAATTCAAGACTTACTACAAATAAAATTCCTACTTGAGTTGCTTTATCAAATGCTTCCGTTCCAACAAGTACAAGAAACGATTTTGATAAATTACTTTCTTTTGAAATAGGGAAAGAAGCTGATCGTACAATCAATATTTCACAAGACATTTCAAAGAAATTAGAAGGATTATTCACAAACTCTTTACCTGCAATAAACACAATAGTTTGAGAAAATAACGAACTCAAATTTGATGAAAATAAATTATGAGGAGAATATACATGAGCATTTGAAGCATTAAACAATGACGCTAATTTAAGCGAAGAAGAAAAAGTAAATGCCATAAACGATTTAAAATGGGAATATTATTTAAGGTACTTAAAGAGAAAGAACAAAAAGATAGGAGATACGTTACAGCAACTATATGATAATAATTTCGACTATTCAAAAATAGAACCTGCTGTTTTAGAGAATTATCTAGATTATGTTGCCGATATACGTTTAAGAAAGCTCTTCGATAGTAGGATGAGCGAAACCCTTAAACTAAATTTTGGTAATCTAAATCAGTTTTCAACCTTCTATAAATGATTAGCCAAAAAAAGTGTTAACACTATTCCACTAGATCCTTCACGTTGAATAAGTCTTCCAGTTGAAAAAACAATAGTATCATGAGAACATTCACGACTAAAAGATATAAATGAATTCTGAGAAAATGCAAAATCATATGACGCATTACCTATCACATATAACATCAAAAAAAGTGATATCAATACATTACCTATCGATTTGGAAGACAAAACAAAACTTTTAAATTTCTTGTCTAGATTTAAAGCAGACGAAGAAAAATATATCATAGAATGAGAAGATATTTGAGTTTTAATATATTTGTTTTTCGTTGTAAATACACCATTTCCTATTACGCATTTTGACCTGGATAAACAAAAAGACATCGAAAATCTATTTTGAAAAGCAGAAAATCATCAGAAAGATGAAGAATGAAAAGACGATTCTGATGAAGAAAACGAAGAAGAAAATAATGACGAAGAGGATGATAGCGAAGAAAATAATAATGAATGAAATGAAACTTTTACTCCAGAGAAATTCAAAGAAGAAATAGAAAAAAAATGAACATGAAAATTTGAAAATTGATCAGAATTATGGTTACCTGTATGAAGTAGTGAACTTCCTGGATGATGATACCAATGGATGAAAATCAAACTATGCAACATTAATATGACAGATGGAACATTCAGATGAAAAATATCATGATGAGAATTAAAATTTAAAGATAGCATCGAGTGACAGTACAAAGATTTCAAAATGAACCAAAGTTTCTTTGATGATTTAAAAGGGATTTCCAAAGATGAGAATAAAATCCGATTATTACCAAATCCTGATAGAACCGATTTCAATACTTTCAGAGAAAGCTTAAACAATAAGCTATGAACCAGCAGTTTATCTTTTCCTGTTAGTTGAGTAACATGGAATGATAATAAATTTATGAGAAAATTTACAGATGAAGACTGAAAAGAAAAAGAAGAGGAAGTAAAATATTTCTGAGCAAGTGGAGATGATAAATCTACATATAAAATCAAATACAATCCGCGTAAACACTGTTTCACAGTTTCATCAAGTTTTAACGAAGATGAAAAATGAAAAGACTGAAAAATTGAAAAAAAACGTTGTTGATATGAACATGATATGGATTGGAATAATTTTCTAATTTTCTTCACCCAAAAATGATTAGTTCCACAAACTGAAAAAGAATCAAATAATGCCATACAAAGACAAGACAAAGATTTCAAAATGGTAAACGGATGACAATGGAAATTAAACCGGTTTAGTATCAATAACATAAAAGGATGATTTAAAGATATCTTTGGATCTATAAAAAAGAAAATAGATGAATACGACAAAACACAAACCGAGAAATTTAGAGGTATAGTTGAAGGACCCATGCTCAATGCAATGTCTAAACTTCCACTACGAGAATCTATGAAATATGCGATATGAGAACGCCAACAAGAAATATATAACGAAAGAGACAATGCTGTTTGGAAAAAAATCGAATGATACTTAAAAGTATTTCAAGCTGATCCAGACTTCTGAACAACTTTTGAAAATGTACCACCTCACGCAAAAACTCAATGATGAAAATCTTTACAAGAAATTGTAACTGATAGAGTTGACCATGCCACAGATAGAATGTGAGATCCATGAATATACCAAGCAGCAGCACTTCTTTTGGCAAATATTGAAAAATGATGATCTCCTTACCGTTGACTAGCAGGAAAAGAAAATTCTGGACTTTGGATCAAAGCTCTTCTTGGTAAAGCTCATTATGAACAATTCATGAGAGATAAACAAGCTTGTATAAACGATCTTAAAAATGCATGAAAAGAAAAAGATCAGATACAAGATGTTTTGGCTACATGTGAAATGGATTATATTATAAATAATGTTAGTTGAGCCAATTGAAAACTTAAATATTTTGGTAGTCATGAGGATAGATGAATACCTGGAAAAGATGGTACAAATTATATAGATAATCCTTCCAAAAGAATATTATCCAATCAATTCGCCGACAAATTAAAATGAGCATACAAATGACGATTTAATAAATCATCTGTTGAAGAAGCATTTGGAAAGATATCTCATAATGACTTTAATCTAGCAAAAGAAGATTTTAAAAGATTGATTAAATCTTCAAGGTTCCCTTGAGCTTTATGAAATCTTAAAAAGATGTTTTTACTAGCAAAAAATGATAATCAACAAGCAGAATACCAAAAATGTTTTCTAATTTATATGCTGAGCGGTATTTTGGATGTAAATGGTAAAAAAGATTTGAGAAAGCAGGCTTATCAATGGTCAAAAACCATGTCATTCTTACCTGGTATGCTAGCCAAAAATACATGACATTCAGAACAAGTTGTAGCATTATTAGATGATTTTAGTAATTGAGATTTCTCAAAGAATGTTAAATCATATTTTCATGAAAGTGATCTAAAAAACTGAAAATTAAAGATTTCAGACCTAATAAATGAACTTGATTCTCGATGGAGTGTGGAAAAAATGGAAAATTTTGAGAAATACTCTAAATCTGAATTTCCTTCTAAGATTTTCCCTGAAGATTCAGTTTTGAAAAAGTTACAAGATTCTACTTTAGACACAGGAATGGAAAACATAGACAATTCATTACTTGATAATCCTCTAGTAGCAAACAGTTGATGATTATTATCAAATATAAATGTGGTAGATGATAGAATGTTATTCAAAAATTGAGAATTCGAATGAAAAGATCCAGATGAAAAAAATAATAGAAAAGAATTCTGGATAAAGATTAAAAATGAAATTAATTCGAAGAATGCTAACAATTTAGAAGATGTAAAATTTTTACTAAACCAATATTTCAACCGATTTAGATTTTCTGATCGTGAAGAAATTTATAAATGGATAAAAACAGCATCAGAGCGGAAAAAACGAATCTGAAAAGAAAAATTTTATGAAAATGATGAACATATTAGGGATTCTATGTGAGTAATTTGACCAAAAGAAATCGAATCTATAATTCGATATACATTCAAATGACATACCATGTACAATCGTTTTAATGGTAGACTACCAGATGAATTAAATGATGTTTTAGATGCCTTTCAAGTTAAATTTCAAGATGCGTTTAATAATAATATGTTTGAAAAGCCAGAAATTATTTCGGAGGTGTTTGATGTTAATTCTGAGAATATACAACCATACTGATTATGATCTTGGAGTAAATATAATCGAGCTGTAACTGGTAGAGAATACGTCATTGAAGATGAAGAATGAAGTTGAGATTTAAAAAAGAAAGCAAAAAATCGTGTAAAAAGGAATTTCACTTCATGAAACTTTATCAACAAAAAGATTGCCGATATGGAAAACAGTTTCAAAAGATTACCAGCCAAACAGTATAAAAGTTATACAAATGCTACGGTAAATGACTTGATGGCCAGGTTCTATGATACAGAATAAAATTACACCTTCGTAAAAAAAGACCTCAATGAGGTCTTTTTAATTCTATTTAAAATATATTAATCTCACATTCATCACATCATTCCAGCCAGATCATTTGTATCTACACCCAAAATTTCTTTTGTCTGTTCAGCTACCACTTCTTGAGCTTTATTTTGAGCTTTTTGAATAGCTGCAATCAATAACTTTTCAAGTTGAGATTTTTTCTCTGGATCAAGAAGAGAATCATCATTAATATGTAAATCTTTTAATTTCATCTCTCATGAAATATCAATAACTACCTGTGGTTTTTCTTCACCATTTTCTGTATATGTTCATTCTTTTGCTCTAATTACTAAGCTTTTTAATTTTTTATCCAATTGTTTATATTTTGTATACATTTCTTTATACTTTCACAAATCTTTCATACTAGGCATACTAGGCATTATAATATTTTTAACAAAATAAATCTGGATTTAATATAGGATTTCTCATAAAATATTCAAGTAAAGTTTTATCTCAATTCCTTACTTACTATTTCAATTCATGGATGATTTTGACGCATATCTGCTAATAAAAATCAGATTTTCGCTGGATTAGAGATATCTCATTCAATAGTTGCCATTGTCATTTTTCAGTCAAGTTTCTCCAATTCAAATTTATAAATAGGAATAGAGAACGTAGAAAATAATGCGATTATATCGATAATACTCATTTTTTTCTGAGAGAACATCAATTTAATATTCAGCGTATAATTCGTTGATTTCTCACTTTCCTTTCGATGAGCCTCCAATAAGGAAGAATAAGATAATGTTTTCAATGCCTTACATTTCAATGTATGAATTTTTATTCATTCACGACCAGATTTAGCAATAATTTTATTTCAAAAAGCTGGCTTACATTCAGGACAAAATACGCAATGAAGTAATTTATCATTATCGACTACTACATCCGAAGATTTAGTTTCACCAGATATCGCTGCAGTAATTTCAGATTTCAAATCTTTTTCAAATTGAGAAGTGTCTGAAATTAAAGTTTTTCACTGGGTTTCTTTTTTTAATTCTGGATACGCAGCACGCACCAATCATCAATATGTTTCCTGTTTATCAAGGACTTGTAATAATCTTCTCTCTACTTCGAGTGGCTCTCACAATTTCTGGATTAAATCAGCATCCGAACGAAACATTGGAAGTCACAGATTTTTGAGATATTGATTGAGTCAATCTATAGCTTCATCCAAACGAGCTTCTCTCTCCTGCGTACGAACATATTTTATCAACTGTCCACGCGCAGATGGAGTATGTAAATAATCAATCCAATGTTTTACAGCAGAATAGCGATTTTTGAAAGTATTGATATTTATAATATCTCAAGTTTTAACAATATACGAAAGAGGTTTAATCTGACCGTTAACTATGGCATTTTTGAATCTAAGTCAAATATCTGAGTGTATGCTAAATGCAAAATCTAGTACTGAAGAACCTGCTGGCAATTCCTTGATATCTCATTTTGGAGTATAAACGAAAATTGTTTTGTCGAGAATCTCTATATTCAGAGCATCTTTAAATTTCTCCTTGTCTTCTGATAACTGGTAATCAGCAACGATTTGTTGCAAACGTTGAATCCATTGTCATTGACTAGACGGAGCAATCACACTTGCATTACTTTCTGCATATGCAAAATGAGCAGCCACCCCAAATTCAGCAACTTCATCCATTTTTTTTGTTCTAATTTGTATTTCTACTGGAAAACGAAACATTCAAAGTATCGTAGTATGAATACTTTTGTATCAATTGAATTTAGGGATAGCAATATAATCTTTAATTTTTTTGATAAGTGGAGTATAGTATTTATGAATAATTCAAAGAATCATATAACAGTCTGTCACAGTTTCCGTTACCACACGAAAAGCTAGTAAATCCATAATTCTACTTACATCTTCTGTATGATATTTTTTATCCATTTTTTCAAAGATTCTGAATGGACTTTTAATTCTTCAAAGTACTTTAAAATCTTCAATTCATTCTTTTTTGAGAATCTCAGTCAGATTTTTTATTCATTTATTTAGAAACTTTGAACCATCTTGAAACTGCTTAGTGAGATATCACATAATCTCCTCAAATTTATCCGGATAGAGCACACGAAAAGATCAATTTTCAAGATATAATTGATAATTATACAGTCAAAGTCTTTTAGCAAGTGGAGCATAAATTTTGAGAGTTTCTGTCGCAATTTTTACTCTCTTTGCTTCTTCTGGATGATATTGTAAAGTCTGAATGTTATGGATACGATCTGCAAATTTCACAAAAATTACACGCAAATCTTTAGCCATTGCAAGAAATGTTTTCTTGATAGTTTCCAAATCACGCTCTTCTCATTTATATCTAACCTTTGACACCTTTACCAATCATTCACAGATATCCGCGATTTCCTTTCAAAATAATTTTTCTATATCTTCATACGTGTAATCTGTATCTTCGATAACATCATGAAGGATACAAGATTGAATAGAAACTACATCAGGATTAATTTCCATCAAAAATTCTGTCGCTCTGAGTGGATGAATTATATATG
>Ga0247611_10003666_pt1 | contig 22401 bp, 42 predicted proteins | sample 177DNAGHGhighgp2_FD_192422 | JGI IMG/M metagenome (GOLD analysis project Ga0247611, IMG submission 192422) | Sheep rumen microbial communities from Palmerston North, Manawatu-Wanganui, New Zealand - 1770 DNA GHGhigh gp2 | ecosystem: Host-associated > Mammals > Digestive system > Stomach > Rumen... | reverse complement strand
GATCGCCGTGGTATATTCCATGTATGTCAGTTTCCCTTAAACCGTTATCCAGGCTGTCGCGGGCCTGTGATAGCGGTTTTTGTTATGTCGAGGGTTGCGCCGAAAAGCAGAATGTCCGTGATTGATTCCTGCACCAAAACGAGGTAGGTGATCGCCCGGCGAAATTCTTCGCGCTCCGTCTGGTCCACTTCTCCGTCCAGGGCGATCTTTTCCAGTGCGGCCGTGATCGCCTGCGCGTCCTCAACCATCCTGCGTACTCTCAATGTCGCATAGGGGAGCGGCCGGTCCGTTGCTTTTCTCCCTGTCCTCCTTCCCACAGGGCAATCGGAGCAGTACCGGTACAGGATGTCCGGGGCATGGTAGCCCTCCGCGTAGGAAACGGCGTCCGCCGGTGCTATGTCTACCTCTCCGCGCTCGTGGCGGCCAATCGTCTCGGGTGAGTACGGGACCCTCAGAGCTGCCGTGCTTCTGCTGACACATCCCGCCTTTTCTCTCGCCGTCCGAAGATATTCGGGCGGCTTCTTTTTTGCGGTGGTTGACACGCTGTTTTCCTCCCCTCCTGGTATCATAAAGCTCGAAAGGGGGTGTTAATCCTCGGGCTGCAGGCACTTGCAGCGCTTGGCGGCCCGCATTGCGTTCTCCGTGTACTGTCTCTGCCAGGCGTTCTGCGAAGGCGCCCAGCGAAAACCGTTTCCTTTCAGTTCCTCTCGGGTCTCTGCGTCGGGCTTATCGTCGAAGATGATCTGCAAGCGGTTCAGCGCTTTGTTGACAACGACCCGCCCGCCGTCAAACTCCCATCCTTCGGGCGCGGGGCCGGCGTCCCGTTTTTCCAGTGCCTCGATCCTCTTGGCCAGTCGGCGGATTTCGGCGCCGTTATTCGACAGCTCGTAGCTCTGAAAAGGCTTGTCTTCCATGTGCCATTGGGCTTTCATGTCGGCTTGGAGCTTTTCGGCGTTCTCCTCGGAGAGATACGGGCAGCCAATAACCGTCTTGTGCTCCCTGTAGAAGGCGTTCACGTTCTTCATCGTCTCCTGCGCCTTCTGCAGCTTCTCCATCTTGGCCCTGAGCTTTTCGAGGGCGTTCGGGTCGTCGCTGCTGATCCCGCCGCGCCCTACGCTGCGCATCTTATCGAGCAGGCCCTGGATCTCATTCCATTCGTTCATCAGCTTTTCGGCCCGGGCGTTCTGCTTTTCCTTTTTCCGCACAGGGAAGTTCGCGGGGCCGGCGATCATGACCGAAGGGCAGCTTGCCGTGTTCGCGTTGTCGGCGTTGATGTTCTCGGCCAGCCTCCTGGCGTAGGATTCGAGCAGCCGGTCGATCTGCTCGTGGTACATCGGGTCCACGCTGCTCTTGCAGGCCTCGGCCAGGAGGGAGGCTTTGTCAACGTAGAGCCGGTAGTCCGCCGTGGCGCTGCCTGCGCAGTAGTCGTTGAAGCTGATAGCCTGCTTTGCTCTGCGGGCGGCTTCTTCGTTGATCCGGTAGTAGTTGGGGGTCGGTCCAGGGATAAGCCCGTATTCCTCCTTGATCTGGTCGGAGACCTCCTTCTCCACCTCAAAGTACCCGTAAACGTCCTTCTTGATGGATGGAAAGCCGGCGCCATTGGGTCCGTAGATGTGGACCGTTACCGGGGGCGTTCCGTCTCCCAAGTTGACGGATGTCAAGGGGAGGGTCAGGTAGTAGCGCATGCCCAAGGCTCCTTTCTCCGAAGTTTGGGTTCTTCATAGGCGCCCTTGAAGCAGCACCCGAGGACAAACCACGTTTCGGCTTTCTTCGCAAAGGTAAGGAAGGTGGGCAGCCAGCGGTTCTTTTCGGGGTCATATTCATGGCTCCACGCTTCCCCGCACTGAATGTAATCAGCCCGCAAGGTAGCCGGCGGGAGGGCGTTCATGATGTCCTCGACGATCTCCTCCTCTACGGCTTCGCCCTTGTGATCTTCCCAACGGAAATCCCTCTGGCCCCAAATGGCGCGGGTTACCGTCTGCTTGATGGCTGTGATCCTGGTTTCTTCCATTGTCAGTTTCCTCCTTCTTGCGTCCGGGTCATGCCCGGCGCGGCTGCGGTTTTGCCTTTGTTGAAGGCGTCGGCGTTGTGTTCCCGGTGTAATACCGGCTGTCGAAGTATTTTCTTGGTACTCTCCCTGCAACGGTCAAGTAGCCTGCCGCGTCCAGCTCCGCGTTGAGCTGCCGTATGATCTCGTAGCACTTGGCCCTTGAAAGATTGAGCATCTTCATAACGTCCTCGACAAAGTAGAAATAGTCGCGGTTATTTCCCATGCTTCACGCCTCCGCCCCGGCCGTGTAGTTTTCCATGAAGGCGCGGACCGCGGGGATCAGCTCTTTCCCGGCGCATCTGCCGGTCGTGGTCTCCACGAGCGTGGTGTACTTCACGCCGGCGGCCTCTGCCAGCTCTTTCACGGTCATTCCGTGTTTGGCGGTGAAGGTCTTTACTTCGACGCCAAACTCAGTCTTGGGCTTGCGGCTGGTTGCCATTCTGCACTCCTCCTATCTTGTTTTTTTGGCTTGTTTGTTCGGTGACTTTGTGATACCATTGTGGAAATAGAAGCCTCTCCATCCGGTCCGTCACCTGCTGGTGCGTAATGCTGTCCTGGAAGGAAATAAGCACCGAGCACCATTTTGACCGGAAGAAATTCAGCAATTCGTACTTGCTGACGTTCTCCCCGTCCATCCTCCTGTATTCGCTCTGCCCCAGGAGGTTTGCGTCAATGACGGCTCTGAAAATGACCATCGTGGCCAGGTATGTGTACGGGTTTGTAAAGTCCAGTCCGGTCGTGATCTCCAAGCCGTCGAGCTTTACGGCTCTCATTCCCTCCTCCTTTCGTGCCTGCCATCGTCAGCGCCGGTAGGCAATCTCCGGCGGACAGCCCTGTGGGCTGTTTCGGCTTAAATGCTGCAGTTTATTCTAAGCTCGACGAGGATTTCTCCCGGCCACGGCTTTTTGGTAAGCAGCTCGAAACTTTCAAGCGTGGCCGCTGCGATCTCAGGGAGGGGGCCGTTCTTCTCGCCCATGTGCACGATGTCGTGATTCGTAAGCTCGAAAAGCTCAGTCTCGTTTGAATCCTCGTGATATACGTGAACGGTAACAGCGGTGTTCTTGCCGGACCGGGCGTGGGCGTATTTCTTGACAAAGTCCTTAACCTTCATGCCAGTTTCCTTTCTCCCCGTTTCGTCTGATAGGACATCGTATTTTCGGCCTGCCGGCTTCTTGTTATTTCGTGAGAAGGTCGTAGAGCTTTGCTTTGAGCCTCATAATCTCGTCGTCCTTTTCCCGGGCCGCTGCGTTCAGCTCATTGATCTTGTTCATGCGCTCTGTGCATATCTTGTCGTATTCGGCCAGCCGCTCCTCCATAAGGTCAACTTCCTGCTGGTATTTCTCGATGCGGCGGGCCTTGTCGTTGATTTCTGCCCGCTGGGTCTGGTTCTCGATCCTCACGACGGCGATCTGCTCGCGCTCGGGGTTGCTGTGCTGATTCCAGAAGCGGGTAGCGTCTTCCCAATTCCAAATCTGGAAGAGGATGGAGTAGAAGGTATCGCGGGTGGGGATGCGGTCAGAGCTCCAGGCCCCTTTGGGGTCCGGCTCGCCGTTTTCGTTGTTGCGGCCGATGTCGTTGGCCAGGGCGTCCAGCTCCTCGATGGTGCTGTGTCCGAAAATGTCCTGCGCCCGAATAACGTCTTCCTGCTTGGTGCTGAATCCGTGGTACTTGGCTTCGATAACCAGGTCGCGGGCCGTCTTGATCTTGTCGTATTTGCTTGCCATGTCTTTTCCCTCCGCTGTTTTCCTTGTTTGTTTGGCTTGTTTCTGTGGCTATTATCGCTGATAAAAGCGAAAAAGTCAACCATTTATTCGTAGAAATCAGCGATTTGTGTAGATTGCTGCTTTTAATATCCGCTAAATAAAGCGAATTTGTGCGTTATGCTTGGGGGTGCTCTCGTGGATTTCTCCGAAAGACTAACTATGCTTATGGCCGAAAGGCATCTAAGCTACAACCGGCTCGGAAAGGACCTTGGTATCTCTGACCGTGTTGTAGGGGGCTGGGCAAAGGGCGAAAGCGGTATAAAAATGTCCTTCGCTATAATGCTCGCGGATTACTTCGGCGTGTCGCTCGATTACCTGTCCGGCCGTTCTGATGTGCGGTCGATGGCCGAGCCGGAAACGAAAAAAGCCCCGCCCTTGGAGCTGACCAAGGACGAGGCTGATATGTTGCACATTTATAGCCGGCTCTCTGGCAGGGAGCAAGCGATCCTCCTGGGTGAGGCTCGCGGGCTGCTGCTTGCCAAAGGGGAGGGCGGCGCTGGCGTAGCGTCGGCGGTGTGATATATCTTGATGATCTCCCCGCCGGCGAATAGTCCTGTTGAAAAACTGTTGATAAGCTGTTGAAAACTCGCGGCGGGTCCTTTCTCGGCTTGCCTTCCCCAAAATATTCCTGCCGAAATCCGGCAGGAAAAAAATTATTCCTGCCGAAATCCGGCAGGAAAACACCCGGATTCCTGCCGAAATCCGGCAGGAAAAACGCCGACACATTTTAAATAAAACTAATATATATAAACTCTTTTTATGATGATTATGATGTCTCTCTAAAGTAAGTTAGAAGTATAATTAGCGATTTTCGCAATTTTGTTGAAAAACCTGTTGAAAACTCAAAAGGGGGTCTTTGCTTTGACCGGTTATTTACGTTGCCGCTCCTGTGGTGCCGAAACAAACTGCGCCGACCTTGTCTCGGGCCTTTGCCCCGTCTGCGCTCATATCCATGTGGCCGCCTTGTCTGAATTGCAGCGCCAGTACGATTCGGCCTTGGCCGCCGGCGATCCTGCTGCCTCCGAGAGGGTGGCAGCCTTGATCTCTGATTATGAGCAGTCCGAGCGCGTCCGCCTCAAAGACGCTGCGCACGACCGCCACCTCCCTCGGGTCCCTCGGTAGGTGGTGCCGGATGCCTGCTTACAAGGACGCAGAGCGCGGCACCTGGTTTGCTTCGTTCTACTTCACCGACTGGCAAGGAATACGCCACAAAAAGAAAAAGCGGGGCTTTGCCAGGAAAAAGGATGCCGAGGCCTGGGAGGCTGAATTTCTCCGCAAAGAGGCCAAAAGCTGTGACATGTCCTTTCGGTCCATGTATGATCTGTATATCGAGGATATGCGGCCCCGGCTGCGCCGTAATACGATGCGCAATAAGGAATGGCTCTACGAAAGCAAGGTCTTGCCGTTCTTCAAGGATATGCCTATCAACAAAATCTCCGCTGCTGATGTCCGGCGCTGGCAATCTGAGCTTCTGGCCCAGGATTACGCGCCCACCTATGTGAAAACGATAAATAACCAGCTTTCCGCGCTGTTCAACTTCGCCGTAAAGTATTACGGCCTCCCGGCTAATCCTGCCCGGATCGCCGGCTCAATCGGGAAGAAGAAGGCCGGCGAAATGAAGTTCTGGAAGGTCCCTCAGTTCGAGGCGTTCCTGCTGCATGTGAAGGGCCTGCCGGCCCAGGTCGGTTTCAAAACCTTGTTCTGGACCGGTATGCGTATCGGTGAGCTTCTCGCCCTCACTCCGTCGGACATTGACCTTGATGCGCGTGTAATAAACGTCCGCCGGTCTTTCCAGTCCATCGATGAGGAGGAGGTAATAACGGACCCAAAAACGGAAAAGGGTGTTCGCTCCATTGAGATCCCCGAAAAGCTCGCTGATGATCTGCGGGATTATATGGGCCGCTTCTTTGATCTGTCGCCGGATCAGCGAATCTTCCCCTACACGAAAAGCTTCTTTCACCACAAAATGGAGAAAGCCTGCGCCGACGCTGGCATTGAGAAAATCCGGCTCCATGATCTGCGTCATTCCCACGCTGCGCTCCTGATCGACATGAAGGTCCCCATTTTGATGGTGTCCGAAAGGCTCGGCCATGAGAACGTCGAAACGACACTTGAAATATACGGCCATCTGTATCAAGAAACTGCCTCCGGCGCGGTCCAAAAGCTCAATGAAATGATGAAGTAGTGCCAAAATAGTGCCACGAGAAAAAAATAAAGCCCTGGAAGCCTGCTGTTATGCGGCTTCCAGGGCTTTTAGATGTTATTCCCACTCTTCGGTTGCTGTGTTTTTCCTGGTGTCCTCGGGCGGTTTTTCCTCTGTCGTTTTGGCTGCCGTCCGTGTTGTCCACCAAGTCCACAGTTTTCTCGGGGTGGCGTGGAGCCAAAATAGTGCCACGCTTCTTTCAGCCTTTGAGAATCTTCCGGCGCTCAATGTCGGCCCGTATAAGGCCCTTGATGTAGCCGGAGACGTTCGGCACCTTGGCCAGGTGCTCAACGATATCTTTCTCCGTGTCGAACAGCACGAGAAGGTACGTCTTTACCTTGTGCTTCTCCTGGTATTTCTTTTGCGGGCCGTATTTGCTTTCCATAGCTGCGCCTCCGTCTTTGCCGTAATATTACCCCAATCCTGGATCTCCGTCAAGGGGTCAGTAATCTTCGTCTTCATGGAGATAGGCTTCGTCTTCCTCCCGGATGTAGTAATCGAACATATCTTCCTCATTGGCCTTCTGCTCCAATTCCGGGTGCTTCTGCAAAAAGTCGAGGACGATTGTCTGCAGCGTGGCAATGGCTGCGTCGTAAAGCCGTTCTGATACCATACCCCACATGTCGTTGATGATCTTGCGGGCGTCGTTCCCCGCGTGGACCTGCAGGTATCGGGCGGCCGCGTTGCAGGTCTCGTTCCCGTAGCCGAGGCCGATGTGGTCCCCGTCGTTCCAGTTGCGGTAAGCGATCCTGCACATTGCGCGTACAATCTCGCCGGCCTCGGAGGGGGCTTTCCCCTCCTCTGGCACAAGGCGCTCAAAATACTCGTGAAATCTCTGGTCAAGCTCCGTCATGGTCTGCTCCTCCTCTACGCTTCTTTTGCCTCTTCTACGGCCTGCTCCGCCTCCTCGCGGGTGCCGAAGTAATCCACATAGATGTCTTTGCCGTGGACCTCTCTGTACACGTTCTCGGGCTTTCTGACCGCCCGGACCGTATCAGTGATGCCGCAAATGATCCGGCCGCGGCTGTCCACGCTGGTAGTGACAGCCCACCAGGTTTTAAGGCCGCCTTCAACGAGCTCGTACTGTGCTGCCTCTCTGATGGTCAACGGCTCCTCGTAGTCGATATAGCCCCAGGCTTCTCCGTCGATGTCTGCCACCGGCTGCCGCCGGTCGAAGTTGTGAATGGCCAGAATCTTGTGGCCAATCTTTGGGTATGTCCCGGGTGCAACAGGGCGGTGGGTGCTGTAATATCTTGTCATAGTGTTCCCTCCTCGGTAGTGTACTTGATGAAATCGCGGGCATAATCACATATCGCCGTAGGGTGAATCCCATCTTCAATGTGTCCGCGCTCTTTGTTCCCTGCTGTCCAGCCAGGGAGTAACGAAAGGACCTCCCGCGCCCAGGTAATGCCGAAATAATCAAGTCGTTCCCGGCGGGCTTCCAAAGTGGCGGCTATGCAGATCGCAACCGGTACCCGGCCGTGTTTCCGTAGCGTATCATTGAACGTGCTGCGCACTTTGGTGGTGCTTAGATCGGCTCGGGCTGCTGATACCCGCCGAAGCAGGTCGAATTTCGCGGCGCGGTCGCTGCCCGCTGCCGCTTTAATTTCGGCCGAGAGCGTTCTATCAAGCCTCACCTTGCTCCTCCTCGAAGGAAATCGTATAGCTAAGGTTCATCCCGTTCAGCTCATCAACAAGGTCGGCGGCTCTGGTAATCGCGTTTGCGGCAGTGCGGAGGTCCTTGGTGGTCTGGCTGCCTCCCATTCTTGCGGTCGCCGCTGCAGCGGTGATCCTGACCGTTACGGTCTTCTCTGCGTGGTTCCACTCGGGCGTTTCGTAGATCGTAAAGTTCACCCATGCCTCTCTCCAGTCCAGGCCGTCGTTTATGGCAACGCAACTGTTCGTTTGGTCAAATTCAAAGCCGTGCTTGTTCGCGGCCTCTCTGATGGTCTCCATGGCGTCCGATCTGTTCATCGTATATTCCTTTCTGCCCTCGTGACCTCCGGGGCGGGCGTATATATTTATCGCACAAAGCTCGGGTAATCCATCCCAACAACGCGCCAGCCGTTTTCTTTGCACCATTTCTCGCATTGCTTCAAGGCGTTCTCTTTGCAAACTGCCCTGAATGGGCTGTACCAGGTCTTTCCTCTGCTGTCGTCCGCTATCTCTATCTGGTAGGTGAAGAAACGCTCACCGCGCACTCCGCTGGGCTTCATTCTCCCGTCGGGGATAATTACCTCGATGGTCTTGCTGACCTTATCGTAGCTTCCGGGTGTCGTGGCGCAGTCCGCGTAGTGGTCCTTATAGCGGGAGTAGCGCATCCTCTCTCTTTTCATGGCTTTCCTCCTTGCCCTCGTAACCTCCGGGGCGGGGATCTCTTTACTGCTCGTGAATGAGTGTGCGAAAATGGAAACGCTGAATATTGTAACCGCCGGCGCCGATCGTCTGTACCTTTGCTGTGCCGCGCTCTCCTTTGATGTACCCGTTAAGCTCTCCCTTTTCTCCAATGTCGAGGTTGGATGCATCTATGATCTTGCCGGTTATCCTGTTCGTCCGCTCTATGATGTCGTCATACATGGCGTTCGCTTCGTTGTCCAGCTCCTTGGTGAGCTTTTCGATGTTCAGGCATTCCCCGTAGTGGCCGGTGCTGCGGTCAATCTTGTTTTCAAGATAGGGCTGGATGAATCTCCACTTTTTCTGGTGCGCATTGCGGCGCTCCTCGTACCGCTCATTGATCTCCTTGCGGTTTGGATCGCGCCAGCCGCCCTTGTAGTACCATTCGCAGTGCTCCGCTGAAATTGCGAGCCATTCTTCGTGCTCTTTTTGGTAGGCTGAAAAAGCCTTTTCGTAGTAGCTGCGGACATTGGCCTTCCAGTTTTCCAGAAAATCAAGGATCGCCTTAACATCCCGGCTGGCCGCCTTTTCCTCCGCCTGCGATAATTTCTCGCCCCAATCGCAGAGCGCCTTCTTGGCATCTTCCAGGTCCCGGAGCGTCCAGCGTTTGTCTCTCTCGCTGTAGTAGTAGGGGTTGTCCTTCCAGCCGGAGGCTTCTGCTTTGTTGATGCGCTCGAGCTTCTTTTCGAGCTTGGCGATCTCTGCCTTCTTTCCTTCGAGGCGCTTGGTGATGTATTCGATACTTGCCATATCGCTTTCCTCCTTGATTTTTCTGCCTTACTGCTCTATACTGGAGGGGAGGCCGGGGTAAGGCTCCCGGCCAGCCTCCGTGCTGGGGGTTGAGAAGCGGTGCTTTGTGAGAGGGCCGCTTCTTTTTTACGCCTTGATCTTGCTGTCTCTGACGATCTTGGCGGCTTCCTCGGCGGTGGTCGCCGTGGCCTCAATCAGCTTTGCAAGGTTTTCGAGATACTGATTGAGTTCTGCTGTGGTCATTTCGTCCATCTACCTCCTCCTTCCGTAAGGGCTTTGCTTTGTCCTCCCTGCCTTACGAGTGTATTATAACATAGTTATATAACTATTCCAACCATTATTTCCAAAAATTTCAGGAAAATTTCAGAGGCGCCAGGAAGCTTGCTGCACCCCGGCGTCTTTCAAAAGTCGTCCGATATGTACGGCTCGAGGGCCTTCATGATGGGGTCGTAAATGGTGACGTAAGCAACCTGGTTGCAGTAGTGGGTCGCTTTCGGGTATTCGAGCAGCGCGGCGGTCTCGGGGCCGCATGGCTGCCGGTTTGCCCAGGCTACAAGCCTGCTGCATTCGTCGCAAAGAGTGTCGGCGTGGGTGTAGGGCGTCGCCTTCTTGATCTTGATGGTATAGCCGGGTTCGCTCGCCGGGTTAAGGTAGAGCCGGTCAAATGCGGCTCTACCCATAAGCTCCTGGACATACGCGGGGATTTTCATTGCAGCTCCTCCTTTATCTGGCAAAGTTGACCTTTGCGAAACGGTCGATTGTTTTCTGGTCCTCCCTCAATCGCTCGGGGTAAAACTCCTCGATCATCCAGCGCCTATACGCTTCGTAATCGTCGTGGTGTTCGGCCCAATAGCACCCCTTGTTCCAGTCGAGTTCGTAGGCCTGCCAGCTCTTGTCCGTCTCCGCGGTCATTTTCCCGCTGGTGTACTGCTCGAGCTGCCTGCTGTGCTCCTCGATGGATTTCAGCGCCTTCCGCATGAGCTTCTTCCCGAAGTCGCTCAGCCGGGAGCTGTCGTAGAGCTTCTTAAAGCAATCCTGCCCGTAGTTGATCGTGATGCCGTCGGTGTATTCAACCGTGACAATGTTCTGGATATACTGCCCGCATCTGTCGCAGAGACAGCCTTCGTTCCTGCCGACGTGAGCAAAGCGAATTTCCTTGATGTATGCCATTGTGTTCTCCTCCTCAAAGTTTCTCGTAGCGAATGAAGGTGGTAATTTCATCGTCGGGGTTAAGCATTTGAAAACGCATCATGTCGTATTCGGAGTAAAGGCAGGTCCTATCGGGCTTGTCGAAGGTGGCGCGGAAGTATTCCGGCTTCGTGCTAAACTGATAATCTTTGCCGTCTATATTGAGAAGGCCCTGCTGCCTGCGGTCTTTTGCCATGGTGTTCGCCACTGTAAGTATCTCTCGCACAGATGATTTTCCCTCCTGGAGAAGGCGGGCAAGGGCGTCGGCCTTCCCGGGGGCAAGCAGGCAACGGCGGGTGCAAAGATTTCTTAAAAGAGCTTCGGATGTCATATTCGTTTCCTCCTTAGTTCACTCGGGCGGCGTCTGCCGCCATTTCTTCTGCGACCCATGCAGCGGCCTCTTTAGCCTCTGCCAGGGTGCGGAATGCCTTGACCTTCACCCAACGATTGCCTTCGTGCTTCTGGACCTCGTAGTGGTAGAAGACGTTGGCGTAAACATCGTTCAGAATGCGGATGTCGCCGGAGCGCCATTCCTTGAAGTACTTGTTGTGGTTGGTGGTAAATCTCATCATCGTTTCCTCCTGTGTGTGGGTCTCTCTTGTTTACGGTCTTATTATAGCATAGTTATATAACTATTCCAACCACAGCTTCCATCTTTTTCAGATTTTTTTCCAAATCCGTTGCGCCGCCGCTCCTGCCCGGGTATAATGGAGCTGCGCGTAATCCCTTGATTCTATCAAAATACGGAGGTACGAAAATGAGGAAACTGTCTGCACTTCTTCTCGCGCTGTCCCTGGTTCTTTCTTTCTGCATGATGCTCCCCGCCTGCGCCTACGCAGAAGGGGCAGAGGAGCCGGCTGAAACGCCTGCACCTTCCGCCCGGGTAAATCCCCTCGATAAGATCGATCTTTCCGCAGAGGACAAGAGAGCCCTATTTCGTGAAGTAAGAGACGCCTTTGCCAAGGAGCTGTCTCCTGATGCGCTCGCCGGAATGTCCGTTGATGAAGAGCGCAGCAAGGAGGACGAAATACTCCGGGCGGCTGCTGCCCGGTTTGGGGTCTCCGTCGAAGACGCAACGCAGATTTATACAATGGCCTCTTTCGGTTATCTGTACGACCTCGATCCCGCGTCTTTCTCTGTCCGCCACGGCGATCTGCTCGAGGCAAAAATCGTTGATACCTCTCTGATCTTGAAGGCAAAGATCCAGCCCAGCTATTCCAACAAAGCTACGATTGACAAGAATTATTACAACGTCTGTGATGTGATCCGCAAGCAGGGCGGTGATGCCTTCGACGAAATCCAGTATTGGGCCGTTGCTGATATGGCGGACGGGTCCGAAGGAAAAGTGATAAGCTTCACGGTCGGCAGCGACATGATCGCTCTGATTGCAAGCCGGCCGTTTGCAGACAATCTTCTTGGCGATTACGTCTCTGATCTCTGGATTCTCCCAAGCCTGAAAAAATAAAACGCAAAAAAGCCCCCACCATTTTCGCGGCGTCACGAAAATGGTGGGGGCTTTCTGTTTTTACTCTTCGATAACTCTAAGGCCGTATGCCTTTGCGATCACGTTCTCGCATTTGCAGCCGCGGGCGTTCTCCCATCCCTGGGCGAAGAATGCAGTGTCTGCCTCGGCCATCTTTTCGATGCTCTTGCCGAGATACTCCAAGGGATGTGTGTACCCCTCGGTGAAAAAGCTGTCAACAATCGTCAGCTCCTCGCCGGTGGGGAGGTGGTTTTCCGCGATCTCTCCGATAATGCGGGTGCGCTCGCGCTGGATCTCTGCGTCCTTCTTGCCGTTCATCGGCTGGGAGATAAACAGTTTCATGGCTGCTCCTCCTTACTCGTTCCGGGCAATGCTGGCGTTGGCCCACATGACGGCCTCCTCCAGCCTCGTATGGGCGAGGCTCTTTTCCCGGCTGTCCGGGCAGGTCTCCTCGATCAGCGTGGCCAGCTCTTTGGCCTTGGCTCTGATGGCCTCGTACCGCGGCGGCTGGTCCGCTTTCGGCGCATGGTATGTGTAGGTTCTCTCGAAGTCTTTCATAGCGTGTCCTTTCTTACTTTTTGGGCATTTTCAACGTCTGCCCCGGGTAGACTGCGCTTGTCACGAGGCCGTTGATCCTCTTGATCTCCTCAAAGCGCTTGTAGTCTCCGAGCTGGTCTCGGGCAATAGCCCAAATCGTGTCCCCGCGCTGGACAATGTAGGCGGCCGCTGGTGCGGCCGCCTTTTTTCTTCCTGCGCCTTTTTTCGTTTGAGCGATCGCCTTGGGTGGCCGGCACGGAATTATGATGTGGTCGCCCGCCTTAAGTTTTGAGCTGTCCAGGCCGTTGATCTTCATGATCTCCTTATACCTGCCTCCGGCGCCCAGGTACTTCTTTGCAAGATCCCACATCTTGTCGCCCTTCTTGACAACATACTCAAAACGCGCAGAAACGGCCTCCTGTGCGTTTTGGGGTTCGGGGGTATCTCTGCCCGCATCGGGCCTGTTCCCGCGTTTCTGCGGTACGCTGGCGGCCTTCTCGCTGATTTCTTCGGCCTCTGTCGTGCTGCCGCTCATTTTGGCGACCTCTTAAAGCTCCGGGAGGGTGTCTTCTTCGGTACTTTCAGCGGTGTGTATAAGGTGCTGCCCGCCTCCGCCTTCCGTTGTGAGAATTTCGCCATCAATAAAGGCGCCCTTCCAGCGGGCAAGGATGTTTTCACAAGCGCCGCTGATGATCGCGTCAAGGTCTGCGCCCGATGCAATAACGAGCTCCTTCGTGGCGTCGCTCAGTTTGGCCTTGGTGATATTAAAAAGCCTCACGCCGAGATCGTCAATGTCTGCCGGGGTGAGTTTGCCGTCTTTCCTTGCCGCTTTCAGGTCGCTTACAATGGTCTGCTGCAGCTCGCCGGCTGTCTGTGTCGCCATATCACATACGAGCTGAATTGCAATGCTGATTGACTGCATATTTTTGTTGTTTCCAAACTTCTGCAAAGCCCATGCGGCAAATATCATAACGGCCGCCTCTACCCCCCTGAAAGCGATATTCACGGTCTGCTCGATAACGATGCCGACGAGGCTCTGCGTCCCGTCCGGGTTCTGCGTCTGGATCTCAATGTCCGGGGCCGTGCAGGCGCAAAGGGTGAAAACAAGCATCAGCGCCATGAGCATGGCGAGGAACGTCTTCGCGGTGAAAAACTTTTTCATTGTGGTAAATCCTCCTTCAAATTATTTCAGCAGCGCCGCCATGGTCTCTTGGCCGATCCGGCCGTCCCTGACCGCGAGGGCGCTTGCTGCCTGAAACTGTAAGACGGCTTCCGTGGTGCCGGGGCCGTATTCTCCGTCCGGGACCTCTACCCCGGTTTCCTTGCTGATATTGCCGCCGCATGTATACCCTCTGGAAATCAGCAAGGTTTGGACACGCTCTACCGCCGGGCCTTCGTCTCCCTCGGCCAGTTCTGTGAGCGTTATGGTGTAGGTTTTCGCTGCTGCCGGTTTCTCCGCGTTCTCGCCGGCGCCGTATTTCGGCCAGTAGGTGTTCATTGCAAGGACGCCGCGGCCCTCTGCCTTGGCTTCCTTGTTCGCTGGTATCTCGAAAAGCAAACACCAGCTCTTGGCCGCTTCGTAGGCTCCTTCCGCAGTGTCGGAGACTGTGCGCAAGGCTTCGAGCGTCGCCTTGTGGGTCGTGTCAAGCTCGTACTGCATGTAAAAGAGCTGCGGGATGATCGCCCTGCCGTCCTTGCCGTTGTTCTCGCACCAACTGACGAGGCCGCGTAATCTCTCCCCGCGCCACTGGCAAATGCCGTATGACGTTCCGGCGTCCCCAATCGCTCTCGGGTCGAATTTGCTTTCTTCGTCAATGTTGGCCATAACGCCGCATGCGGCCGCGGGGCAAAGTTTGAGGACCTGCCGGCAAAATGCAAATACGATCTCCTGCGGCGTCATTTGCTGCGCCGCCTCTCCGTCCGTCTCGCCTGCGCCGTCGTCCTGGTCGTTTCCTCCCATCCCCCAATCCGGCCGGCCGTAGCCATATATGCAGCCCTCGCCGACCGTGTACCTGCGGCGTTCCACTCTGTCCGAGGAATTAAACTCTATGACCGTGATCGTTCTCCCCGTGACAATCTCAACAAGGCCGGTGTGGGAAACGTCCCCGGGGGAATATGTAAAAAATATCTGGTCTCCAGGTTGCGGTACCGTGTTCGGGCCGTGAAACTGTCCGCGCTGCTTGTAATACATGGCGGAGTAATAGCATCCGGCTCCTGCGCTTCTGAGGGGCTGGCAAAGAAGCTTCAAAGCCGCCTGCACTCCGTATGCCTTGACGAATGACCAATCCACGCCCATATCGCAATATGGCTGGCCCTGTTTCGGGCCGTTGTAGAAGAAGCCAAGGGCGTCAAGGTCCCTCGCGTATTTCGTGAAGTTCCCACCGCCGCTGTTGGCGGTCTTGTCGTCGAGCTGCGCGTTGCTCGCCTTTTCTATATAGCCGAGCTCTGCCCGCGCAACATCAAGTACCTTGTTCCTGTTGTAGCTCATGATCTTCTCCCCCCTATTAAAGGTCGGGCTTGTGTGCGGTCTTGTTCAGGTGCTTTTGAAGCATGTTCAAGGCTTCCTTGCACGGGCCGTCGCATCCTTGCTCGATAAGCCCCTGCAGGGCGCCCTGCATGGCGTAGCAGAGAATGGTCTGCTCCTCCTTCATGGCGTTTATCTCTGCGCTCTGCCTCTTGTTGCTTTCAAGCGTCTTGTAAACCGTGACGATAGCGCTAACAATGACGCCGAGCGCCCCAAGAAATTTGGCGGCGTTGATGATGGTTTCGGTGTCAACATACATTTCTCAGTCCTCCTGCGTGAAGTCGTCCGGCATTTCGTTGGCTCCAATGGCTGCGGCGTATTGCTCAACGGCGCTATCGACGGCCTGCCGGTCCGCTTCGTCGAGTGCGTTGATCTGCTCCAACTTCCGTGCAAGCCTTTTCACGACAGATACGAGCTGTTCTATGGAAGCGCAAAGCGCCTCGATTAGCTGTAGCTGGGTCAATTTTCGTTCCTTTCTTTTATCTGCTGTCCAAAACATCAAAACGGCAAAGCCGCCCAAAATGATCCCGGACACGAAAATATCAAATGCTGGGATTATGGCAAGGTCGCTGAGCCATTCCCATTCGTAAGTCGGCGTCATTGAAAAGCCCTCCAAAACTAAGAGGCGCGGCCGTCTTGGCTGCGCCTCTTTCAGGGTCCCTTAGTTCTCGTACTGCTCGCCGGTGATCTCCTGATACTCCGCCGCGGTGATCCAGCCCCGCGTAACTGCATTGCGAACGGCTTTTTTCTTCCAGCGGCCGGTGTCGTAGTAGTCCTTCACGAGCCAGAATTTTTCAGAGTGCTCCATCGTTTACTCCTCCTGTTCGTCGTCCTCGGACGGGTCCTCAATGGTCCCCATCATGATGTTGTAATCAACAACCGCTTTCAGCTCTGCCGCCTCTGCCCGGGCTGCCTCATTGAGGTGGCGGTCGATGATTCTCCCGTTGGTCCTGATGATCTGCATTGCCTTCTCCTTTCGTCAGTTCCTCAACATAAGCATCCATCCTTTGAAGTAGCTTATATGAGTTTCCAAGGTTCGCGTGTGCCTTCCACGAGTTGTAGCACTCGTAGAATTTTTCTTTTTGCATCCTGCCGGCCTTGACGAGCTGCGCCATCCGGTATAGCTTCTTTCGCTCGTGCTTGACGTTCTTGGGGTCGATTATTCTTACAACCTTCCCCGTGTCCGTAAGCCTGAATGTAAAGCCGAGGACGCGGATGCCGTCTTTCAGCGGATATATCCGGGTCTTCTTAGGGTGCAGCTTCATCCCAATTTTAGAAAGCTCCGCCTGGATCTCTGCAAGGGCATCTTCAAGAAAATCTCTGTTATTGCTGATGATGTAAAAGTCGTCCATATATCGCTCGTAAATTTTTGCTCTGATCCGTTCTTTGACGACGTGGTCAAATGGATCGAGCAGCGAGATTCCGAGAATTTGCACCATCTGAGACCCGGGTTCATACCCAATTTCGTATGGGTACTGCCGCTGCAGCCAGGCCATGGAATTTTCGACCGTCTCCTTGTCCAGGTGCCTTTGAAAACAGGCTTTTGCGTCGCTGTGCCTCATATTCCGGTAATATCCCTGAATATCGCATTGAAGGATCCAGCCGGCGTTGCTATTGCCGTTGTTGATGTAGTACCTGTGCAAAAAGTGGTCGAGGCGGTCCATGGCCTTCGTCGTTCCTTTTCCCTTCTGGCAGGCCATATTATCCCAAATAAAGCTCCTGGTCATTTGGGGATAAACGACGTTGTCGTTAAGGCTTCTCTGCACAATCCGGTCCCGGATATGGGTAGAGGAACAGGGGCGCACTTTGGGGTAAGTCAATGTGAATGTGTGGGGCTTTCGCGGTTTATATCTTCCGTCTCTGATCTCCTCCTCCAGCTTCAAGGTTTCCTCTATGCCGTGGGTGACGAAACGGGCGACGGACGCCTTCCACATCTTGCCCCTCTTGCATTTCCACATTGAATCGTAAAGTGCTTCAAATTCAGTCGATTCTGTAAAGTCCATTGAATGATCCGCGGGGTAATAGCGGACATCGCCCCGTAGAGCGGCCGCATCCCCGAAGTATTGTTCTGCCTTTTGGCCAGGCATTCGGCTCCCTGTATCTTTAGCTCTTTCGGTGTACCGATACTATGTATCAGCCGTTTAACCCAAGCGACACAGTCCGGGCAGCCCCGATTCGCATTGTAGCTGTTGTTGTTGTTGAAGTACCCCGCGTTGTTGACATTCCACGCGTTGTTCGCGTTGCCACGATTCGAGGACCGCAACCAGGCGTTGACGGCGGAGGGGCGCAGTATAGCCTACAGCCTGTATAAAGTCAGATTCCTTTGAATCTGTCTTTATCCTTCTCGTGCCATCCCTCTATTGAGCTTCTGAGGTCGCGTACCATCTTGCCCCAATATTTCACCCTGCCCTTTGACAGGTGGAAATGCCTTCGGCAAAGCTGAATGTCCGCGAGCAGATCGCTGCATAAGGATATGGCTTTTGCCTGCTTCTGCAGGCGTTCCTCTTTCCTCCACGGCTGCCTGTTCAAGTTGATTTCGTTGGCCGTGTAGGTGAGATGAAAAATCTGTCTTGCTTCCGCTCTGACGATGTTGGTCAAAGAATCTTCCCGGAAAACATAAACCTGGGTGATTGTCCCGTCGTCGTTCTTCTTTTCCTTTACCGCATAATCGGGAAACTTTTTCAGATTGTCCGTTATAAGAAGCACGTAGTCGGCAAGATTCATGGCGCCGACTACCGGCGTAAAATCGTTCGGCCGGTGCTCTCCGGCGTTCGCCATATTGAAAGCCTCCTAAGAATTTCCCGCCCGCAGGTGTGCGGGCGGGATTACCAGATTATGCCGATTTCTTGATTATACAGGCCGGGCAGCCCCGACCCGCACTGCAGCTGTAGTAGCCGGTGAAGCACCCCGCGTTGGAGACAAGCCACGCGGTGCCCGCGCCGCCACGAAACGAGGACCGCAACCAGGCGCCGACGGCGGAGGTCTGTGCTTCGAGGTTGTACCTCTTGATAACGTCGTAGGTAGAAGGGTGATTTGCAAACCGCCCGGGGAGGCCTGCTTCCTGCGCAAGCTCCTTGAAATAGTCCCACGGTTCGTCCTCCGCGTACTGTTCAGCGGAGTAAAGCTGAGTTTTCGAGGGGAGGAAAATCTTGTCCTTGGTGGTCTCGGTCGCCTCCGTGCTGCCCTCGACAGTGTTGATCGCGGTGACAACCTCAACCTCGTCAAGGATGTCAACAAATTCGTCGGTGCAGCAAGCGAGGAAGCCGCGGACGCTTGCCGCCTGGGAAGGCGGGCGGTCCCACGGGTTCTGCGGCTTCCACCATTCGCCGGCGGGGGCGCCGCTGTTGAGATACTGGCGAATCGCGCTCTGGCTCCAGCGGCCGTAGCCATAAACAACGACCTGGGGTGCGTTGATATTCCCGTTTTTATAGCCTACGCCGCTGGTGGACGTGCTGCCAAGCTCCGTGCCGTTGGTGCTGTTGCTGGTCACGCCGTTCTGCTTGGAAACGGTACTGCCCTTCGCGTAGACGTTCCACGCCATGGAGGCGGTCGGGTCCTTCTTGTTGTCGGTGGCGGTGCTCAACACAAGCTGGTCGCCTTCCTCCATGGCGTCGGAAAGGGTAAAATTGATATGGCTGCCAGCCTTCCAGCCGTCGCCGTAGGCAATGCCGATGGTGATGTAATACTGGCCTGCTGCCAGGCCGCCCTCGGGCGCGTAGTAGATCGCCTCGGGCGCGTCGAAGGGGATGCCGTCGGGAAACGCAAAATGCATGTTAAGCGCCATATCGCCGTTCTCGTAGTGGTGAACAACGTCCCAGGGGTTGTCGAGTTCGGCGCCGGCGGCCGTCTTCTTGAATTTGTCCACAAGCTGGGTGCCGATGGGGAGGCGGTGCGCGGCTGCTCCGTGCTGCACCAGCTTCTTGATGCCGGCCCAATCGTCCGGCTTTGTGCCGTTGGCCAGGATGTCCGTGTCAGCCGCAATGCTGCGCACTTCTTTCAGGACCTCGAGCAGCGTCGCTTCTGTTGCTACTTTTCCCATAGTTTTCCGTCCTTTCGGTTTAATTATCTACCTGGTTCAGATCGCCGTCTGCATCAAGGTAGAATCCAAGGTGAAGCCCGGCCGTAGCCTCCGTGCCGGCTTTGAGGTCGGCAACCAGATCGGCCAGGTCGGTGGCCACCTCCGCCTTTTCGGCGTGGGCGGCGTTCCAGGTGCCGGCTGCATGATCCTGCTTGAATCTGTACAGCTCGCCCTGGTAAATGCAGTAGTCTCCCGCTTTATATGCGGTAGAGGTCTTAAACTCCGTGGCCTGCTGGGGTACGAGGTAGGTGTCGGGAAGGCCCGGGAATTTGAAAGATTTCAAAGCTCTATTTGCCACTGTTTAATCCTCCTCAATCGAAATGGTGATGTTCCCGCTGCCGTCGTCGCTGTAGACGTAGCGCAAGCCTCCGCCGGCAATAAGCTCGCGGGTGTACTTCTTCCCGAGGGTGTAAAAAAGAAGAATGAGCCTGACAAGAAAATCCATGTCTGCCTCCTTATGTCTCGGTAAATGCGCCGTCTTCGTTGGCGATATAAACCGTGTCGGGGAGGGCGTAAAGCATAGAGAACGGTGCAAAAACATCGTTTTCGTCCAGACCTTCTACGTCTTTCCCGTTGGTCGGAAGGGTCGCCGGCTTGCTGTTCGCAAGGATGAAGGTATCGACGATCTGCTTCCCGTCCTGGGTCATGCCCTTGGGGGTTCTTGTGACTGCGTACATATAGCGCCTCCTGTCAGTTGTCTTCTACGGCTTCTATGGTGATATTCCCGTTGCCGTCGTCCGAGAATACAAGGCCCGCGCCGGAAAAGGCGGCAATAATCCGCTTTGCCTCTGCGGTGAGTTCCAAAAGCTCCTGAAACTCATTCATGTCCTCGATGTTCTTGAATATCCCGGATCTCTGAACGTCGAGGAAAAATGAAGCAGTGGAAAGAATGACCGTGCCGGCGCTGTTGGAAAAGACGATATCTGCAAGGGCGGGGCCGCTCTGCGTCAAGGCCCCGTCTTTCAGAGGCGCGGTAATCGTGCCGTCCTCCTCGATGGTGACGGGGTAGTAGCAGGCCAGGCCGTCGTCTTTGAGGATGCGGAGACTTGCCGTGTAGCCGCGTTCGGGCGTCCAGGATTCTCCGTCGCTGGTGACTGTGATGTGAAGGACGCGGGCCACCTCGTCAAACTGCTTTACCGGCACATAGAGCAGCTTCGCCTTGGCGTTGATGTCAAGCGCGATTTCATGGGTGTACTGCAACTTGTTTCTCCTCCTTCCCGGAGCTGCTTACTCCTGCTGGTCCTGCTTCTCCTGGGCGTCATTGGCTTTCGCCGCGGCCTGTTCCTGTGCCTGCTGCGCGGCGATCTGGTGAGCTTGGGAAACGATGTTTTCGAGCAGCGTGACGGTGCCGACGAGCCTGTCCATGCTTTCGTAGCCGCGGACATCGACCTGTTTAAGCGTCGCCGTGATCTGGAGAATAAGATTTTCTGAAAGTGTGATGTTCATAGTGGTCTCCTTTCTTATTTCAGACAAATATTGATGCCGCCGTCAGGCGTCATGTTCATGGATTCAAATGCGGTATATGCCGGGTAGCCCTCCAAGGGAAGTTCCGCTTCGTCTGTGAATACCAGCGCCGCTTCTTTTGCCTGGGTGTTTACGACATAGACATAGAGCCTCGGCGGGTCCTTGCTTGACGTTACGACATTGCAGTCGAACTCTTTTCCGGTTGCGGTTTTGACTTTCAGCATAATATCCTCCTTTAATCAAATGTGCCTTGATATGGCACCCAATAAGATGTTACAAAACTGCCGTTTTCATAAACATACAGCAGTATTTCGGTATCTGAATAAGTCCCTGAAACGCCAGCAAAATAGAAAGATTTCGCGCTCCATCCGTCACTGTAGCCATCAGAATGACCGTTTGTGTAGCCCTCTGAATAGCCATCGCTTTTCCCTGTGTCGTAGGCTCTGGCCCCGTCCATTTCAATAAATACGTTGTTGCTGCTCCCGTCTGAAAATGAAATAGATGCCCGCCCTTTGAGGAAGCCATCTGAGTATCGGAGGTAGGCGTAATCAAACGCAAACGAAAAATCTGCGTTTGAGCTATATGAGGTCTGTCCGATAGAGCTTATAGTTCTTTGGCTGACGCTGCCGGCACCATCTCTATAACCTTCTGAATAACCGTCGCTGTGACCATCACTATAGCCGTCGCTGTGACCTGAGTTGTAGGCTCTGTTGCCATCCATCTCGATGAAGACGGTACTACTGCTTCCATCCGTAAGTGCGATAGATGCACGTCCTCTCAAATATCCGTTTGTATATCTGAGGTAAGCATCGTCAAATACGACGCTGAAATCAGCAGATGTGCTATAGGATGCTTCGTCAACGGAGCTTATATCTCGTTGGCTTACGCTCCCTGCTCCGGCTGTATATCCAGCGGAATAAACGGCGTCTGCAAGAATGTACCGCCCGCTTGCAATGCTTTGGCTCCCTGCGGTGTACTTTGACCCGTTGTAATAGGTGCCTTTGGCATTTGCGGTGATGTCGATTGTCACATAGTGGTGGCTGCCGCTCGTTTCGTGATCGTCGTTTGAGGAAGTGCTTACAGCGTCAACGGCTGCTGTCTCAACACCAGAATTATATCCGGCTGATACGCCGTCTGAATAAACGGTGTCTGCATTAATATCCCGGTTTATGGTGTTCGTCGCTGTGGCGTATGTCCCGTTGCTTTTCGTCGCCCGTGCCGTCGGAATTACATCAACATTGACATAATGATGCTGCCCGGAGGTCTTGTGCGCGTTCTTGGTCGTGACGGTAAGGCTGTCTGTTCCGAGTACGACAACCGTCCCAGCTCCGTAGTCTTGGCCAGCATCAAAAGCTTTCGTTGCTGGTATAGATATGGATTTACCCGTACTATCAAGAACTGCGATTCCTGCTGCGTTTTTGGCCGTTATAGTGAAGTTTGCAGAAAGCTTCTTTTGCGTTGCGTTCCATGAGATATCGGCATCCGCGGTTTCTCGGGTGACGAGTATGCTTGTCGGTTCATAATCTGTTTTTCCGTCAGCATAGACAGCATCAGCATTAACGTCGCGCTCTGTCGAAATGGTCTGCTCCGCTGCCTTATAGGTAGAGCCGTCAGCTTTGGTGCCTTTTGCAGTTGCTTTAACGGTTGTTCGGGTGTAGTGGTGGCTTCCACTTTTGATGTGGATGCCGTTTGCCGTAATTGATACCGTGTCAACCTGCGCGGTCTCTGCTCCTTCGTCGTGGCCCGTGGTGCGGCCGTCTGTCCAAACCTGGTCGGCAAGGACAAGCCGCTTCTCTGTGATCTCCTGCGGGTCCGCGGTGTAGGTCGAGCCGTCGGCCTTCGTCGCCTTTGCCGCCGCGCTGATGCTGACCCCTGCGTAGTGATGGCTCCCGGACGTTTCGTGGGTGTTCAGGTTCGTCAAAGATACCGTGTCAACCTGCGCGGTCTCTGCTCCTTCGTCCCATGCT
>Ga0247611_10003665_pt1 | contig 22418 bp, 33 predicted proteins | sample 177DNAGHGhighgp2_FD_192422 | JGI IMG/M metagenome (GOLD analysis project Ga0247611, IMG submission 192422) | Sheep rumen microbial communities from Palmerston North, Manawatu-Wanganui, New Zealand - 1770 DNA GHGhigh gp2 | ecosystem: Host-associated > Mammals > Digestive system > Stomach > Rumen... | reverse complement strand
ATTTGGATTAATAATAGAATCAACAAACATATCTATAAGTTTAATATATGCAAAACTAGTCTTTAGCCAAGCAGAGGTCGCGCATATCTATTGCTGATTTGGCTCTTTTGGATTAACCGTGCCATTGGGCAATCGACGAGAAACGTTCATCAACGGTAAAACAACTGTATTAACTAACTCCTCATCGTGTAACTTAATCTCATCTAATAGACCCCCATGACGACGGCCGCCCAATGAGCTTTCAAGTGCACCGACTACGTCGAACTAACTACCATTACGAAATCTAAGAGTAACATAATCCTTTCCGTAATTACCTGGTACTTCCGTTAAATCTCCGCCTATTACTTCTCGACGCAGAAGCGGCCACGCGCGAAATATCTCCGTAAGCTTTTCTTTTGCAATTTGCGCCGCCTGTGCTTTCATGGGCGCGCAAATAAATCGTTTAGTGCGCGGCATAAAAATACACTACAATACCATTCCAAGAATAGTAATGAATGATTTTGAAAACGCACGGCACGCAGTAACGTAAACGTTCTTAAACCGCATGACCGCGCGCAAGAATATACGCTAATAAGGAAATAGTTTAATCTAAGCATCAGTTGGTGCGATAATATCCAAGAATATATCCGGGTATGCCGTAAAGAAATTCATATATTTCTCTAGCAAATCCTATATATTAGTTAGATATTGCTCCGTTAAAACTACTCCCTTTTCCAAAGGTATATTTTCTCGTTTGTAAACCTATACATCTGTCTGCGCGCGCAATAAAGAAGTCAAAACAATTCTTTTATTCCCCATTATTCTAACTCCTCTTTAAATTCATTATCTGCCTTTAAAAGCTATTCATACCCTTCATTATCGTATTCATCTAAATCATACGTTTTATTAAGACCATAAAAATTATCTTCTTCAATACGATTCGCGCTCTTAAGCTACTCTGTACGACGACTAATTTCTTCTGCTATACCGCTCTCGTTAATATAAAGACGCTAATTATAATTTTGAATATTTTTAATAGTTTCGTCTATTACATCTCTTGTAACATCATCATAAAACTTATTAACCCAGCCTCTCTTCTCAAGCCAATGTATAAGTTCACCTACACTATCAAAATCATTTGCGTTCTTCGCATTTTTAGGAGTAAATTCTGCGACCTTAACTAACTTATCATAAGAGCCAAGTAACTTATCAAAATCAACCCCTTGACGAATACGAGAGTCGAGCTCTAACGAAATCTTACAAAGCTATTGAGCCTATTTGACTTGAAGAGCACCATTAATATTTTGCGTTGCAAGCATACCATTATATAAGTCTTCGAGATAAATAAGTTCTTCTCTACTATAATTATCTCCCCACTTATGCGCGAGAGCATCATACTTCTCATCGCTAAGTAAAGGTAATTCATCTTCTATAAGACCCATTTCTTTTAAAGCTTTAAATTCTTTAAAATAGTCATCCCATCCAATACTTTCGTATTCCTGGGATTGAAAGACGCGCGCATATACAGGAAAAGTATCATCCCCATTCTAATCCCGTAAGCGTTCCCACTCACGTGGAATAAAAGGAATATCCGCCATCTAGCAAAGCTTATCAATGGCGGCCCAACTAAAATCTTCAGAAACCAAAAACTCTTTTATACAGTTATTACAGATAGGAAGAGTCTTATCTGGAAAGAAAAGAGATGATGTAGGAGAAAAAGCATCAGGTCCGTACGTGTTGCCGCACCGCGCGCAAAGCTTCTAAGTAAAAGAATAACGTTTAACGGGTATTTTCGGTTGTAAACCCATATTACTTTTTACCTGCCTATTTTACTATTTTAAGTAAGTTGCGGCGCGCATCTCTATTTAGAGTTTCATACTTAGAAAGAATTTCTCCTATAATTATTAACCCGTCTTTTGGAATTAAATGGTCTTGCTCGTCTTTTTCATCAGTATATAAATTTACCCCTAATACACTTGCAACTCCTAGTAACTATTGAGGAGAGATACGAAGAAGCGCATTACTAAATTCAGGATATTTATATTTAGTTTTATCTTTTAAATTAAAAATCATAAAGGTTAGTACCTCCATTATATAGCGCGAGTCGTATAAATTTTCGCGGTCCGCGCCTTCTAAATAAAGTATATAGTTAGATATGTAACTTTAAATAATTTAGTCTAGCTTTTTAATTTTATCTTTAGATTTTATTCTTGCCTCACGGTCGCAAATCTTACATTGAGTAGAGTAGCCATCGGGAGAACGAGATTTCTTCACGAAGTTTATAGGGCTAATTAAAAGTATTTTGCCGCACGTCTTACACTTTTTAAAGTTTTCCGGAAAGGTTAGATTCTCGATTATCTCAGCATGGATTTGAGCAGCCTCGCATATCTACGGAATTATCTTCTAACGGAATATAGTCGAGATATAATTAATAGTATAAGACTTATCGTATTTTTTATTTATATATTGCGCGATGTCGGGGTTAGAAACTTTCCTAAGCTTGAGGTCGAGAATTTCGCGTTGGGTATCGCTTAAGTCAGCTCGCGCAATATAAAACTAAAGAGTATCTAAAAAAGAATTAGAATTAGATAAAATATCGTCGTTTCGCTCGGAGTTAAGCTATTGAAATTGTTCGAAGGTTTTACCTACGTGGTCTGGATTACGAAAATCGTAGACGTTAGTCTAGAGGGCGCGAGTCCAATAAAACTATAGGACAGACTTTAATTCTTCTTGGGTAAAATCGGACGGTATAGGATAACGGTCTTTTGGGAAAAGCTTTTCCTAGATACCTACGCCTCCTATTAATCCCACGGGTGCGACCGGATAATCGGTTTCAATAGTAGATATAGTTTGAGGTAATTGCGTGGAAGGCGCGGAGTGTAAGGACCTAATTGGGCGATATAGGTCTTTTATAGTATACTATTCTCTTCTTAGTTCGACGAGTAAATGGCGTTTTTTTAGATACTAAAACTAATTTAAATGCGCGGCCTATTCTCTTAAAGTCTCCTATTCTTCGTTAGAGAAAAGAGCCAGAAGCTCCTCGCGGGGTGGTTTAACGCGCTTACCATGGATTAGGTCGTAATAATTAAGTTCGAGGTCAAGAGAATCAATTTCTCTCCATAGCTATTCGAGTATAGATAAGGCTTCAGGACTAGCGGTGCGTCGAGCGGCGGAACGACTAAAGGTTTCTTTCGGATACTTATAACGAGGAGCTTCTGTGGATAATATTTGTTGCTCGGTAAAGCCGGGTTGGGTTAATAAAGAGTCGAGAGATTCGACTTTCGCAGCGTTACTATCCCAGAGTCCCGCACGGGTAGCAATCTAGATAGAGCCTTCTTGGACTATATTTTTATCGGTAGAACGATTTTTACCCCATAGGATATAATTAGCAATAGTTTCGAGTTCAGAAGCCGTAGGGGGATTAGTCTCAAACTATGGCTTCGCTAGATATTCTTCTACGAAATCGCGGCGTTCATCTATATAAGCTAAATTAAAATTTAGATTTAAACGATTAGAACGAGATTTATTATATATTTTATTTTCTTCCATATATATTAAATTATTATAACCTCCTTCGCTACGCGATATAGTTTTTAGCGTAGGGGACAACTAAAATAGAGTAGATAGACCTACCCTTATGTATATATTATATCATAGAATTAATGGGAAGTCAAATTTTAGACAGATATAGTAGATAAGATAGCGTAGATATAACATTAGTTATATCTATTTTGAAAAATTGATTTCGTGGGGAAAATGTTCCAGGGCGCTTGCATAATTATACAGAAAATCGTGCATATCCGCGAATATACCCCGGGGTTTTGCATAAACATACAAAGGCGATACTTCAAATTTTTGTACTTTATGCAGTATAATGGAACTCCCTATGCATTGTATATAATCAGCCGACTTTCCCGAATTGTGAACTATTTGTGAACTGTGACAAAAAGGGGATTGACAGCTTTTTCCCCTTCCTTTATAATCAAGACAGTCGAAAGACTCCCCACCGGGCCGGGGTGAAGGGCCGGGGCGAACCTTCGGAGCCGATACAGAAAGGGCAGGCGGGACAAAGCCGCAAAGGAACATTTAGGACCATAAAAGCGAAAGGGGAAAATAAAATGGTATTTTACTGGATGGAAAAAACTGCTGACGGTTGGCTGATAATGGGCTATCATAAGGGATTCAAAACGACCCGCCCGATTAAATTATACGCCACGAAAAAAGCCGCTGAAAAGTATCTTGATAAAGTAACCAACAAATAATGAAAGGGGAAAGAAAAAAATGTTGAACGTAGTTAGAAAGGTAACTGATGCAGGGCGTTATGGTGACGCTATGGAAATGGCAACAAAGGATTTTTTCGGCTATGTTGTGAAAGTGGCCGCCAATAGCCGCCCCGACTTGCGCCGTGGTGGAAAGTGCTACGAATTCAAAACAGGCGCGGGGGAAGTCGAAAAGCTGTACCACTCCGAACAGCCATACGTCATGTTCATTCCTGTACCTATGTATAGCGAAGTTCCGGCGGGCTTTGCGGACGATGGGACGCCTCTTGTGTCCATCACCATCGACGTAGAACGCTGTGAAGGTTTCCTCTTTGAAAGGGAAACATTCTTGCAGGGCATGGAATCCATTGGGGCAATTCGGGCAGCTAAGAAAGGGACGGACGGAATCCGCCGCCATTGTATCCAGACTTTCTGGAATCATAAGAAGAACGCGCCCCACGGCGCCCTACTGGACCGAATCCTTGAGTTGGGATACTCCGAGAGCGTGGCCGATTTTGCCGAATGGATTCACGCTGATAAAAACGACTACTAAGAAAGCCCCGGGGAGGGGCGAAAGCCCCTTCCCCTTCCAATATAGAAAGGAGAAAGAAAAATGAACGCTGTCGAAGAAATCAAAGCCACCTTATGCGAAAGCTACAAACAGCTATATACGGACGCTATCGAAGAAGTAAAGTATTGCCTTACGCAGGCGAAAGAGCGTAGGGAGTGGGGCCGCCGTGGATGGTCCGCCGATTGGCTGGCAAGTGCTAACTTCCACTACCAAATGGCAATAAGCTATAAGCAGTCAGTAGAGTATTATTCAAGATAAACGGAGAGGGCGCAAGCCCTCTTTTTTATAGCTATGTATAAACATACATTTATATTGCATACATATACAAGATTATATATTTAGACGTGGTACGTCTAAGTCGCGCTCTTGCAATTCGGGGTTGATTGTGGTATACTTAAGACAATCAGAGAGGCGGGCGACAAAAGGGCGCCGCTCCCATGGAGGTTCTTATGACTACTGCTTTCGCTTTCGATGTTACCCGTGGTGTGGACGTGATGCGCGGCCGTGAGGTCGTGGAGCACTTCGACGGCGCTGACGCGCTGGAGAAGGCCTGCGCGCTGGTCGCTGCGGGTAGCGGGCGCTATGTTCGCTATTGGGAGCCGTAAGCTCCCTTCGGGCTCAAGCTTGAGCCCTCGTTTTAGACGTAACACGTCTAAAAATTAAACTTGCAATTTTCTAAATTTTATAGTATAATTATATTAGAGAAAAACGAAAGGGGAAATAAAAAATGAAAAATTACTTGTTTGAAATCGTGAGTGGCGACTATGAAGGCGAAGAATTTTTCGTGCAAGCCAACGACAGATCTGAGGCTTTCACAATCGCGCATGACGTGGCCGTTGACGATAAAATCCGTTTTCTCGGAATATATACCGACGAAGAGGCCGAAATGATGGGTTATGATACCTATTAAAATATTTGGGAGAATTTTCTCCCAAAACTCTCTTAGACGTGACACGTCTAAAAATAATTATTGACAAATTGCCTAAAATAAGTATAATAGTATTATAGTAAAAGAAAGGAAATAAAAAAAATGATTATCCGTTTTCTTTCCAAAGAATTCTACCTTCGCACTGGTTCCTTCTTGTGGTGGGCGATTAATCTCCCAATTTGTGCATTTTTCTTTTGGATGTTTATGAAAATTTTGTGGATCGTGGGGTAAACTATGGATAATTATGATATTTATGTTATTGGAAAACTTTTAAATTTTCTTGTGGAAAAACAATGTGAAAATGAAAACTGCCCAAAATGTTACGAATCTCTCGGAGATTGTCCAAAAAGTCTTATTGGAGAATTTTTGAATAGGAATGATATAAAATGAAAAATATACCTGATGCACAATTGCGCGCGTTGCAAAAAATTCGTGGAGATTGGGGCGGAGTTAAACCGTATACACGAATCGAAAAAGATAGAAAAAAATATTCTCGAAAAGAGAAGCATAAAAAAGATTATAAAAACTTTTCCGAAAATTAACAACAAACTATATTTAGACGTGGTACGTCTAAAATAAACCGTTGACAATTTCTCCTTTACATGGTAAAATTAAGCATAAAGTGAAGGGGGAAAAGAAAAATGATTAACATTCGGTCGATCCGCAAACTTTCCGAAAACGACGGTTTGACGCTTAAGGCGGGCCGCAAAATCTCCTATAAGTCCGGGTGGCAGGTCGCCACAGAAGGCATCGAAGCCCATACAGCCCGCGAAGCAATCGAAGCTGTGAAAACCTATGGCGGCAACTGCGGAATCTGGTACGCTGGAGGAATCTACTACGTAGACAAAAGCCGCCGCGTAAATACGAAAAAAGAAGCTATGGAAATCGGCCGGGCCTGCAAACAAATTTCCGTTCTGTGCTGGAGAAATATGGCACTTGCATATTGCTAAAATATTTTGGGAGAATTTCTCCCAATTTTCTGTTTAGACGTAACACGTCTAAAATAAATAGTTGACAATTTTCATTTTATTCGTTATAATGTACTTGTAAGAAATGAGAGAGGAAAAGAAAAGATGATGAAGCCGGTACAAAAATTTAGTGGAATCCCACCTTAGCAACACTAAAACTAAAATTGTTGAAATATAAAATTTATTTTGACTTGAAAGGCGCATTACTATTTACAAAATGCGCCTTTCACTATTTTCTATTTAGACGTGATACGTCTAATATAAACTATTGACGAATTCCCAAATACATGGTAAAATTAGGTATCGAAATTGAGAGGAGAACAAACAATGGAAAACGAAAAACTCACCGCCAAGGAACTCCAAAACCGCATCGTCTATGCGCAGGCCATTCTCGGCATCACCAACATCTTAGATGAAGAAAAAGTCCCATACACTATCAACGACTGCCTGGGCGGATACCAGCTCCGATTCCCCTGGTGTGATGGTGACATCATTGCTCACCAATACGCTCCGTCAGGGCTCGGCAAGGTTGAGTCGATGGGCTTCTCCTGGGATGAAGGTGATGTGAGTGTGAAGGAGCCCATGATAATGGCTGTTAACGTAGTAAGAGAGTATGAAACATGGGAAAAGAGAAACAGCACTGATTACATCCCTGTCCTGTTCTTGTTGTAAAAATAGGAGCTACGGCTCCTTTTTTTATTTAGACGTTTAACGTCTAAAGTAAACCGTTGACTTTTCTATATTATTTGTTATAATATAGTTAAAGAAAGAGAAGGAGAACAAACCCATGGAATTCTACAATCATTACACGACTACCTATCACAATGGAGTTAAAGTCGCGTCCAAAATGTGCGGCACCATGCTTACTGAAGATATCCCCGAAAATAGGACCGATGAGCTAACATGGGATAATCTCGATAAATACTATTATGAAAATAGTCTTGCGTTGCCGTTCAATGTATGGAACGGAAAAAGGGGTCGTTTAGTATCATTTTTCAATGGCTCATTATTCAATAAGGATAAGCGCGATATAAAGGAATGGAAAACCCCATTAAATATCACTATCAAACATGAATACAAGAAAAAACTGGGCGTATCTATTGACTATGTGCTAAAATGGTATGATGTTGATAAAGCCATTCAATACTTGAATGAACATGGCTTGAAAATCTAAATATTTTGGGGAAATAATTCCCCTTTTATTATTTAGACGTGATACGTCTAAAATTGCCTCTTGCAATTTTCCCATAATGTGCTATACTATAATTGTTCCAAGGGACAAGGGAAAGTCAAGAAGACAAGGACAAAACTATGTATCCCATCCGCGGGACGGAAACCTTGAAAAAAATGAAAGAAATCCAAAAAACCTCTTGACAAACTCCCAAACCTATGGTACAATAAATACAGAAAAAAGAGAACGAAACTCTTAAAAACGAGAAAGGAAACAAAAAAATGACGTACACTTACCCTGCCTTCCTTGCCGCCATCGCCGATGGTGAGATGAACCCCGACCTCTGTGCTTTCGCCGCCGAAGCTCTGGAAAAGCACAATAAAGCCGCCGAGAGCCGCAACTCCAAGGCCGCTGAGAAGCGGGCCGCTGAGAACGCTCCCCTTGTGGAAGCTGTCACGAACCTTCTGCAGGCCAATGCGAAGGTGTTCACCGCCGCCGAGGTCAAGGACGCCGTTGACGGCATCGACTCTACCTCCAAGGCCACCTACATTCTCAAGTCCATCCCGGGCTTGAAGGTGTCCGATGTTGTCATCGGCAACCGAGTTGTTAAGGGTTACAGCTTTTAACCCGTAGAAAATAAACCGGAGGTTTCCCCCTTCCTCCGGTTTATTTTTATTTTTTTCTATTTAGACGTAATACGTCTAAAATATCTTATTGACTTTTTACAAAAAATCGTTTATACTCTATATAGTAAATGAAAGGAAACAAAACGAAATGCCCAAAAATTACTACCTCACGATCGACACCGAAACCGCCAATTCCCTTGAAGACCCCATCGTATATGATATTGGCGGCGCCATCCATGACAAACAGGGCAACGTATACGAGACCTTTTCCTTCGTAATCTATGAGACCTTCGTCCTATGCGCTGACCTCATGCAGACGGCCTACTACGCTGAAAAAATTCCTATGTATGAGGAACAGCTCAAAAATGGGAAGCGCCGCATGGTTCGCTGGAATACTGCCCGCCGCCATATTGAAAATCTTTGCGCGAAATATAACGTAAAAGCTATCATCGCGCACAACGCAAGATTCGATGTCCGCGCCGTCAACACCACTGAAAGATGGTTCACTTCTTCCAAGCATCGGTATTTTCTTCCCTATGGTATCCCAGTTTGGGACACTCTTTCAATGGCCGAGGACACCATCTGCAAGCAAAAAACATATATCAAATGGGCAAAAGCCAACGGATATATGAGAAGCACAAACAGGCCAAGGGCAACCGCCGAAATTCTTTATCGTTATATTTCTAACGAAGAAAATTTTTCCGAAGAACATACCGGATTGGCCGATGTTATGATAGAATATAAAATCTTCGTACATTGTTGCCGCCAACACAAAAAGATGGAAAAATTGCCGAGAGGGTGGAAGAAGTAAAAATAAGGGGAGATTATTCTCCCTTTATTTCAACTTAGACGTTACACGTCTAAAAATAAATTTGACAAAAATTAAATTTTATGATAAAATTATATTAGAAAAATAAGGAAGGAGTCATAAAATGGCAACTAAAAAAATCGGTGAAACCACTCGTTCGCAAATTATGGAAATCTGCAAAACCGCATTGACCGCCGCGGGATATGATGTTTTGCAAGTCGCATCTGGTTCATATGGTATTCCCGCCGTTGAAGACGGAGAAGAAACGTCCATAAAAATCGTTTTCCAAATTCCCAAGGGCGCGCGTGACGGTTCTGGGTACGACGTTTTTGAAGACGCGAAAGACTATACGTTCAAGTGCGAACAGAAAGTAGAAAAAGAAAAGAAGAAGACAGAAAAGAAGAAGGAGTAATCCTTCTTTTTTATTTTAGACGTACTACGTCTAAATATAGAGATTGACAGTTTTCATAAAAAGAGTATAATAAAGTTAGAAATTGAAAGGAGATAAAAGATGATAAATTTTATTATCGGTTTCGTTGTTGCATGGACTCTTTGTGGTATTATCCTCTACGCGGCGGATAGAAGAGGGGATATTATTCTTTGGGACGATCTCATAACTTATCTTCTTTTGTTACCCATTACTCTTTTTATTCTTTTAATTGAGTATATTAGCAAAATAAAAAGAAAGGAGAATAAAAATGTATCATAAAGTATGGATTGAACGCAAATGCGGAAAAGTAATTTATTACTCGTTGTACCTTTTTCTCGGACTTATTCCGGTTTATTTCAGTAAAAAAGAAATGGGATAAACTCCCATTTTTTATTTAGACGTATTACGTCTAAAAATAGTAGTTGACAAATTACCGAAAATCGGTTATACTCTATACATAGAAAAACGAAAGGGACTCAAAAAAATGACTATTTACTTCGATATGGATGGAACGATTGCCGACCTCTATGGGGTTCCCGATTGGCTTTCCAAACTTCGGGCCTTTGATGCTTCTCCCTATGCCGAGGCGCGCCCACTTATGCGGTTTTCTACGCTGGCCCGCCTTCTGAATAAGTTGCAGAAAAACGGCTATCGCCTGGGCGTTATCACTTGGGGGTCTAAGGTGTCTACCGAAGAATATGACGAAGCTGTATCGGCCGCAAAGCTCGAATGGTTGCATATCCACCTCCCTTCGGTCAACTGGGATGAATTCCATTATACCTCCTACGGGGTGCCGAAGCATGAAACCGCAGAAGAGCCCGATGGTATCCTCTTTGATGACAATGAAGGAATCCGCAAGGCTTGGACTGGAACGGCCTACGATGTGGAAAATATCATCGAAACCTTGAAGGGACTTCTCTAAGTCCCTTTTTATTTTCCTAAATTAGACGTACTACGTCTAAAAAGAATCTTAAAAAAGGTATTGCAAATTTTCTACTTTGTGGTATACTATAATTGTTCCAAGGGAACAGAAAACAAAACAAAAAGGAGAAAAGAAAAAATGTATTGCAACGAAAACATGACGATGACCAAAAGAGTGAGCGATAATGCCTATTATGGCAAGGTAGATTCCGTTCCCTATATTGTGGGAACTTCCGACCCCATGTACACGGCCTACAAGACCCTGTATGATGCCTTGAAATCCATTGATCGTTCTTCTCGTGATGCGGCTCTCAAGGAAGCCATTTCCAACGGCACTTTCCCCGATGTGTTCGGCTCTCTTGCTCAGGCTCAGGATACTATGAGCGCTCCCGAACCCGCTCCCGCTCCCGACCCGAAGGAAATTCTACTCGATGGTATCCAGCACCTCATGGACTTCTTTTCCGAGTTCTCGTTCACTCCTTCCTTCCGCTTCGCTAACACTTTCGCCTTTATGGCTTGCAAAAGCAAGAAGGCCGCCATCGAATACGTTAGCAATTATTTTGCGCTGATGGATTCTTCCTATATTAAGGAAGTCGTGGAGAAGGTTAAAAGCGCCGAATTTTCGCAGATTGTGGAAAGTATCGCCCAGTATGGCGCTCCCGCTTCCCATATCAACAACCGCTTCAAGGTTTACTTTGGGCCTGCTGGTACTGGTAAAACCACCATCGCGCAGGAAGAAAGCGAAAATCGTTGTATCGTTTGCAATAGTTCTATGTTGCCTTCCGACCTTATGGAAGATTTCGTCTTTACTGATGGCAACCCCGACTTCAATCCTTCCTTGCTTTGGGAGTGTATGGAACAGGGAAAGACGATTGTTCTCGATGAAATCAACCTTTTGCCCTTTGATTCCTTGCGGTTCTTGCAGGGCATCGTGGATGGTAAAACAGAGTTTTACTACAAAAATCGTCCTGTTCATATTAATGAAGGTTTTCAAATCATCGGCACGATGAATCTTTCTTTGGGTGGTATGGTGTACGGTTTGCCCGAACCTTTGGTTGACCGTTGCTCTTCCGCAAAGGAGTTCGTCCTTTCCGCAAAACAGTTGGCGAAAGCGGTTGCCGGGTGGGACAATATCTGAAAATATCCGGCAATCGCCGGATTTATTAGACGTACTACGTCTAAATTATTTCGGAAAAAAGTCTTGCAATTTCTGTAAAAAGTGGTATACTATAATTGTTCCAAGGAAAGAAAAAAGAAAGGAATCCAAAAATGAAAGTGACTTTTGCAAAATGCGATTCGATTCTGAAAACCCTTCCTATTGGTTTTTACACGGGCCGCAGAATCGAAACCACTCTTGACGAAAAGGAAGAAACTTCCTTTTATAGCCCCATGGAAGATAAGATTGTTGTATCTTATCCCATCATCGCCCGCCGCTTCGATTCTATGCCCGAAACCTCCACTTGTAGCGAAGAAGAAGCCGTGCGCTCCATGCTTTACCATGAAGTTTCCCATGCGATTCTCACTCCTGCAAAAGCCTTAAACAATAACTTTCAAGTAAACGTTTTTGAAGATGAAAGAATCGAAACCGTTTTGAGCGACTTCTACCATGACGTAGACTTTCGCAAACAGTTGCACGATATTTTTGGCGGTCACGCTCCAAAGGCCACGACGCCGCAAGACGCATTTTTTAACGCTGTACGCTTTCGGGTCGGCCCTGCTGATATTGAAGCAGAAGTCGAGAGAATGTTGGAAAAATATGCTCCTATTAACCGCCTATCGGCACGTTATTCTGGCAACCCGTGCGCCGGAGATTACGAACTTGATATAAGAGAATTATGGGAAAAAATCGCAAATAAGTTTGCGAAAAATCCCGAAGATTTCCAGCCGAAAAACGGAGAAGGAAAACCGCAAGAGGGAGAAACTCCCAAAAGTCAGAATAATTCTTCCGCAAAAGCCGAAAGCAACGGCAAGAAAAAAGCCGAAAAAGCCGAAGGCGAAAGCGCCGAAACCAAAGAAACTTCCCAAAGTGGCACTCCGCATAAAGGGAAAATGAGTCTTGAAGATGTTAAAAAAATCATCGAAGAAACTCTAAAAACCACAAACCTTAATGCAAGGAACGCAAAAAAGGTTGCTGATTTCCAAAAAGCCGCCGAAATCATCATCACCAACTTTAACAAAAAGAATAAGAGCGGCAACGGCATTAACGCCTATTCCGGAGTTTTTAACCCGAGGGCGGTTGTCAGGAAAGACTATCGGTATTTTGAACGCAGTATGGCCACGCAAGGCAACAACAAGTTCGGCACTTGCCATTTGAATCTGATTATTGATAGTTCCGGCAGTTTTTGGAACAATCAAGACTTAGTAAATGGAATCCTTGCGGCACTCACGGAAATCGAACGCAAAAACCGCAACTTTTCCATGGATGTTGCCTTCATTAATACAAGCTTTCATTTGTGCGAAAGCGTTAGAGAAAGAGTATTGGAAGCCAACGGCGGAAATGATGTTCCCGACAATATGAAAGAGATTTTGATGAAGTTACAAAAACCGAACACTTGCAACTATAATATCATTCTGTTCGATGGAGATGCTTTCTCTAATCACTACGGCGGGAATTGTGGAAAAATCTTTAGCGCTTTCGATATGAAGCAAACGACCTTAATCACCGACCCCGACAACCTTCGTTATATGAACCCCGCATTCAAAACTGCGAAGGTTGTGATAACGAATAATTATACAGCCGAACTTATCGACAACATTCTGAAAGCCTTTACTATTGCTTTCGGTTAAGAAGAAGGGAGAAAATTCTCCCTTTTTCTCTTTAGACGTACTACGTCTAAAAATAAGGATTGACTTTTTCCTAAAAATATAGTAATATGTAATTGTTCCAAGAGGGAAAGGAAAATCAAAGAGAAGCACATAAGAAGCGAAGAAATGTGTGATGAAGTCGAGACTTTCCCTCAAAGGAAAAGAAGGTGTCAAGGGGCGAGAGGTGACCACCAGCGTAAGGAGTCATCGGAGCCTAAAAATCTGCCGATTAGTTTAAGTGAAGACTGTTACAGAACACTCGGAAAAATTTTTCAAAGAAATTTGAAAAACCCCTTGACAACCGACGCCGAACATGATATAATAAGTACAGAAATTAGGGAACGAAAACCCTTAAAAACGAGAAAGGAAACAAAACTATGACGATTAAGGAACTGCTTACTGCTACTACCGAGGGTGCGGTTGTGACCGCGGAGATGGCCGAGAAGGCCAAGGCCGAGCTTGAGAGGATGGCCACCGAAGCCGCCAATCGTGCGGCGAAGGCTAAGGAGAAGCGCGACTTCGAGGACGCGCCCCTCGTTGACGCCGTGACCACCCTGCTGGGTGACCATACGGTGCGGACGGCTTCCCAGATCCGGGATGCGGTCGAGGGCATCGACAGCACCTCTAAGGCTACCTCCGTCTGTAAGCGCATCTCCGGCATTAAGGTTTCTGATGTGGTTGTGGGGAAGCGCATCGTGAAGGGTTACAGTCTGTAACCGAGAAGGGGAGTTTTTTCCCCTTCTCCCCTTTTTTATTTAGACGTACAACGTCTAAAAAAAATTCTTGACATTTTTTAACTTGTGGTATATACTCTATATAGAAATTAAGAAAGGAGTCCCCAATATGGCACAAAAGAAAATCGGTGAAGCATCTCGTGAAACTCTCGTTTTCCACATTACCGAATCTTTGAAGTCCTTTGGCTTCGATGTTCTCCAAACAGGTTCCAATACTTTTGCGGTTCCCATCGTAGAGGACGGAGAAGAAGGCGCCGTTGAAATCGTTTTGAAGATTCCGAAAGGTCCTCGCGATGGTAGCGGTTATGACCCCTTCGAGGCGGCGCAGGCGTATGAGTTCCATGAAGAAGTAAAGCGCAAGAAGAAAGAACCGAAAAAGAAAAAGGAGTAGCCATAAGGGAGAGAAATCTCCCTTAGATATATTTAGACGTATCACGTCTAAAAAAAGTTTGGAAAAAAGTCTTGCAATTTTATCTTCTATACTGTATAATACCTATAGAACGAAACGAAAGGAACCCTAAAATAATGGAAACTATCTGCGTATTTGATACGGAAACAACTTCTCTTGATAAACCTTTTTGCTATAATATCGGATATATTATTGCCGATATTGATACCAATACCATCTACCAGCGCCGCGACTTTGTGGTTGAACAAGTATGGCACAACTTGCCCTTGTTCCAGTCTGCATATTACGCCGACAAGCGCCCCATATATGTTACCCGTATGCGGGCTCGGCAGGTGGCTATGGAAAAGTTCGGTCTTATTTGTCGGCAAATGCGCTATGACTTCCGCAAATATGGTGTCACAAAAGCTTATGCTTTTAATAGCGATTTTGACGAAAAAGTTTTCAATTTTAATTGCGACTGGTACAAATGCGCCAACCCCTTTGATGACGTGGATATATACGATATTCGGGCTTTTGCTATAAACCATATCGCAAGCACAAAAGAATATAAAGATTTTTGTGAATCTCATAATCTTTTTACTGAAAGTGGCAACTATTCTACTACCGCAGAAGCCTTTTTCAAATATATTGCGGATGAAAATTTTGTAGAAGAACATACGGCACTTGCGGATAGTATTTGTGAATATGAAATTTTAAAATATTTATATGATAATTGTTGTGGTATTTCTTCTCACGAATCCGCGCCTAAAATTTGTAAACGAACTGTTACTAATAAGTGGCAAGTGAAAAAAGGAAAAGATGTGTTGCTGGAGGTTGATGCAAGTACCGTAAGTGTATATAAAAAAGATTATACGATACGAATAAATTAAATATAGGTCGGAGCAATCCGGCCTAAAGTTCTATTTAGACGTGGTACGTCTAAATTTATTTTTTGTCAAATTTATACATTTATTCATTCATATTCACCGATTATACATTCTTTTCCGTATATTTATGCGCAATTATATATTATATACTATATTATATATTATATTATATACAACGCGCGTGTCAAATTTTAATTGTATGCAAATTTTAATTGTATGCAAATTTTGCGGGCGCGCAAATTTTCGGCCTTGTCAAATTTTACTGAGCTGCAAATAAGCTGCAAAAGCTGTTGTCAAATTTTACTCGCAGCTGCGAAAGTTTGAAAAAGCTGGAAAATTCTGCTATAATATATATAGAAAGTGAGGAGAGAAAAAGCTCCCACCGAAAATAAAAAAATTATGGGTTGCGACCTACCGCAAGAAAGGTAACTACTATGACTAAGCGTGAATTTTTGGATGCTGTTATTAACAAGAATCTGAGTGATGAGACGACTGCGTTTGCGACTAAGGAGCTCGCGCAGATTGATGCCGGCCTGGAGAAGCGGCGCAACACCCTGACTCCCAAGCAGGAAGAGAACCTTAAGATTGTTGAGGTTCTGGTCGAGCAGCTGGGCGATGAGCCCATGACCGCTACCATGGTCTATAACCTCGGCATCGACGGCGTGACTTCTATTCAGAAGGCTAACTCCCTTCTGGGCATGGCTGCGAAGGAAGGCCTGGCCAATGTCGTTGAGGTGGCCGTAAAGGGCAAGGGCAAGCAGAAGGGCTACGTTAAGGCGTAAGCTTTATAAGCGAGAGAGAAGGCGTGAGTCTTCTCTTTTTTTATGCGCCTAAAATTTGCAATTTTTTAAATTTATGTATTATTTTCTGTCAAATTTTATGCGCATTTATCCCTATATATATTTAAATATATATTTTAAAAAACTAAATTTTAAAGTTGGGACGAAAATTTTAAAGTAATCTATATGAAAAGTACACTTATTACCGTAATAAGTAAACAGAAAGAATATTAAAATAAATATTTAAAGTAGTAAGCTCCAAAGCATTGAAAAAAGCTAGGAAAGACCCCTATATATATTTAAATATATATTTAAATAGCTACGCAGATAGAAGCCCCAATTAGAGGTCTATTTTTGACTTCGTCAAAAATAGAAAACTCTTATTTTAACTTCGTTAAAATAAGCGTTTTATCAAGGAAAAAGAAATAGCTAGAATAAAAATTTGAATCTAAGAAAATTTTGTGGCAGAGGCAACTTATGTATTTTTAGAGTAACTTAGAGTAACCTAAGTATTCCTAAAAATCTTTAATCTATCCTACCCTTTCTTACCCTAACCTATGTTTCCCTTTCCCTTTTCCCTTTACTTCTATATTTTCCCATACCTTCTACCTATTTTTCTTTCTCGTTATTCCCTTTCCTAAGTTTAAAAGGAAAAAGAAATAGCTCGCGTATTACACGAGGCAAACCCATACAATAAATATATATTTAATTATATATTTAGATATATATTTAAATATATATTTAAATATATATAGGATTTAATTTCTTTTCTTTTTTACGATTAGAAGTAAAATTTATATATCGGCTAGTATAATTTTTTTGGAAATTTTTTCCGAAATTTTTTCGAGAATTTTTTGGAAAATTTTAGAACGATAAAAATTTTTTGGAAAATTATAGCGTTATAAATTCCTTTAAAATATAGATATAATATTGCGCTCCGAAAATAGAGAATTTTTTGGAAAATTTCGTCCTCTACTTTTGTACTTATTTTATTTAGATGGCGCGAACTCCAAAAAATTATATAACATAACTAAAAAGACTAGGTATTTAACCTAGTCTTTTCTTTTAGGAATCCTAATTCCTACTTATATAATAATTGAGTATTCGTATTAGTTGCGCGCTATTGCTACTAGCGTATTCCTCTATCGTAGAGGTGCGCGAACGCTAAAATTTTCCGTATTCTATACCGTTATTTAGCTCGAAAGTATAGAAAAACGTTAATAGGTATGGAAATTTCTGCAAAATTTCTTCTATCGTATTAGTCTTATCTACCATAAAATCTTTTAACCTCCTAAATCCATAAGCTATACTTCCTCGACATATCTTATTTGTAAGGGAGGACAGATATGCCCCGAAATATTGCGCCACCGGTAGAGGAAGTATATCTTATGGATTTAGGAAAATTAGATTAACCGAAGTAACCGCTATAGTCTATTAAAACTACGTTATCTCCGATGTAACCTATATTTCCGCTATGGAGGTCATTAATATTAGAGTTACGAAGGAACTCGACGAACTTTTCAAAAGAATCGTAGTCCGAGTAATAAGGAAAAAGCCAACCGACGTACTCGTCTGAATCTTCGATATCTATAAGCATATCTTCGATTTCGTTTTCTGCGCGCCCTTCGCTAGAAAATCTCTCGTATAAATCGCTATATAATCTATCGAAAGATACTTCTGCGCGCGCCATAACGTAGATAGCCGCGCCGTCAAAATTTTCTAGAAAATAGCACGGTGCGAAAAACTCCTCTACTCCTTCTCGCTCTGCGTTTTCATAAATCTCTACTTCCATTTGGCAGTAGTTAGATTCATAATCTTTATACGGTACTTTAAATACCCAATTATCTACCTTATCGCTCATAAAGACGACTTTAGACGCACCGTACTCAACACGAACATAGCCGTCTTTAATACGAATTAATACACCTTGGCCGCTATCCGAATCAAGAATATCTTCAAAATTAGTATTAGTAATAGTATCTTTATACCAATTCTCCATATCTTTCTTATGGATAGTATAAAGATTAGGAAAACCGTAATCATCCAATACTTCTTTAATAGAGGTAAAAGTTCTTTTAAGGAGTTCCTTTTCCAAATCTAACATTTCAGAAGATTCCTTTCTTATTCTTTCTATAATAATTATATCATAAATTTTAGAATTTTTCAAATTTTAGAATCGGTATTTTTATTTCTTTTATCTTTCCTTTCCTAAATTATTTTTTCTACTTCTTTTTGTATTTCGTCTCCGAACTCTTCGAGAATATTATCTTCGCATCCATCATTATATCCGGCGCGGTAGCCTATACCAAATGCCACATAACAGAAAACAATAAATATTAAGATAATTAAAGCTGTTTTCATTTAAAGCGCCTCGTAAAGTAAAGAAGCAAAATCTAAAAGAGCTTTTTGGTATCCAAATCTATACATATCTGGCGCGTGTTCTTCTGCGTCCAATAAATCAATAAGATGGGATTGAATAGACATTATCTTATCAGTAAACTCTAAATTTTCTAAAGTTTTTTCATTATCTAAATCAGCTCTAAAATAATCTGGCATAAATTATTCCTCTTTTTCTTTTATTATATCATAAGTTTTCATAAATTTATCTGGTTTACAAGCGTAAAACTCTTTATCTACTCCCATAATTATATAATCCCCTACAGAAGCATGCATATTGCCTTCGGGAGTATAAAGAAATAATTCTGGTGTCTTTCCCACAAGCCAAGAATTATTAATAAAATCAGGGAAACTATTACGGAGTTCATCTATATTATCTCCAGTCCACTAAATAGCCTCAACTTCTATCGGTCTCTTCCGTACTTTCATCGTCTTCATCCTCGTATTCATAATCTAGATATGGGTACGAAACACGAGAAGTTTCTACTTTACCGCATTCCATACAAATATACTCATATAAAACAGGATAAGTAGTAATAACCACTCCAGTAGATTCTACTCTCTGCGACCCACAGCTACAAGTAAGAAAAACGTTATGAATACTCTTTACTTTTCGTCGATTTTCAATTAGATGATTTTCGTTGGTGGCGCGCGACGCATTAGTTTGTATCATATTCTTTTATTTGCTCCCTAGTAACAGTAATAGTAATGCGCGGGTCAGCCCAATATTTTTCTAGCACACCAGTAATAAATATCATAGCATATTCTTCTTCCATCATTATCGCGGCAGTTGCGCCATCGACCTCAATCGTATATCTAAATTTATTACCCATATTAATATTCATCCTCCACCAACGGCGCGCCGCAATGTTCACAAGTACCACTTTCTTTACTACTAATACAGCCGCAATACACACATTTTAATCTGCGCGGCCTATAATAATCTTGCGCTAATGAAGTATAACAGGTACCATCTACTGTAAAAAGTTGACTATCAGCTGGGATTAAACTAATTGTTGCTAAATTCCCACTACCCCCAATAGCAGTATATGATTCAGTAATTCTGTCTACATAATCCGCTATCTCCTGCGTCATTTCATCTGAACTAGTTCCAACCTTATAGGCTAAATTTTGAAAAGCTGTAGCCATTTCTTCTGTTTTCATTTCTTCTGCTCCTTTCCGAAGTAGAATAACGCGGTTAACCAGCCAATAACTAAGCCCAACAACAAAAGCGCAAAGTACAATAAAAATATTCTCATAACCTATCATTATCCTTTTTCTCTATAACTAAATCTAATCCAATTAAAATAAATACACTTAAAAATATAATTATTTTAATTATTGTTTGAAAACTTCCCATTACCCTCTAAGAAATCTCCTTTAATTGCGTCGGTTATATCTATCCAATAAAATTCCTTTAAAATTTCAAGGTCTTCTAATGGCACTATAATTCCGGTCCGCGCAGAAATTACAAAATCTTCAACTGCAATTCCCGCGTAATGATTTTCATCGCCTTTACACTTATAGATAACTTGCTTTGGATAAGAATAAAATTTATCTGTCATACTCTACTCCATAAAAAGTCTTTAATGCAGTAATTGCTTTTTGAATTGTATCTCCATATTCGTCTCTGCCCATACCATAACAAAAACGCATGGCGCAAGTTAAGTCAATAATAAAATCTTCTCGTTTTTTTATTATCTCCGGCGGACAACTCATAACTTTATTCCTTCTTATTAGTAATAAGATTAGTAATAATACCCAAGATAAGCGCGCAAGCTACCGTTGTAATAGTAATATCACCAAACCCAGTAGCAAAACTTAAGCTAAGTCCTCCAACACCAGCAATAAGAATAACCGATGCAGTAAACAAGTTCTTATTATCATTCAAATCTACCGGCTGCAACATCTTAAGACCACTAACCGCAATAAATCCATATAATGTCATACAAACACCGCCCATCACGCAAGCAGGAATAGAATCCAAAATTACCATAAGCGGTTTAATAAAAGACACAATAATTGCTAGAATAGCAGTTGTACTAATTGTAATTACAGAAGCATTTCCTGTAATAGCTACGCACCCAATAGATTCTCCATACGTTGTATTTGGACAGCCGCCAAAGAACGCGCCAACCATAGAACCAATACCATCGCCCATTAAAGTCCTATGCAAACCGGGGTCTTTTGTTAAATCTCTTCCAATAATAGTTGAAAGATTTTTATGGTCTGCCAAATGCTCTGCGAACACAACGAACGCGACGGGCGCATAAGCAAAGAATACTGAAAGAATATAAGTACCAGTAATATTACTCAATCCTTCTGCCGCATTAATAAAACTAAACTGCGGCCAGCCAAAGATAGAATCCATATTCTTAAATACTTCCAAATCTATAATAGGCTTTCCAGCAAGTGACATAAACAATGCAACTATATATCCAGCGCCAATACCAATAATAAAAGGAATAAGTTTAATTCTTTTACTTCCATATACTGAACAAATAATAACAGTAAAAAGTGTAATGAGCGCGCAAATAAGCCCAAGATACCCTTCACTCATCATGTCTCCAACTGCATTACCAGCTAAACTAAGTCCAATTATTGCAACAATAGGCCCGATGATTACCGGTGGCATAAGCTTATTAATCCAGTCTACTCCAACAAACTTAACAATTAAAGCTAATACTACATACACAAGTCCTGCGAATACGGCGCCGATAATAAGTCCGAAATATCCCACGCTTACTGATATTGCGCCAGCAAATGCGGCGAACATTGAGCCGAGAAAGGCGAATGAACTTCCAAGAAAAACAGGACTACGAAACTTAGTGGCAATTTGATAAACTAAAGTTCCAACTCCGGCGCCGAACAAAGCGGCTGACGCAGTCATTCCATTCCCAACAATAGCAGGTACTGCAATAGTAGCAGCAATAATAGCCAACAACTGCTGGAAAGCAAAAACGATACATTCAGAAAACCGGGGTCTATCTTCTACGTTATAAATAAGATTCATTTAAATACTCCTTAATATAAAATTAGTGCGCCGCTAAGTCGCACTCATGTAACCAGTTTAATCTTTCCCAAAGCATTGGGTCTACTCTTTTCTTTACTTTATTAAGATACTCACTACTCTTAAAAAAGTCCATATGATGCGCAATAAGCCAAGCAACACTCAATCTGTGTTCATGCGCGACCCTCATGTCATATAGCTCTCTAAGACCCATAGTAGAAAAATCGTCATCACTAAAGTCTTCTGCATTTAACAATAAATAATAATAAGCACTTACATTTTCGTGAGAATAATAATGAGCAATTTTATCATTATCAAAAGTTTGCGTCAATAACTTCCCAATATCATGCCAACTGGCCGCATCCCTTACCATCTGTCCATAGTTATTTTCCGCAGCGTGCTTAAATGCTTCATAACAATGTCGCGCGAGAGTAAACTTATGATGCGGATTATGCTGGTCGAAATCTTTAGCTAAGTCAAAAAACTTATTTACATTAAACCCATCGCGCTTAGTAACATAAAGATAAATATCCGTCCAACCCTCACTCTTATGCGGCGGTTGAAACTGTTTAACTTGCTTCCAAATTACTTCTTTAGATACTTTGCGCGAACGCAGTTCTTGACGATTGGCGCAGATTACTGGGTCAGTAATAAAGACGACGCAAATCTTCGGACAGTCATATTCTTTAAGCTCGTTGAGCAAAGCGATACGACGCTTCTCATTCAGATTCGTAGCGTCATAAATCACGGTTTCTTT
>Ga0247611_10003664_pt1 | contig 22426 bp, 21 predicted proteins | sample 177DNAGHGhighgp2_FD_192422 | JGI IMG/M metagenome (GOLD analysis project Ga0247611, IMG submission 192422) | Sheep rumen microbial communities from Palmerston North, Manawatu-Wanganui, New Zealand - 1770 DNA GHGhigh gp2 | ecosystem: Host-associated > Mammals > Digestive system > Stomach > Rumen... | reverse complement strand
ATATACATAAGAAGGTGAAGAAAGATGAATAATACATTCGATATATTTGATGAATATAATTACAACAAAGATATTTCATATTTAGATGATGTTATTAATCATACATTTGAAGTATTAGATGTTACTAATGCTAATATGGCAGTAATACTAATAGATGATGAAAGAATGCATGAATTAAATAAAGAATATCGTGGAGTAGATAGAACTACAGATGTATTATCATTTGCTCTTGAAGATGATAATAAGATTAAATTACCTATAAGGGAATTAGGTGAAGTATATGTATCAATACCTAAAATGTTAGAACAAGCTAAAAGTTTTAACCATTCAGAAAAAAGAGAGTTATCTTTCTTAGTATGTCATGGATTATTACATTTATTAGGATTTGATCATACTAAATCAAAAGAAGAAGAAGAAAAACAATTTGGATTACAAGATAAAATATTAAGTGATCTAAATATTATAGATTAGGAAGTGTATATATGAAATCAGGTTTTGTTTCATTAGTAGGAAGACCAAATACAGGTAAATCTACATTAATTAATGCAATAGTAGATGATCATATTGCAATAGTATCTAATGTAGCAGGTACTACAAGAAATACTATTCAAGGTGTATATCATGGAGATGACTTTCAAATAGTATTTGTAGATACTCCAGGTATATCTAAACCAGTAGATAAACTAGGTAAGAAGTTAAATGCATCATCTTATGAATCATTAGAAGATATTGATGTAATATTATTTGTTGTTGATGCTGCTGCAGGTATTGGTAAAGGTGATAAACAAATATTAGAAGTATTAAAGAAAGAATCAACACCAGTTATACTAGTATTAAATAAGATAGATAAATTAACTAAAGAAGGAATAATTAAAGCAATTAATACTTATAATAGTTTATTTGAATTTGCTGATATTATACCTGTATCTGCTTTAAAGAAAGATAATATAGATAGATTAATTGAATTAACCAAGACTTATCTTAGAGATGATATTAAATATTATGAAGATGGAGTTATAACTAATACAGATCCAAGATTTATGATTCAAGAACTAGTTAGAGAAAAAATATTAAATCTAACTAATGAAGAAGTTCCACATAATATAACTACTGTATTAACATCTTATAATGAAAAATCAAATGTCGCGGAAATAGCAGTAGATATAATTGTATCTAGAGATAACTTAAAGAAAATCATAATTGGTAAACAAGGTAATATGCTTAAAACTATTGGCTCAGAAGCGAGAAAAGATATTGAAAAACTAATAGGTAAAAAAGTATTCTTAGAGTTATATGTAAGAACTATTAAGAATTGGCGTAATAAAGATAAATACTTAAATGAATTAGGTTTTGATGAATTATGATAAAAACAATTAAAGGTGTTGTAATATCTGAAACACCTTATAAAGAATCATCAAAGATTCTTAATATTTTAACAAATGAAGGAATAATTGGGGTAATATCAAAAGGATGTAAGAATATTAAATCTCCTTTAAGAATAGTATCTAATAAATTAACATATGCTGAATATATAATTTATTACCATGAAGATTCTTTATCCGCATTAAAAGAAGGATCTATTATAAATAACTTATCTAATATTAAAACTAACTTAACATTAATAAGTTATTTAATATATTTAACTGATTTAACTAAACAAGTTATAAGTGAAGGTAATAAAGAGCTAATATTTGAAGATTATATAAATACTATTTTAAAGATAGAAGAGGGCTTAAATCCTTTGATACTAACAAATATATTAGAGGTTAAGTATTTAGACTATTTAGGTGCTCCAATTAACTTTAATTCATGTGTTAAATGTGGAAATGATAAAGACATAGTTACTATATCATCCATTGAAGGTGGATATATTTGTAAGAATTGTTATACAAATGAAATAATCTATGATAGTAAAGTAATTAAAATGCTTAAAATGTACTATCTTGTAGATATTAAAACTATTAAAGAATTAAAGATATCAGATTCAGTTATTAATTCAATAAATGAATTCTTAACTGACTACTATGATACATATACAGGAATATATATAAAGAGTAAATCATTCTTAAATAAACAAATAGAATATTAGGTGGTTAAAGTGGGTTTCATATTTAAATCTAAAGAAGATAAAGAATTAAAAGAGTATCTTGATGAACTTGATAAAATGGAAGATGATTTATTAAGTGAAGAAGAAAAACAAAGAAAAGCTGAAGAAAAGAATAATCCTGTAATTCAATTAATCAATGTTTTAGATGATGACCCAGAAGATAAAGAACTATTAAAATATTTAAGTGATAAAGAACTAAAAGAAATAGAAAGAGGTAAAAGAACATCCAAATTTGTATCTATTATAGCTGCTTCTATCATGACTATTTCCATGGTAGTTTTATTAAGTATAGCAGGTATGTTTCATTTTAATAATCAAGATGAATTACATAGAGTAACAAAATTTGAAATTGAAGATTATTATAAATCTAGATATGGTTCTGCTACCAAATTAAATAAATTAGAATATATATGCTATAAAGAAGAGATTATAGTTGATGGAAGTAAAAAACAAGAGAATAAATGTACTGATATTGTATATGCTTTAACTAACAATAATGAAACAATTATGAAATTAGGAGATACATATGCTGATAATATATCTACAAGTACTTATTATAAAGACTATCAAGATTTATTACTTGCAACTAATCCTGAACTAGATCTGATAGCTAATCAACCAATGTTAAGTGATCGTGATTTCTATCATGATTTCTATAAATATATAGATTATATTAAAGTATTACCAGCTAATAGTAATTTAAATACTTTATTAAAGAGTAATAAATTAAATATAATTGATACTATAATGTACCAAGGAACTATTAATTTAGAGGGTATGACTAATCTTTTATCAAATCTAACTGAGAATTCATCATTTGTATTCATTAAATCTAGTAATGGTATACCAACTAATGTAAAAATAATGAATAAATATGAATATTATGATATTGATGTAACAGGTGAAGCATATCCTGATACAGATGTTACATATTATCAATTAGATTTAGCTAAGAATAATATAGCAGGTGTAAGTATTATAAGTGTTGCACCTAATTCTATTAAAACAATAGATGAAAAAGAAGAATTTATAAATGCCTATAGAATAGGAACTAGTACATATCGAAGAGATTCTAAAGATAAAGGTAATTATCCTTCATATTATCTAGTTATGCTTAATAATAAACTAGGTACTACTTTAAGAGAATTCTCATCAACAAATGAACTTGCTAGAGAAAAATATAACAATTATCATGACTTAAATATTGGTGGTAAAACATATATTGTATCTAATAGAGCATTAGCTATTGGAACAATTCAAACTAAATCAAAAGGCATATTCAATTAAAAGTTGAATAAAAGGCATAAAATGAGTATAATAACTAAGGAAAAAGGTGATTGGAAATGAATCTAAAAGATTTATATATTAACTATTTTGTAAGTAAAGGACATAAACAAATACCTTCAGCACCAGTAGTACCTGAAAATGATTCATCAGTACTATTTAATACTGCTGGTATGCAACCTTTAATACCATATTTAATGGGTGAACCACATCCATATGGTACAAGATTAACAGACTATCAAAAGTGTGTAAGAACTAATGATTTAGAGAATATAGGTGATACATATCATCATACATTCTTTGAGATGTTAGGTAACTGGTCATTAGGAGACTATTTTAAGAAAGAAGCTATTGAATGGTCATTTGAATTCTTAACTAAGGTATTAAATATACCTGTAGAAAGATTAGCAGTAACTATATTTGCTGGTAATGAATCTATTCCATTTGATCAAGAAGCTCATGATTTATGGATAGCTCAAGGAATACCTGAAGAAAGAATAGCTCCAACTAAAGATGATAACTTCTGGATAGCTGGTGAAACTGGACCATGTGGACCAGATACAGAAATGTTCTATTGGAGAAGTAATGATCCTATTCCTGAAAAATTTGACCCAGAAGATATAAGATGGGTTGAAATTTGGAATGATGTATTCATGCAATACAATAAAGCTGAAGATGGAACAGTTACAGAATTACCTAAGAAGAATGTTGATACAGGTATGGGTGTAGAAAGAACAACAGCTATACTTGAAGGAGTTAATGATAACTATCAATCATCAATCTGGACTCCAACAATTAAATTAATTGAAAGTATTTCTAAATTACCATATGAAGGTAATGAAAAACCTATGAGAGTTATAGCTGACCACTTAAGAACTGCTATATTTATCTCAGCTGATCCTGCAATGATTAAACCATCAAATACAGATCAAGGTTATATATTAAGAAGATTAATAAGAAGAGCAATTAGATATGCAAGACAATTAAATATTGATATTACATCTGATTGGGAACAACAAATTGCTATATTATTAATTGATCAATATTCTAAATACTATAAAGAATTATCCGATAATAAAGATATAGTATTAGAAGTATTAGCTAATGAAAAGATTAAATTCAATAGAACTCTTGAAAAAGGATTAAAAGAATTTGATAAGAGAACTATGAATTCCAATAACATAGATGCAGATACTGCATTCCATTTATATGATACATATGGATTCCCTATAGAATTAACTGAAGAAATTGCAAAAGAAAGAAATATAACAGTTGATATAGAAGGATTTAAAGCTAAATTTAAAGCACATCAAGACTTATCTAGACAACAAAGTGCAGGTAAGTTTAAAGGTGGATTAGCTGGTGATTCAGTAATTGAAACTAGATATCATACAGCAACACACTTACTTAATGCTGCTTTAAAGAAAGTACTTGGACCAAGTGTACATCAAATGGGATCAAATATTACTGTAGAAAGAATGAGATTCGACTTCCCATGTGATCATAAATTAACTGATGAAGAAAAGAAACAAGTTGAAGATCAAGTTAATGAATGGATCCAAGCAGGGCTTGAAGTTAAGAGAGTAGAAATGCCTAAAGAAGAGGCTATAGCATCAGGTGCTGAATGTAGATTTATAGAAAAATACCCAGATATTGTTTCAGTATATATCATCGGTGATGATGTATCTAAAGAATTATGTGGTGGACCACATGTATCTAACACTAAAGAACTAGGTAAATTCATAATTAAGAAAGAAGAAGCTAGTTCACAAGGAGTTAGAAGAATAAAGGCTGTATTGGAAGGAGAATAATCTATGGCTAAAATTGATAAAGAGAAATTAGCTGCTGTAACAGGCAAAGGAAAAGGATTTATTGAAGAATTTAAAGCATTCGTACTAAAAGGTAACGTAATGGATATGGCAGTCGGTGTTATTATTGGTTCTGCATTTGCATCAATAGTAACTGCTTTAACTGATGATTTCATTAATCCATTAATAAATGGTATTGGTGGAGCAGAAGTTGCTGGCCAAATTAAAATCTATGGCGGACAATATTTAAATTGGGGACATTTTGTTACATCTGTTATTAATTTCTTAATAATGGCATTTGTATTATTCCTAATGTTAAAGTTCGTTAATAAATTATTAGCAATAGGTAAAAAGAAAGAAGCTGAAGAAGTTAAAGAAACTAAGTCAGCTGAACTAGTAGTTTTAGAAGAAATTCTAAAAGAAGTTAAAAAGAAATAATAAAATTAAACAATATCTAGGTAATTATAAAAGATGATTAAATATCATCTTTTTTTATTTATTATTTAATGATATAATTATTAAGAATAGGGTGATAGTATGAATATATTAGATATAATAACAAGAAAGAAGAACGGTAATTCGTTATCTTATGATGAACTTGAATATGCATTCATGGGATATTTAAGAAAAGAAATACCAACATACCAAATGAGTGCTTTATTGATGGCAATAACAATAAATGGTATGAATATGTCTGAAACTTTAGCGTTAACTGATATATTTATTAAATCAGGAGAACAATATAATATTAGCCAATATGTTAAGAATACTGTAGATAAGCATTCAACAGGTGGTGTTGGAGATACTACTACATTAATAGTTGGACCTATGGTAGCAGCTATGGGTATGCATATGGTTAAGATGAGTGGAAGAGGTTTAGGTTTAACTGGTGGTACTATTGATAAACTAGAATCTATTCCTGGTATAAATTTAAAATTAACAAAAGAAGAGTTAATTGAAAAAGCAAATAAAGTTGGATTTGCTTTATCATCACAAACAAAAGAATTAACTCCATTAGATAAAGTTATATATTCATTAAGAGATGTAACTGGTACTACTGAATCAATTGCTTTGATTGCATCATCTATAATGTCTAAGAAGATTGCCTTAGGTGCTGAAAATATCTTAATTGATATTAAAGTAGGAGATGGAGCTTTAATTAAGAATAATGAAGATGCTAATGAATTATCTAAGTTATTAATAGCTATAGGTGAATCTTATAATAAGAATGTAAGAACAATTATATCTAATATGGATACACCTTTATCATATGCAATTGGTAATGCAATAGAAGTAAAAGAAGCTATCAATGTCTTACATGGTAAAAAATGTCCATTATACTATACTGCTGTTGAATGTGCTGCAAACCTTTTATCAATGGCAAGAGGTTTAGATTTAGAAGAATGTAAGATGTATGCTGAGAAAACTATTGAAACAGGTAAAGCATTACAAAAGTTTTATGAATTCGTACAATCTCAAGATGGTAGATTAGCTGATATGAAGATATCAGATAAGATTATTCCTATAAATGCTAATAAAACAGGTAGAGTTAAGAAAGTTGATGCTCTAGGAGCTGCTAAATTAGCTGCTAAACTTGGTACATCAAAACAAAAGATTGATGATACTATAGATTATTCAGTTGGAGTATATTTAAATGTGCTTGAAGGAGATAAAGTCAATGAAGGTGATTTACTAATGAAATTATATGTAAATGATCCTAACATTGATTTAGGTAAAAACGATTTCTCATTTATAGATATAGAAGAAAAATAAAAAGGGTGATTATATGTTTGGCAAGATACTAAATATTGATGATGTAACAGCTAATGTTGCTATAAATAAAGAAAATAACGTAGTACCTAATTTAATGAACTTACATGTTGTATTTGAATCAGAAGGTAATAGAATCTTAGGAGAAGTTAAATCTGCAAATGAAGATACATGCCAAATTAACTTACTAGGTCAATTCACTGATAATGGTAGATTCATAGCTGGTACTATTATTAAACCTACATTAGATGCAACAGTTAGAGTAATTAATGATCAAGAATTAAATATTATCTTTGGTGTAAATGAACCAACAACTTTATATATGGGTAAGAGTGCTGTTTATCCTGGTAAAGATATATATATCAATATTAATGATATGTTTTCAAATCATATGGCTATATTTGGTAATACTGGTTCAGGTAAATCATGTTCAGTAGCTAGAATAGTACAAAACATATTCTTAAATAAGAACTTCTTATCATTCAATGCAAACTTATTCTTCTTTGATGCATATGGTGAATATAAGAATGCCTTTAAAGTATTAAGTCAATTAAATCCAAATTATCAATATAAATTTATTACATCTAATCCTATAGATGATTCAGATGTACCTTTAAGAATTCCAGTATTCTTACTATCAATTGATGATTTAGCATTAACATTACAAGCTGATAACCATCATCAATATACAATTATTGAAAGAATGGTTAAATTAGCTAAATTATTTAGTAAGAATGATGAAGACACTAAGAAATTAAAGAATCATTTAATAGCTAAAGCTATCATGACAGTATTATTTTCAAATCAAAATGCTGCTGGTAAAAAGAATGATATCTTTACTATAATAAAAGATTGTTCTACACCTGAATTCAATGTCGATACTGATATTCAAGGTATTGGTTATTCAAGAAAATTTTCTGAATGCTTTGGTATTGATAGAAATGGTGAATTTGGTGAATCAGTATTAATTAATGAATACTTACTTAAATTTATAGATGATGAATTAGAATCAAGAATGATGGTTCCTAAAGATGCCTTCTATACATTAGATGACCTAGAAAAAGCTTTATCATTTGCTTTAATAGGTGATGGTTTCTTAGGTAATAGAATAATGCAAGATAATGCAACTATCATGCAAGTTAGATTACATTCATTAAATAATTCTACAAATAGAGAATACTTTAAAGTAGATAATTATATAACACTTGAAGATTATATTTCTTCATTAATAGTACATAATAATAAAAGAAGTCAAATTATTAATATTAACTTAGAAGATATTGATGATGCCTTAGCTAAGACTATCGTTAAGATATTCTCTAAGATGATATTTGATTTTGCTAAATCACGTAAGGAAAGAGCTGCTATACCATTCCACTTATTTATTGAAGAAGCACATAGATATGTAACTAAAGATGATATAGATCATTTCTTACTAGGATATAATATATTTGAAAGAATTGCTAAGGAAGGTCGTAAATACGGAGTTATGTTAGCTTTAGTATCTCAAAGACCAGTAGAGTTATCTGATACAGTTATTGGACAAATATCTAACTTCTGTATATTAAAGATGACACACCCATTAGACTTAGATTACATTAATAAAATGTTACCTAATATTTCAGGTGATGTAATTGATAAATTAACATCATTACAATCTGGTACAATGGTTGCCTTTGGTACAGCATTTAAAATACCAGTTATAATTAAGATGGATATGCCAAATCCTGCGCCTTATTCATCAAACTGTAATGTAAATGAAAGATGGAAAGCTTAACATCCATCTTTTTTTATTGTTGTAAATAATATGCATATTTATTTACACATATATGTAGATGTGATATATTAAAGTTACCTAGGAGAGGTTATTTCATAAAAACCGACTAATGTGATATATAAGGGAAACTAATTAATCTGCGGTGTTGAAGACCCACATCAAAAGTAGGTTAAGTATCTTAACTTACGTGGGGATCCTAAAGCTGGGTTATGTGTTACCCACCTCGTGAGAGCGGGTTTTTTATCACTTTGACTTTTCCTAGGCTTTTTTATGGAAGGAAATTGCTTATGGATATAATTAGATTAATACTATCAATTATTTTTCCACCTATTGGATTATTCTTTAATTTTATGATGGGTGCTGAAAATAAGATTCAAAAGGTAAGTATGGTAATATCTACATTCTTATCTATAGCAATATTATGTTTAGGTATAACTGCATGTGTATTAGTTGCAGGAAGTAATAAACAAGATATAGATTTACTAAAGTGTAGAAGTCCTCGTTATTGTGATCCATCTGATGGAGAAACAAGAACATGTTACTATTGCAAAGATGATGTATGTAAGACACCTGAAAAGATAACATGTGTAAATGATGGCGATGAAAGATTCAACTATGAGACAGTAGCTGGAGATGAGAGTGAAGAATAGGTAAAACTATTCTTTTTTTATTAAATATATTATAATATGTGTAGTAAAGAAGTGTGATATTATGAGAAAAATATTAGATGGTAATAATGCAGTAGCAAATGCTGCACATATCATGTCTGAAGTAGAGATGGTATATCCAATTACACCATCAACACCAATGGCTGAAGCACAAGAAGAATTAAATATAAATAATACTAATTTGTTTGATGATAAAGTGGTAATTAAAGAATTAGAATCTGAAGCAGGAGTCGCAGGTGCTATGCATGGTTCTTTGTTAAGTGGTTCTTTAACTACATCATTTACATCATCACAAGGTCTTTTATTAATGATACCTAATATGTATAAAATAGCAGGTGAAGGATTACCTGGCGTAATACATGTATCTGCAAGAACTATTGCTACTCATGCCTTATCTATATTTGGTGATCATTCAGATGTCTATGCAACTCGTTCTACTGGATTTAATATATTAGCATCTAATAATCCTGAAGAAGCATATCATATGGCTTTAATATCTCATTTAGCTGCTATAGAAGGTTCTTTACCATTTATACATTTCATGGATGGTTTTAGAACTTCACATGAATATAATGTAGTTAACTTACTTGATAGAGAAGATATTATTAAACTAATAGATTATAAAAAAATAGATGAATATAAAGAAAGATGTTTAAACTTAAATAAGAGTATTCAATATGGTATGAATGAAGGAGAAGATATTTATTTCCAATCAGTAGAAGCTAGAAATAAAGATTATGAAAAAATACCATTTATAGTTGAATCTTATATGGGTAGAATTAATAAACTAGCTAATACTAATTATCATCCATTTACTTACTATGGAGATCCTGAAGCTAAATATGTAATAGTTGCTATGGGTTCTGTAAATGACACGATTAAAGAAGTAATAGATAAAGAGAATAAACATGGTATGAAGATAGGTTTAATATCAGTTTATCTTTATAGACCATTTTCTATTAAGCATTTAAAGAATGTACTACCTAATACAGTAGAAAGAATAGCTGTACTTGATAGAACTAAAGAACATGGTTCTATTGGAGAACCTTTATATTTAGATGTATTAAGTGCTTTAAAAGATACAAATATAGATATAGTAGGTGGAAGATATGGTTTATCTTCTAAAAATGTAACTCCACAAGATATATATGGTGTTTATTCTATGTTAATGTCTACACCTAAGAATAACTTTACTATAGGTATAGATGATGATGTTACTAACACATCTATTAAATCAAAACCATATAATATTAATTTAGATTGTAATCAAATAAAGATATATGGATATGGTTCAGATGGTATGGTATCTGCTTCAAAAGATTTAATTAAAATTATAGGTGAGTATCAATATGTACAAGGTTATTTCGAATATGATTCTAAAAAGTCAGGTGGAGTAACTATATCTCATTTAAGATATGGAGATAAAAAGATTTCATCACCTTACTACATAACAGAAGCAAATATTATTGTCGTAACAGAAGATTCATACTTCCATAAATATGAATTATTAAATGAAATAAAGAAAGATGGAATAATACTTTTAAATACATCTGATGCAGATTTCATTAATAAGTTATTACAAGATGATATTAATATAATTAAAGAAAAGAATATTAAAGTATATATAATAGATGCTAATAAAATAGCATTAGATAATAATATAGCAGGTAAGATAAGTAAAATCATGGAATGTGCTATATTACATTTATTAGATTATAATAACTATGAAGAAATACTTGTAGAATCTATTAAACAACAATTTAAAGATAAGAATGAAGAAATAACAACTAATAACATTAATGCAATTAAAGATATAAGTAATAGTTTAATAGAAATTACAAATATTAAAGATAATAATGTATTTAGAGAAGAAAAAAATAATATTATAGATATTATTAATGCAAGAAAAGGAAATACTTTAAAAGTATCTCAATTAATGGATTATAAGAATGGTTCATTTGTAGGTGGATTAACTAAGAATGAAAAAAGAGATATTACTGATTTAGTTGCTACATGGGATCCATCTAAATGTATTCAATGTGGTATGTGTTCTTTATATTGTCCACATGCAGCTATTAGACCATTCATAAATGATGAAGGTCCTATAAATGCATTAGGTAGTGATAAAAAGTATGAATTAATAATATCTAATAAAGATTGTTTAGCATGTGGTGTATGTGTATCAGCATGTCCTACAGGTGCCCTAAAATTAGAAAAGAAAACTGCTGATAATACTGATAAGGTAAATAAATACTATGGTCAAGATATTAAAGTAGTAGATAAGTTTAATATTAAGAATTCACAATTAGTTCAACCTAAATTTGAATTCTCAGGAGCATGTGCAGGATGTGGTGAAGCATCATATATTAAATTATTATCTCAATTATATGGAGATGAAATAGTAATAGCTAATGCTACAGGTTGTTCATCAATATATGGAGGATCTGTACCATCTACAGCTTATACATTACCATGGGCTAACTCATTATTTGAAGATAATGCAGAATTTGCATATGGTATTCATATCTCATATGAAACAAAGAGAAATAGATTATTAAATCTTATAAATGATAATATCAATAATGTAGATAATGAATTAAAAGAACTATTAACTACATTAATAAATAATTATAATAATCATGAAATAACAAATGATATATATAATAAATTAAAGAATATAGAAGTACCTCAATTCTTAAAAGATTATATTGAATATATTCCTTCAAGAACTGTTGTAGCTTTAGGTGGAGATGGATGGGCATATGACATTGGTTTCAATGGAATAGATCATGTATTATCATCTAATGAAAACATTAAAATCATGGTACTTGATACTGAAGTATATTCTAATACAGGTGGTCAAGCTTCTAAATCATCAGGTATAGGACAAGTAGCTAAGTTCACATATGATGGTAAAAAGAATAATAAGAAAGACTTATTTAGAATAGCTATGCAATATGACAATGTATATGTTGCATCATGTAATATATCAGCTAATCCTATGCATACAATTAAATGTATGAAAGAAGCATTTGAACATAATGGACCAGCTATAATCATCTGTTATGCTTCATGTATAGAACATGGTATTAAAGGTAGTATGAGTTGTTCCTTAAAAGAAGGTAAACTTGCTACTACTGCAGGTTATAATCTATTAATGAGATATAAAGATAATCATTTATATTTAGATTCAAAACAACCAGACTTTGATAAATATGAAGAATTCTTATGTAGTCAAAATAGATATAATATCTTAAAGAAACATAATAAAGATGCTGAATGCTTATTTGAATTAAATAAAGAAGCAGCTATAAATAGATATAATTATTATAAAGAATTAGAGGGTAAAGGTAATGAATAATTTAAAATGTTATAACTGTGGAATTAAAGTAGGATTAAATGATATAAATGCCAAAAAAGCATTTACCTTTAAACAAAATGGTGTACTTTGTTTAAATTGTTATATGATATTTTATGGTAAAGCAAGAGATTATTTATATAATCATCCTAATACAAGTAGAAAAGATTTAGCTACTGCTACTAAAATACCTACAGGAATAATAGATTTATTACTTAATGAAGGTGCTTTATTTCAAGTAGTTAAAGATGATTTAAATAAATTACAAGAAGTAAAAAAAGAAAATGATAATAAACAAAAAATAGTATCATCTAGAGCTAGTTTAATTAAAGACTTAAATAAAAGTATGAATAGTGGTACTGTTGAAGCAAAACCAAGAATGAGATTTATAGAGCATAAAAAACATTAATCAGGGGAGTTATATGGCATATGATAGCAGCATGGATACTTTAAAACATATAGAACGTGTTGGTTACTATGAAAAGATATATAAAGATGCATTAAATCATAAAATAATTACAGATGAAGATATTAATTGTAATATCGATGATATGACATTAATTGATATATTAGCTTTATTAATACAAGGAGAAGATATTCCTCCATACTGTAATTTGTTTACTGATATAAATAAGAATAGTAAGATATATAAACTTGGAACATATCATAAAGATAAATTAGAACTATTAAAGTTTATATTAGAGGAATTAGATGAAAGAGCATCTAAACACGATAAATCTAAATTAGAAGATCCTGAAAAACCATATTTTGATATATGGACGCCAAGAATACAAGAAGCAGGATTAGGAAGTGACTTATACAAATATTTCCTAGAACAATTAAAACCTGCTTTAATACATCATTATAGAGTTAATAGGCATCATTTCCAACACTTTGGTAATGGTATAAATGGAATGACTATAACTGATTTATCTGAAGTATTGTGGGATTGGAATGCAACATGTGATAGACATGAAGATGGTAATATATACTATAGTATTGATTACTTATCTAAAGAACATGGCTATTCTAAAGAGATGGTTAAAGTATTATCTAATACATGCGAAAAGTATTTTAATAAGAGTAAGTAATTACTCTTTTTTTATGTTATAATCTTAATTATAAAAAGGGATGATTATTATGCGTTTAGATAAAGAAATAGTATTAAGAGGACTAGTTCCTACTAGAGCTAAAGCACAAGAATTAATCAAAGATAGAAAAGTAAAAATAAATGGTAGAATAGAGACAAAACAAGCTTATCCAGTTGTTGATATAGATAATATAGAAATACTTCCAAATGATGCCTTAAAATACGTTTCAAGAGGTGGATTAAAGTTAGAGGGAGCTATTAAATACTTTAATATAGATTTTAATGATAAAGTAATAATGGATATAGGATCATCTACAGGAGGATTCACTGACTGTGCACTTCAACATGGAGCAAAAAAAGTAATAGGTATAGATGTAGGTACAGATGTCATGGTGCCTGTATTAAGAATAGATCCTAGAGTAGACTTACATGAAAATCTTAATCTAAAAGATATTGATAAGTCTTTATTTAAAGGCGTTGATATAGTTGTATCTGATGTATCATTTATATCATTAAAATATGTAATAGATAAAATACTAGAACAGACGAATAAATATGATTTAGTATTATTAGTTAAACCTCAATTTGAATGTGGTAAAGTAATAGCTGATAAATATAAAGGTATTATAAATGATAAAGAAATACATGAAAAAATATTAAGAAATATTTCTAAATATTTAGAAAAGAATAATTACTATATTAACAATGCCCATGTATCTCCAATTAAAGGTGGAGATGGTAATATAGAATATCTTATATATGTAAGACCAACTAATAACAATAATTCTATAAATTATAATGAATTAGTTGATGAAGCATTTAAGAAGGTGAAATAAATGTTTGATAGATTAATTAAATTAATTGGTGAAGATAACTTCAATAAAATACAAAATAAAAATATATTATTAATTGGAGTAGGTGGAGTAGGTTCTGCTACTTTAGAAACATTAGTAAGAAATGGTTTTATTAATATAACTATAATAGACTTTGATATAGTAGATATTACAAATATTAATAGACAATTAATAACTAATTCATCTAATGTAGGAAATAAGAAAATAGATGAAGCTATTAAAAGAGCTAAACTAATTAATCCTCTTTGTAATATAAAAGGTTTAGATATTAAATTAGATGAAGATAATATAACTAATTATATAAATAACTATGATTATATAATTGATGCCTGTGACACCATGTCAGTTAAATTTAAACTAATTGAATTATCTATGAGTAATAACTTTAAATTAATTGAATCTATGGGTACTGCTAAGAAATTAGATCCATCTAAATTAAGTATTACTACATTAGATAAAACAGAATATGATCCAATAGCTAAAATATTAAGAAAGAAGTGTAGAGATAATAAAATTAATGCTAAAAAGATTCATGTTGTATCATCTATAGAAAAACCATTAGACATTCAAGAAAAAGCTACATCTTCAATGGTTCCTAATACAGCAGGTATTCTACTTGCATCTTATGTTATTAATGATATAATAAACAATTAAAAAAAGGAGATTATTATGAGAGTTGAAGAAATAATGTATATTCATTCAATACTAGCTGATACACAACTACCAGTAATTAGAAAAATAGAATTTATACAATCAAATTATGATCTACCAAGACTTTGGAATGAATCATCTGATGAAAGTTTGGAGTTATATTTAGATCCAGTTATTAAAGGATACTTAAGAGACATTCATAAGTTTGTTGAAAAGAACTTCGATAAATCAGAATATGAAGTTAGACATAAATAACAAAAAGACTAGATAACTAGTCTTTTTTTAGTAGAAAATCAATTAATAAATTAGGATCATCACCATTAACTACAATCTTATATATCAAGTCTATTAGTGGCATTTTAACTTTCTTTTTCTTTATTAAAGAATAAATAGATTTTAATGTATAATATCCTTCAACTGTATTATTATTTAAGAATTCATCTGATTTCTTTTTATTATTAGCTAATAATATACCATATGAATAATTACGTGATTTAGTAGAAGTAGCAGTTAGTAATAAATCACCAACACCTGCATAAGATAATATAGATTTTTTATTACCACCTAATTTATAAGTTAATTCTTTTATATCATGTAATGATTCAGTGATTAAGAATGCTCTAGTAGATTCTTTATATCCTAAACCTTCAAGTATACCTGCAGCTATAGCTATAACATTTTTAATAGATCCTGCTAATTCAGTACCAACTAAATCTTTAGATCTTCTAATCTTTATATTAGTGCCTTTATAGGCTCTTTTTACTTTATTACATACATTTATATTATTTGTTGCACAAGCAAGTGCTACAGGCTCATTATGAGCTATATCAATAGCAAATGAAGGACCAGATAATATACCTAAGTTCCTAGTTCTTATATTATCCTTAAAAACTTCATGTAAAAATCTACAAGTATTTTGTTCTATACCTTTAGATCCTATTACAAATACCATCTTATCATTTATATAAGGCTTCATAGCTTTAGTTACTGAATCAATAAACTTAGCTGATGTCATTAATAAGACTAAATTAGCATCTTTTAATGCTTCTTCATATGAAGTAGTAAACTTAATACTTTTAGGTATCTTAATACCATTTAAAGCTTCATAGTTATCTCTTGAATCTTCTATTTTCTTAAGTGATTCGCGACTTTCAGTCCATACAATAACTTTATTATCTTTATTACTTGCTAAACTTATAGCATTACCAATACCAAATACCCCTGAACCAATAATTGCTATATTCATGATTTCATCTCCTTATTTATTTTATTTAAACCATCTTCATATTTATTATTACATGGTTCATAATATTTTTTATTTTTTATATTATCTGGTAAATATTGTTGTTTTACCCAATGTTTAGGATAGTTATGTGGATATTTATATAATGGATTATTCTCTGAATTAATATGTGATGGTACATCTCCAGTAGAGCCATTTTCAATATCAGATAATACTTTATCAATTGCTGATATACCTGAATTAGATTTAGGTGATAGAGCAAGTTCAATAACAACATCAGCTAAAGGTATTCTAGCTTCAGGCATTCCAAGCATTTCGGCAGCTTCTATAGCAGCTCTTACTTTAGGTCCCATGGAAGGATTAGCTAAACCTATGTCTTCATAAGCTATAACACTCATACGTCTATAGATAATATCTAAATCACCAATCATTAATAATCTACCTAAATAATATAATGATGCATCTACATCTGAACCTCTTATACTTTTTTGGAAAGCACTTATTATTTGATAATGATAATCTCCATCTTGATCACCTAATACTATTGGTTTTGAATTAATAGATTTAACTACATCAACAGTTATATGATGATCTTTAACTGAATAATATGCTACTTCAAGTAGATTTAAAGCTGATCTATAATCACCAGATACTAGTTTAGCTATTGCTTCTTTAGCATCTTTATCTAACTTACAATTAGGTAATACTTTAATAGCTTTATCTAAACCTTTCATTATGTCTTTAATAGATAAAGATTTAAGTTCATATATTTGACATCTACTTCTTATAGCTGGATTAACTTTATAATATGGATTTGAAGTAGTTAATCCTATAAGAATAATTAAACCATTTTCAAGATATGGTAATAATAAATCTTGTTTATCTTTATTCATACGATGTATTTCATCTACTATTAGTACTATTTCTCCATACATCTTAGCTTCTTCTATTACAACATTAAAATCATCTTTATTATTAATAACAGCATTCAATAATCTATATCTAACACCTAATTCTTGTACACATGCAATTGCAAGTGTAGTTTTACCAATTCCAGGATTACCATATAAGATCATTGAAAATAACTTTTTATTTTTAATAAGATTAGTTAATACTTTATCTTTACCAACTAAATGTTCTTGTCCAATGACATCAGATAGTTTAGTTGGTCTAAGTTTATCTGCAAGTAATTCCATATTATTACCACCTAAAAAAATTATATCATATTATACATTTGTTCTTATACAACAAATTTACATAAAGTTATACTTTTATTAATTAATATTTGATAAAATTATATTAATACTAGGGAGGTTATGGTATGAGAGGAAAAGATGTAAAACTATTATTATTAATTGTAGGTATTTTAGTATTATGTATATCATTGCGAATGACATCTAATATTGAAATAACTCAAGGTCCAACTGATACTTATGAAGAAGTGGAAGTAGAAAGAGTTAATCCTACACCAAATAAGAAAGAAACTAAGAAAAAAAATAAGAAAACTAATAATAAAAAACAAACTAAAAAAGAAGAAAAGAAAGAAGAAGTATCTGTAGTATTTGAAGATATAGAACCTGTAGATTATACAATCAATGAAGCTATAATATCAATTACCAATAGTACTCCTCAAACAATAGAAGAACTACCTAGTAATCTTAAGAATCCTGAAGATTATATAGTTACAGTTGATGATTTAATAATAAATGAAAATATAAAAGATGAATTTGATAATAAATAATCATCTTTTTTAGTAAGGAGGAATAGTCGTGAATAATAAATATATATCTGATTATTTAAATTATTTAGAAATAGATTTAAATTATTCTAATAATACTATTTCTTCATATGATTCAGATCTTACTAAATTTGTCGATTATTTTGATAATAAAGATATATTAAAACTAACAACTAAAGATATAGAAAAATATATAACTAAGATGAGTGAATATGCCCCATCTACAGTATCAAGAAATATATCTTCTTTAAAAGGATTTTATACTTATTTAAATAAAATAGGTAAAATAAATGGTAATCCTACAGATCCAATTAAAGAACCTAAGTTAGGAGTTCATTTACCTACATATTTAACTATAGATGAAGTAAATAAACTATTAGATATAGAAATAAATAATAACTTTGATTATCGTAATAAAGCTATCTTAGAATTCATGTATGCTACAGGTTTAAGAATATCAGAAGTAGTATCATTAGAATTTAAGAATATAGACTTTGATGATTGTATAGTACGAATAATGGGTAAAGGTAATAAAGAAAGAATAGTACCTATAAATGACTATGCAATTGATGCTTTAAAAGACTATATAAATATAGCAAGACCTTCAATGCTTATTAAAGGTGAGAATAATTATATATTTATAAATAATCATGGTAACAAGATGACAAGACAAGGAATATTCAAAATGATAAAAAAAGAATGTGTACTTAAAGGTATAACTAAAGAAATATCTCCACATACATTAAGACATACATTTGCAACGCATTTACTTGAAAATGGTGCTGATTTAAGAGTTATACAAGAGTTATTAGGTCACTCAGATATCAGTACTACTCAAATATATACACATGTCTCAAATGACAAGTTAAAGAAAGATTATCAAGAATATTTCCCTAGAACATAGTTTTTAGGTATAATTATAATAGGAGATGAATAATATGAAGAATAGATTTAGAATTGCTTCATATATATTACTTTTTATTATATGTATCATAGCTGCTATATCTGTAAATAATAGTTATTCATTAACATGTAATTCAGCATATGCAAATATTGAGAATGTAAATGGTACCTATACAGTTAATTATTACTGTCAGGACGTAAATACAAATGATACATATAAAATATCAGCTGATGATGCTATAAATAAATTTGGTGTATCAAGATATCAATCAGGTTGGTATGATGGTAAAATGTTATATTTTAATAAGACTAATCAAATATCTCAAAGTGAATTTGAAAATGGTATAGCTGCAGAAGATGCAGATAATAGACTATTAGCTTATGGAGATGCTGGTATCAGAATACATTCTACTCAAGAAGGTAAAAATCAAATAGATGCTTTATATAATAATAAAAAATTAGGTGAATATCATTTTGTATTTTCAAGTAGAGAAGGGGTTAGTGTAAAAGAATTATATAACTACTACTTCACTAAATATGGTGTATCTACTACTGATCAAAACTATTATAGATATTCTTTAAAAGGTGAATTTGAACCTATAAGATTTAGAGCAGATAATCAAGTATTAGAATCAGATCAACAAATTGGAGAATTTGTTATTAATACTTATGAAGTAACTAGTAACTATGCTCCAATAAGAATAAGTAAAGAACAAATACAATATACTGAAAAGTTTATTAACAATCTAATACCTATTCTATCTAATGGAGCTCGTAATGATGCTGAAAAAGTATATCGTGCAGCTAAATATATTCATGATAATACACAATACTTTGATGAAACATATCATCAAGCATTAATTGAAGGACAAACATCAATCTACAATGCATTTATACAAAGAAGATCAGTATGTATAGGATTTAGTATAGCATTCTCTTATCTAATGGATAAGATGGGTATTGAATCATATATAGTAGATATGAATTCCGTAAGTGGTAATTCGTATTCATCATCTCATACATATAATATAGTTAAAATAGATGGTAAGATGTATCAAGTTGATGTTACATCAGGATATTCTATTAATGCTTTAACTGGTAGATTATCAAGTAATAACTTTAATAAAGCTACATCAAATTATAATACATCAGGGTTTACTGATTATGACCATAATGCAGCCAATAATGTATGGAGAAACTATCCACAAATAAATAATACTTTTAACTATGTTACTCCTAATGGGTATATACCAGGGCAGGGCGGTAATATTAATGTGGATGGTAGTAAAGTAGATTATACAGTAACAACTACTACATCAACTACCATAAATAATAACTATGATCCAACAACATCAACTAATAATATAACTACAAGTTATCAAACAATAACAAATGATAGAGGAGAGGTAGTGGGAACATCTGTTATTACTAATACAATACCAGTCCATCACACTTCTACCATTACAAATGAAAAGGGTAAGACCCAAATTATTACATATGATGAAGATGGTAATGTTTTAGGTGTAATTGAAAATAATGATATTAAAAAAGAAAATAAAAAATTAATAACTAATTGTTTAATAATTGTTGCAATAACATTAGTAATTATATTAATAATATTAAAAATATATAATTTAAAAACTACAACAACAATTAATATGAAGGATCTATAATGATCCTTTTTTTGATGCTATCACACTCTTCATAAAATATTATAAAAAAGTAGTGTATACCATACATATACTATATGGATATCTAATACACATACATGATATACTATATATAGTAAATACATAATATAATCGATAGTAGTAAGTGAATAATTAACCGTATTATCGATTAAAATTAATAACTTCATATAATATATATTATGTTAACTTCTATTTTTTAAATAATAAATGAATAATTACCCACTATTAAATTATATATAAAAATTAACAATATACTTCATAGTATATTTTTTTATTTTATAAGTATATTTATATATATAATTATCAATAACCTAACCCACTACTTTGATATTAAACAAAAGGAGTGTGATAGAATCAGAAAAATAATAATATAATTATTTATATACTAATAGGTTATATATACCTTCTCTACACCACTATTGATGAATAGAAGTGGAATAGGGTGATAATTTATCTTATTTGATTAAATACTCATAAATAATAATAACTCGTCTAATTTAAGCTTAAACGAGTTTTGTAGGACATATATAATTATTACTTTGTAAATAATTGATTAAATCAGTAGTGCTTAGATAGATATTTCCATTAAAATATAGAGAATTAGCATGTCTTCTTAAATTAGCTTCTTTAAGATTGTATGTTAGGGTAAGTTCCACTCCTCCATTTATTTGTTTGAATAATGATTCCACTCCTTGATGATTATCTCTTTCAGATTTACCTAAAGTATTTAATTCTACATATATATCATTAAATGATACATCATTATTAGTTAGGTAAGTATATTTAATATCTAGTTTATCTAAATCATTATAATCATATGTGATAGTCATATCTTCTTTTTTAGTTACACTTCCACTCTTTTCTTCACGGTAGCAACTAATACTTGTATATTCATGTTTAACAGTTGTAGTAACCGGTTTATTATCTTTTTTAACAGCACCAATAAGTAAATATATTATTAATCCTAAAGCAAATAATATAACACCTATAATGGTCATAACTATATATCTAACACTTTTTTCTTCCATCTAGTATCACCTTACTAAATTATATAATAAAAAAGAGAGGTATTAAACCCCTCTAGATTCTATTTCAGCCATTTTTTCAAATACTTCTTGTGCATTCTCAGTTGTTAATTTAGAATAACCTAGTTCTCTTAATGCTTGAATTCTACCAGTTTCAAGTTGTTGTGTTCTAGATAATTTTTCTTCATTACGAGATTCTATTTCTTGTACGAAAGCATTTCTTCTTTCAATAATCTTAGTCTTAGATACAGAAGATCTACCATGAGAGAATAAATTGAATGCGGAATAAATAACACCTTCGAAGATATATTGTTGATCTTCGTTAAATTTAAATACATTAGGGTTTGTAAAACCACATGCTTTAGATAAATAAGCTAGTGTATACTTAATCTCAGGAACATTGTCCATAGATTGTAAGCAATTATACATATATTGTAGAGCATAGAAGTTTTGCTCATG
>Ga0247611_10003662_pt1 | contig 22436 bp, 18 predicted proteins | sample 177DNAGHGhighgp2_FD_192422 | JGI IMG/M metagenome (GOLD analysis project Ga0247611, IMG submission 192422) | Sheep rumen microbial communities from Palmerston North, Manawatu-Wanganui, New Zealand - 1770 DNA GHGhigh gp2 | ecosystem: Host-associated > Mammals > Digestive system > Stomach > Rumen... | reverse complement strand
CTCTCTCATCTATCTTAAATTGTCAGTGTTGTCTATACTGTTATATGTTATTTTAGATGTTGATATCACTTTGTGTTGGTTTTCTTTCCGGTTGCAAAATTATAAAAAACCGATAAACTATTAAATAAGGAACCACATTTTTTTAATAAATTAATACTTATAATTGATTGATAGTCTGTGTTTTCGTTGGGTAAAAAGGTTTTTTATAGAATAATGTGTCCATTGGTTCATATTTATTTTGTACTTTTGCACAAACAATAAGAAGAATGAAGCTTAGTATTACCCGAAGTCCTATTCTGTCATTGCTGTGGAACCTGCTGGTGGTCTACGTGATGTTCATGGTCTGTCGCGTGATTTTCGTATTGGCGAATTGGACGATATATTCCGGCACGCTCACCTGGGGACATACCCTTGAATTGTTCGGTGCCGGTCTCATCTTTGATACGTCCGCCATCCTCTACACCAATGCCCTGGTCAGCGTGATGATGCTGTTCCCCCTGCATTGGAAGGAGAAGCAAGGCTATTATAAGATTGTCAGATGGATTTATGTCATCTGTAATTCCGTTGCCATCTATGCCAACCTCATCGACTGTGTCTATTTCCCCTTTACAGGCAAGCGGACGACGACCTCGGTTTTTGCGGAGTTCAGCCATGAGGGAGCAGGCAATATGGCGAAGATATTCGCGGAACAGTTTCTCGCCAACTGGTACCTTGTCGTGATGGCAGCCCTGATTTCATGGCTGCTGTGGAAGCTCTTCCGCCCCGTGCCTTCGAAGGTCTCGTCTTTCTCCACCCGCCTTCCCGTCTATTATATCACGCAGGTGGTTGTGATGCTCCTTGCCATTCCCCTCGTTGTGGCAGGTATGCGCGGTGGGTTCACCACTGCCGTCCGTCCCATTACTATCAGCAATGCCAACCAGTATGCCGACCGGCCCGCTGAGACCGGCATCATTCTCAATACCCCCTTTTCCATCTACCGTACGCTCAGCAAGAAGCCGATGCTGGTGCCCGACTATATGAGTGAGCAGGAGGCAACGGCACTCTTCTCACCCCTGCACACCCCGAACGACACGGCAGCCTTCAAGCCCATGAATGTCGTCGTCTTCATCCTTGAGAGTTTCAGTAAGCAGCATTTCGGCTATTACAACCGTACGCTCCGCAACGGTACATACAAGGGGTTCACTCCCTTCCTGGATTCCCTGATTACCAATCATGCCCTGACATGGCAATACTCCTACGCCAACGGACGGAAGAGCATAGAAGGGATGCCCTCGACCTTGTCTTCGCTTCCCAACTACGTGGAACCGCTGTTCCTCACCCCTGCCTCCCTGAACCGTATGTCGGGTATCGCCCGTGAGCTGGGCGAGCAGAAGGGCTACGTCACCGCCTTCTTCCATGGAGCACAGAACAACTCGATGGGATTCCAGGCCTTCGCGCATGCCACAGGGTTCCAGCGTTACTATGGACGGACAGAATACAATCAGGACCCCAAGCGCAACGGTGATGAAGACTTCGACGGGACATGGGCTATCTTTGATGAAGAGTTCCTTCAGTTCTTTGCCGACCGCATGACGGAGATGCAGCAGCCGTTCATGACTGCCGTCTTCACGGCATCGTCACACACTCCCTATAGTATGCCTGAGCGGTATAAGAATGTCTTCCCGAAGGGAGAAGAAGCACTTCAGGAGAGCATCGCCTACAGCGACCATGCCCTCAAGCTCTTCTTTGAGACCGCCCGGAAGAAGGCATGGTTCAAGAACACCCTTTTCGTAATCACCGCCGACCATACCAGCAGACAGATAGACCCGTTCTATAAGACCTCGCTGGGCTACTATACCGTGCCGATTATCCTCTATGCTCCCGGCGACGAGTCGTTGCACGGCTATGACACGGAGCGTGTGGTGGAGCAGACCGACATCATGCCGACGGTGCTCTCCTATCTGCACTATGACAAGCCGTACATCGCCTTCGGCAAGGACATGCTGCACACACAGCCCGAAGAGACGTTTGCCCTGCACTGGGTGCCCGAGAGCAACGGCTACGAGTTTGTGAAAGGCGACTATGTCATTGAGTTTGACGGTGAGCAGGTGACAGCTGCCTATCGGTATCGTACAGACTCACTTCTCAATCATAATGTCAAGACAACGATGCCTGCGGGGACGCTCCAGCAGATGACCCTTCAGGCAAAGTCTGTCATCCAGCAATACATGCAACGCATGAATAACGATCAACTCACGGCTCCCAAATAAGAAATATGAAAGAATTCCTGCAAGTGCTGAGGCGGTTCGTCCCGCCCTATAAGAAATTCCTGCTGCTGTCAGTGGTGTTCAATATCTTGTCAGCGATATTGAATATCTTCTCCTTTGCCACCCTCATTCCCATGCTTGACATCCTGTTCAAGACCGGCGACACGGAGAATGCTACAGCCCTGATGGCGTGGGACTGGAAGAACATGACGAGCGTGCTGATGAACAACATGAACTATTATGTCAATCAGCTTATCCAGTCGGTAGGTGCCACGACCACGCTGCTGGTTATCGGACTGGTGCTGGCAGTGATGACGGCACTGAAGACCGGTGCCTACTTCCTTTCATCCGCTACCATCATTCCCATCCGCACAGGTGTCGTCCGTGACATTCGCAACCAACTCTATCAGAAGATCACATCCCTGCCGCTCGGCTTTTTCAGTGAGGAGCGCAAGGGAGACATCATTGCACGCATGAGCGGTGACGTGCAGGAGATAGAGTCGAGCATCATGTCAAGTCTCGACATGCTGTTCAAGAACCCGATTCTGATTATCGCCTACTTCATTGCCCTGCTGGTCTTCTCCTGGCAGCTGACGCTCTTCACCATTATCTTCGTACCGGTGTTCGGCTGGTTCATGGGTCTGGTAGGTCGTCGGTTAAAGCAGAAGAGCATCAAGGCGCAGTCGCTCTGGAGCGATACGATGAGTCAGGTGGAGGAGACGCTGGGCGGTCTGCGCATCATCAAGGCATTCTGTGCCGAGGAAAAGATGAACCGCCGTTTCGATCAGGTGAACTCAGCCTACCGTTACGACATCATGCGCGTGAACATCCGCCAGTCGATGGCACACCCCATGTCGGAGTTCCTGGGTACGGTGATGATCGTCATTGTCCTGTGGTTTGGCGGTATCCTGGTGCTTAACAATCACACGCTGACGGGTCCGATGTTCATCTATTACATGGTAATCCTCTATTCAATCATCAATCCGCTGAAAGAATTCTCCAAGGCAGGCTATAACATCCCCAAAGGACTTGCCAGCATGGAACGAGTGGACAAGATATTACTGGCAGAGAACGACATCAAGGAAGCTGCCCACCCGAAACATATCGGGCAGTTTGAACGGAGCATCGAGTTCCGGGATGTGTCGTTCAAGTATGGCGAGCAATGGGTACTCCGTCATATCAACCTCACGATAGAAAAGGGAAAGACCATCGCGTTCGTCGGTCAGAGCGGAGGAGGAAAGTCGACACTTGTCGATTTGATACCGCGCTACTATGACGTGCAGGAAGGTGAGGTGCTCATCGATGGCGTCAATGTGAAGGACCTGGGCATCCACGACCTGCGGAAGCTGATTGGCAATGTCAATCAGGAGGCGATACTCTTCAACGACTCATTCTTCAACAACATTTCTTTCGGAGTGGACGGTGCTACCAAAGAGCAGGTGGAAGAGGCGGCAAAGATTGCCAATGCCCATGACTTCATCATGCAGTCGGAAAACGGGTATGATACAAATATCGGTGACCGGGGAAGCAGGTTGTCGGGAGGTCAGCGGCAGCGTGTGAGCATTGCCCGTGCCATTCTGAAGAACCCGCCCATCCTGATCCTTGACGAGGCAACGTCGGCACTCGACACCGAGAGCGAGCGACTGGTGCAGGACGCCCTTGAGCGGCTGATGAAGACACGTACTACCGTCGCTATAGCCCATCGTCTGTCAACCATCCGCAACGCCGATGAGATATGCGTGCTCCACGAAGGCCGTATTGTGGAACGCGGAACCCATGAGGAGCTGATGGCAGGACAGGGCTATTACAAGAAACTACATGACATGCAACAAGTGTAAAAGATAGAGATGAATAAGTCTATAAGCTTTCTTGATCTTCAAAAGGTCACACAGCGATACCGGAATGAGATTCATGAGGCGGTGCAGCGGGTGACAGATTCCGGATGGTATCTGCGCGGAGCCGAGAATGCACGGTTCGAGTCTGCCTATGCCGATTACATCGGTACGCGGTACTGCGTGGGGTGTGGCAACGGGCTTGATGCCCTGACCCTGATTTACAGAGCTTATATAGAATTGGGGCGCATGAAGCCGGGAGACGAGGTGATTGTTCCGGCTAATACATTCATTGCCTCCATCCTGGCTATTACCGAGAATGGGCTGGTCCCTGTCCTGGTAGAACCCAATCTTCATACCTTGGAGATTGACGAGGAAGAAATAGAACGGCATATTACAGAGAAGACGCGCTCCGTGATGCTCGTTCATCTCTATGGACGTTGCGCCTTTACGCCGCGCATCGCCCAGATCTGCAGCCAGCATCAGCTGTTGTTAGTGGAAGACAATGCCCAGGCTCATGGCTGCTGTACGGAAGACGGACGGCATACCGGTTCATTGGGAGCTGCCGCCGGTCATAGTTTCTACCCGGGGAAGAACCTTGGCGCCTTGGGAGACGGGGGAGCCGTGACGACCGATGATGAGGAACTGGCAGAAATGGTCCGAGCCCTGTCCAACTATGGTTCCCACAAGAAATATGTCTTTCAGTACAAAGGACGGAACAGCCGGTTGGATGAGATACAGGCAGCAGTTCTTTCCGTCAAGCTGAAATATCTTGATGCCGACAACCGGCATCGTCGGGACATTGCCCGCATCTATCGGGAAGGAATAGACAATCGGAGAGTATGGATGCCCGATGTAATGCCCGATGAGCGCATGAACGTCTATCATCTGTTCCCCGTGTTCTGTGAGCAGAGGGATGACCTGCAGACGTATTTGTCCCAGCATGGCATCCAGACACTCATCCATTATCCGATAGCCCCGCATCAGCAGGAGTGTTATCAGGAAATGGGATATTTGTCATTGCCGGTGACCGAGCAGATTCACCGGCAGGAATTGAGTCTTCCGATGAGTCAGGTGATGGAGGAAGAAGAAGCGAAGGAGGTAGTCCGCCGGATTAACGAGTTTAAATAAGAGACGAGATGAGCAGTGAGAAACAAACAAAAAAAACAGACGGACAAGAGATGAACAATGTGAAAGTTTCATTTCTTTCTATCTGCTGTTATCGTCTGTGCTATGTCTTTTCACTTCTGCCACTCCGAGTGATGTACGTTATGGCAGACATGCTGTATTTCCTTCTGTATGATGTCCTGCGATATAGGCGGAAGATTGTCAGGTCGAATCTGACGATTTCGTTTCCCGAGAAGAGCCAGGATGAAATCAAACGCATAGAAAGGAAGTTCTACCACTGGCTCAGCGACTATTTCTTTGAATCCATTAAGTTGCTGTCTATCAGTAAAGAAGAAGTACAGAGAAGATATACGTTTGTCAACCCTGAAGTGTTCTCCGATGCTTTTGACGGAGGACAGAACATCGGAACCATCCTGGGGCATTACTGTAACTGGGAATGGCTCTCGTGTACCCAGTATTTCATGCCCGAAGGAAGTGTCTTAGGACTTATCTACAAGCCTTTGAGCAATGACGTGATGGATTATATCTTCTACAAGCTGCGCTCCCATGCCCATGGAGTGGCGATTCCTAAGAAAGACATCCTGCGCTATCTGGTGAAGTACAAGCGTGAAGGGGTGATGAATCTCTTCGGATATATTGCCGACCAAGCGCCCAAATGGGAGAACATTCATCTGTGGATTCCTTTCATGGGACATGAGACAGGGGTGTTCACCGGTGCCGAACGCATCATGCGCAAGATGAATGATGCCGTTTATTACGTAGAGATGAGCCGTCCGCGCCGCGGGTATTATACCTGTACGCTCCGCCTGATTACCAAGGAGCCGAACACCTTGGAGGAATATGAGATCACGCGCCGCTTCTTTAAGATGCTGGAAGAGAATATCCGTCAGCATCCCGAATACTATCTCTGGACACACAACCGATGGAAAAGAACCCATGAGGAATTCGACCAGCGGTTTACGGAGGTGAATGGTAAAGTAATCAAACGGTCTGAGACATGAGAATAGGATTTGATGCCAAACGTATCGTCAGAAACGGAACAGGACTGGGAAGCTATGCCCGGACACTTGTCAATGACCTGTCGGCCATTGCTCCTGCTGACTTCCAGTTTCTCCTCTATGCACCTGATGCCGGAAAGGAAGAGCTGAGAAAGATGGTTACCACTGACTCGAATGTCAGTTGGAGTTATCCCGGTTTCCTTTCAGATACCCATCACCCCTCGCTCACAGACCGTCTGAGAGGGGCGTATTGGCGTACCTATGACTTGCCGAATGATTTGCGGCGGGACGGTGTCAGCCTGTATCATGGTCTGTCGGGAGAGCTGCCCATGGGAATTAAGAAAGCAGGTATCAAGACCGTCGTCACCATTCACGACCTGATCTTCCTGCGCCATCCCGAATATTATCAATGGCTGGATACGAAGATCTATGCCTGGAAATTCCGTAAGACAGTTGCTGAGGCCGACCGTATCATCGCCATCAGCGAGTGCACCAAGAATGACATTCTGTATTATTCCAATGTGCAGCCAGAGAAGATAGAAGTGATTTATCAGAGTTGTGATACCGGCTTTAAGAAGTGTGCGACCGAAGAGAAGAAGCAGGAGGTACGGCAGAAGTATCAGTTGCCGGAGAGATACATCATCAATGTGGGTACCGTCGAAGAACGGAAGAATGTGCTGCTGGCTGTCAAGGCTCTTCGTCAGGTGCCGGAGGATGTGTCAATGGTTATCGTCGGGCGAAGAACTCCCTATGCAGATACCGTGGAAAGATTTGTTCATGACAACGGACTTGGCAATCGTGTGAAGCTGCTTCACGGTGTGCCTTTTGCCGACCTACCAGCCCTTTATCAGCAGGCAGAGGCGTTTGTCTATCCTTCCCGTTATGAAGGATTCGGCATTCCCGTGATAGAGGCGATACAGAGTGGTCTTCCCGTTGTTGCCTGTTCGGGCAGTTGTCTGGAAGAGGCTGGTGGCAAAGAAAACATCTATGTCAACCCAGATGATGAAAAAGGAATGGCAAAAGGTATCTGCGACTCACTGAAAGGTGCAGAAGGGAGGGAAGAACGGATTGCCAGAAGCAGGGAATACGTCCGCCGTTTCGAAGGAAATGATGTGGCGAGTAAGGTCTTAGAGATATATAAACGACTATTATGAGGACGACGACTATTAATCCGAAATATGCGAACTATGAGGCATTCATCCGGCATATCCCTGACCAGATGGATGCAGAGGGGGTGTATATCTATGGCGGCCGCCGCAACCTTATCAAGCTCTTTGTTGCACCCGACGGCACACAATTCAATGTGAAACGGTATAAGAAGCCTGTGTTTCCCAGTAATTGGGTCTATTCCTTGGGACTCCGGCAGCCGAAGGGCAAACGTGCATATAATTATCCGTCCATCTTACTGGAAAGAGGAATAGAGACGCCCGAGGCAGTAGCCTATATTGAAGACCGGAAAGCGGGTATTATCCAACACTCATGGTTTATCAGTGTCCAGTGTCCCTACAGGCACTTGCTCTATGAGATGGGTGATGCGCCGGAGAATGTCTATGCGCCGTTGGCAAGGGCACTGGCTGCCTACGTTGCCCACATGCACGAGCATGAAGTGCTGCATCTGGATTTCTCACCCGGGAATGTGCTGTGGGACATAAAGGAAAGCGAAGAGAAGAGCGGTGGGACAGACGACTATTGTTTTTCCATTGTCGATATCAACCGTATGCGTTTCGGTGCTGTCAACATGGAAGACGGAAGCCGCAGCTTTGCCCGACTATGGGGACCGAAACATTTCATGGAACTGCTGATTCGTGAATATGCCTGTCTTCGCCAGTTTGATTCAACAGCAGCAGAGCGCATCCTGATGGCAGAGAGGAAACGCTTCTGGACACATTACCAGAAGAAACGTGAAATGGAGTTTAATCTTGAATTATAAAAGGACTGTTTGATATGAGACCTTGCAAGCGTGTTTTAGTCGTGCGGTTTCGCCAGATGGGTGATGCCATATTGGCCACTCCATTGCTCAACACCATCCGTCAGAGTTTTCCTGACGCGGAGATTGACTTTGTGCTTAACGAGAAGATAGCGCCGCTCTTCGAAGGACATCCTGCCATTCATCGTATCATCTCTTTTAACGATACGGAGCGGCATAAGGTTCTTTTATATATAAATAAGGTGTGGAAGACAGTGCATCAGACACGCTATGATGTAGTGATTGATATGCGCTCAACGGTGAATACGATGCTATTTGCCCTTTTCTCACTCCATTCCCGTTTCCGGATAGGCATCAGGAAACCCTATACATGGGGTGTGTTCAATCATCGTTACGAGGGTTGCGAGGAAGACGAGAGCATGATAGACCATAATCTCAAACTGGCAGAGCCATTGTCGGCTTACGGAGAAATAAAACCCTGCCGTGAACTGACGCTGAGCATTACGGCACAGGAGAAAGAAGACTTTCACCACTATATGGAACAGCAGGGCATTGATTTCAAAAGACCTGTCATGCTTGTAGGTGTGACGGCAAAACTGGAAAACAAGACATGGAATGAATACCGTATGGTGGAAATCCTGTCACGCCTGTTGCGTGACTTCCCGGAGTGGCAGCTGATATTCAACTATGCTCCCGGCAAGGAAGCGGAAAATGCCCATCGAATATATAATAAGGTGTTGCAGAAATCTCACCTCTCATCCGATGCCGTTCCTCTTTTTTTGAACATTGAAGCTAAAAGTGCGCGGCAGTTAGCTGCCATGTCGGCAAACTGTTCTGCCTATTTTGGCAATGAGGGTGGTGCCAGGCATATCGTTCATGCGATGGGACGGCCATCCATGGTCATCTGTTCGCCTGTTGCCAGTAAAAAGACATGGCTGCCAACTGACACGAACATACTTGCCTGGGGCATAGATGCTTCATCCATTACAGACACAACAGGCCTTACAGATCAGCAGAAATATGATTTGATAACCGTCGATAGCGTCTGGACGATGCTACAGGACTTCCTGCATCAAATCAGCCTAACAGCTTCCGATAAAGACTAAGGTACTGGTCGGTGTACCGCTCATAGTTGAATTGCTGTGAATGTCCGGCTGCAAGTTGGGCTTCACGACCATCTTTCTGCCAGGACTGAAGTCCCTCCCGAACCACTTTTGCCATCTCTTCGGGTGTGAAATCATCCCAATAGGAGGCATGTTCCCCACATACCTCAGGCAGACTGGTCATGCGTGAAGAAAACACTTTGCAGTGATAGCGCATCGCCTCAAGTACAGGGATGCCGAATCCTTCCAGCCTACTTGGAAAAAGGAATGCCGCACAATGACTGTAAAGCCATCGTTTCTCTTCATTGCTGATTTTTCCTGTCAGCATCACACGTCCCTCTCCCTGTTCGGAGATCAGTTGCTGCAGTTGGCTGGCATAGCTGAAATGATTGTCACCGCAGATGAAAAGCAGGTGATGAGGGAAATACTTCATCATGGGAACAAGTGTATGAAGGTTCTTCTTTTCACGTATCTGTCCGACAGAAAAGAAGAAAGGCACTTTGTCATCGGTGATAAAAGAAGGCTGTTGCTGTGGCATGTCTTCATCGTTGGCGATGCCATTGTAGATGACATCCACGGGCTTTCCCATGATGAATCCGTTTTGATTCAGGTCGTCGAGCACAAAGTGGGAAATGGTAGTCAGATGGTCAGATCGGCGTACGCGCCATTTCAATTGAAGGATATGCCGCCACTTGTGTACCCCTTTCTTCTCGGTCATAAAGTTACAGTCGTGAACTGTCAGCAGCTGGATGGTGTGACTGTCGCCACCTCGCAGGTGAAACTGCTGGTCGGTAGCATGCCATAAGTCGATGTGCTTGTCCAGTCTTTTCAACTGACTTCTTTTATCTTCACGGTCAATGTAGTCGTATCCGGCACCGAAACGTCCACGATGCTTCCGTGGAAGGATAAAGATAAAGTGAAGGTCGTTGATGTTTCGGGTAACTAAGGTATGTATGTAGTTACGGGCGATTTCACCGAAGCCGTTGAAATCGTCATAATGTGAGAAGTCAATTAATACATTTTTCATGCTAATTTTATCTTTTGTCCAAAGGTAATCATTTTTACTTTCATCATGAAATATTAATATAAATAATTTCTTGTTATGGGAAAATATGATTACTTTTGCGGCCGAATGAGTATGAAGCTGCTTTCTTTTTTTATCGTGCTGGCATTGTCTGTTGGGTCTGTCTGGGGACAGAAGAGCAGGATGGAACGTGTCAATCCTGAGCAGAGGGATGTGGACATGGATAACCCCACGTTCTTACCGACGATAAAAGTTGGAAAGGTTCTTGACAAAGGAGACTCCATTCAGTACGTTGAACTGAACAATGTCTATGTTTATCCGAAGCCTGAATTTAAGAATGAAAAACAGCGCATAGCCTATAACCGGCTGGTTTATAATGTCAAGAAGGTGCTTCCTATCGCAAAGGAATGCAATGCCATCATTCTGGAGACTTATGAGTTTCTCGAGACATTGCCAGATAAGAAGTCGCGAGATGCCCACATGAAACTGGTGGAGAAGAATATCAAGCAGGAGTATACGCCGCGTATGAAGAAACTGACGTATGCCCAGGGAAAACTATTGATAAAACTGATTTACCGCGAATGCAATTCTTCTTCCTATAATCTTATTCAGGCTTACTTTGGCAGTATCAAAGCAGGATTCTATCAGGCCTTTGCCTGGGCTTTCGGAGCAAGCCTGAGAAAGAAGTACGATGCAGAAGGAGTTGACCGCCTCACTGAGCGTATCGTGCTGATGGTAGAGGCGGGACAACTGTGATTCTGTCTTATTCTTCGGTGTAGAGCGTCTGGATAATGGTCTGCCCTACAGCTTTCAATGTGTTTTTGTCAATATGTTCCATGTCATCCTTTATCGTATGCCATGTCGGACCGAATGAGCTCTGCTCACAGTCGGGATAACAAGGGATGATGTCGATTGTCGGAATATGTGTGTTTAGATTAAGGGGCACGTGGTCGTCGGTGATACTGCCGTTGTCCCTCTTTGGGAAATAACTGCCATAGCCGGCCTGACGGGCAGCACGCCATACCTTCTTCACAATCTGTCCGGCATACTGACGCGATACCCCTTCACGATAGAACTGTGCTCCGACTCCTCCCACCATGTCCAGCAGGATGCCATAGCGTGCTTCATAGCCTGCCGGAAGGTTTGTTGCAAAATACTGTGCTCCTAAAGCCCATGTCTCACCTTCGCTTTCAACGTCAGACCATTGAGGAGTTCCCCAATCCTCGGCATCAAAACAGACGAAGTCCACTCCGATGGTGTTCTCAATAGCCGATTGGGTTGTTCCTGCCGAACTGTTTAGCAGTCGGGCAATCTCCAGCATCACAGCGACACCGCTTGCCGCATCGTTGGCAGCAAGGATGGGACGGTGCCAATTGGTGGAGTCGGGGTCGTTGTCTGCCCACGGACGGCTGTCCCAGTGAGCGCATAGCAGGATACGAGTTGTCCGTTCAGGCTTATACTGGGCAATGATATTGGTGCTCTTTAAGATGGTTCCGTCATATCCTTTGAGGTCGGCTTTCTGAGTGGTCACCTTACATCCGTACTGTGTGAACTTGGCAATGATCCATTCTGCACATTTCTCATGTCCTTCGGTGTTCATTGCTCTTGGACCGAAGTTGCATTGGGCAGCAGTGAAAGCATAGGCAGAGTCTGCATTGAATGTCGGCCCTATGGGTTTGACAGCCTCTTCAGCCTCTGTCTCGTCAACAGAATCGACGGCTTTATTAGCTTTGTAATGCTCGAAAGCAAAGACTGCTACTAATAGGATCAGAAGGGGGATTATAATTTTCAATTTATTCTTTTTGTTCATATAGAGTTATTGTTTTGAAGACTGTATCTTAGCCATTACGCGGAGCCAGTTTCCTCCCCAGATTTTCTGGATATCCCGACTGCTGTATTTACGGCGTAGTAGCTGCAAGGTGAAGTTGATCATCTCAGATGAGTCTGCAATGCCGCGGATTCCACCATCGCCGTCGAAGTCGGTGCCCAAGCCTACAGAGTCAATGCCCATGATGTCAATGGCGTGCTCTAAATGTGCCATCGCATCGAGGATGCTTGCTTCCCCTTTCTTGCGGAGAAATCCGTTATACAGGGTGATATGAGCGACACCGCCATGCTTGGCGAGGGTGCGCAGCTGGTCGTCTGTAAGGTTGCGCGGATGGTCGCATAACGCACGGCAGTTGCTATGGCTGCATACAATAGGGTGCTTACTGATTTCTATGGCATCGTAGAAACTCTTCTCAGCTGCATGGCTAAGGTCAACCATCATTCCCTGCCGGTTCATCTCTTCTATTACCTGTGCGCCAAAAGGACTTACGCCATTATGGGTGTTGCACCCTTTGGCAGAGTCGCAGATATCATTGTCTCCGTTGTGACACAAGGTAATATAGACTACTCCGCGTTGAGAGAAGTGCTTGATGTTCTGGATGTTATGCTCCAAAGCCAGTCCGTTCTCAATCCCGAACATGATGCTCTTTCTTCCTTTGCGCTTATCTTCGTAAAGGTCGGCGGGAGTGCGGGCGATACTGAGGTATCGGCTGTTCTTTTTGACAATGTCCTCTATCTTGTCAAAAATCAGATCGGCATAAGCCATAGGGCCATTTACATCAAATGGCACTTTTGACGAGAAGGATTCTCCTAACTTAGGTTGTGGAAGATACGCCACCATGATGACAGCATCCTGTCGTCCGTCATTCATTTTGTGCAGGTCGACAAGGATGTTCGGGTCGCGATGACTGAACTGAATGTCCTGTGAGAAGAACATTGGCGTGTCGCAATGGGTATCGAGTGTGAGAATCCGGCGGTGCATCTCTTTGGCCTGATGGAAACATTCGCCCTGTTCGACAAGCCAGCAGAACAGTTTCAGTCCTTCTTCCTCCAGCCATTCAGGATGCCATTGCACACCCATGATGGGCTTGTGCTCGCTGCTTTCCATTGCCTCGATGATACCGTCGGGGGCCGTTGCTGTAACGCGGAATCTTTTCCCCGTGTTGCTGACTGCCTGATGATGGAATGAGTTGACAAAGATGTGACTGTCACCATACACCTTATATAATATAGAGTCCTCACTGATGCTGACGCTATGCGTGGGTTCAGTGCGGGCAGCATTCTGGCTGTGTTTGATGTCCTTCTTTATGTCCTGATCAATCTCTCCGTCCAGCGCCATCGCTAAAGTCTGTATGCCGCGACAGATGCCAAGCATCGGAATCTGCCGGTTGTATGCTAATCTGGTTATCAGCAGTTCAGGCAGGTCACGGACGGTATTGATGTTGCCAAGGCCGGGTCGTGGCTCCTGATTGGCCCATAGAGGGTTGAAGTCACCTCCACCGGTAAGCAGAAGTGCGTCGATGTGCTCCAGCGTGTTAATTATGACATCTTTGTCGGTGACAGGAGGGATGATGACAGGGGTACCTCCTGCTGCCACCACCTGTTCATAATAACGGTTGCGCAGGGTAGCATCCTCCCCTTCGAAGTTGGCAGTAATACCTATCAGAGGCTGATGGACAGCTTCTGGAAATGTCGTATAAATCTCGTCAAGATGCGACTGGAGATTAAATGTTCTCATGGGAAATCCGACGGCCTGAATAATAAAGCCGGGCAATTAGTCTACAACAACAGGAATTTCTCGCTTAATACTTTGCTCTAATGAGATGAGAGTCTCGGTGGAAACAACGCCGGGGATGCTTTGCAACTTACTGTTCAGCAATTCCATCAGCTGTTCATTGTCACGAGCATAGAGCTTCAGGAGCATTGTATAACCGCCAGTCGTAAAGTGGCATTCAACAATCTCAGGAATGGTCTGCAGTCGTTTGACAACTTCTTTGTACATGCTTCCACGTTCCAGGTTCAGACCCACGTAAGTGCAGGTAGTATATCCAAGACTTTTGGGATTTACATCAAATCCACTGCCAGTAATGACTCCGACTTCAATGAGTCTTTGTACACGCTGATGAATAGCGGCACGTGAAACACCGCAGGCTGCTGCCACATCCTTGAAAGGGATACGTGCGTTTTTGGAGAGAATACTTAAAATCTTTTTATCAAGACTATCAATCTTTTCCATTTTCTTTTATTATACCAATATTAGTTTGCATAATTCTTAGCAAAAATAAGGAATATAAATGATATATACAACAAAATGCGCGGATTTTTTTTATTATCCGCGCATTTTGTAATTAAAAGGGTGGCTTTTCTGCTATTTTTTCTTTGTTACTTTAGCAGTTCTTGCCTTTGCCTTTGTCTCTGCTGTTTTAGCTTCTGTTTTAGCTTCTGGCTTTTTCTCACTTTCAATACCTTCCAGTTCTACGGTGAAGATCAGTGTAGAGTATGGCTTGATTTTTCCTGCGGGGCGCTCGCCATAAGCCAGTTCCTGAGGGATGTAAAGTTCCCACTTGCTGCCTACAGGCATCATGGTCAGAGCCTCTGTCCAGCCTTTAATTACTTCATTGCACTTGAAGCTGGATGTCTGTGGGTTCCGTTTATAAGAGCTGTCGAAAACAGTACCGTCGATGAGCTTACCCTCATATTTCACGGTTACCTTATCGGTAGCCTTTGGAGTCTCACCCGTTCCGGCAGTCAGCACTTTGTATTGCAGTCCACTGGGAGTGGTTTTCACACCTTCTTTGGTTGCATTCTCCTTCAGCCAGCTGGTGTTCTGCTGAATGTATTCTTCCTGCTGGGCCTTCTTGATGGCGTTCACCTTTGTCTCGAAGATCTTTCTTGCTGTTGAATCAGCGTAGATGCTGTTGTCGTTTTTCAGTGAAGCGGTGAAACCTTTATGGAAGAGTTCTTCTGTCAGTGCATATTCAGTGCCCTGAAGGTCGGCATTCATAGAAGGGAAGATACGCTGTTTTGCCATTTGTGCAATCTGTACGCCGGCGATGTAAGCGGCATATTTCGGATCGTTGATTTTGGCAACGGCCTCTTCATATCCTTTTGCAAAGTCAGCCATATAGGCTGTATCCACTTTGTACTGCTGCTGAATAAACGGAATCAGACCGTTTGTAGCTGTTTTACCGGCAATATAGCTGAGGGTGTCGGCTGAAGAAGCCAGAATCACAGGCTCTTCAACGGCTACTGCCTCAACGGGAGCCTGCTGGTTTTTCTCTTTCTTCTTTTTAGCTGATACTGGCATGACAATAGCACTTGCCACTATCAGAGAAGCAACAAATAATATTCTTTTCATTAGTTCTTAGATCCTAAAGAAATGAGTTCAACTTTGAAAATGAGTGCAGAGAATGGCTTGATCTGTCCCTGCATACGCTCAGCATAAGCCAGCTCCTGTGGGATGTAAACTTCCCAGATTGAACCAACAGGCATGTGAACAAGTGCCTGGGTGAAACCTTTGATTACTTGGTTTGCACGGAGAGGAACAGCATTGCCACGCTTGTAAGAACTGTCGAATACAGTACCGTCGATGAGCTTGCCTTCATAGTGAACAGTTACCATGCTGGTATCTTTTGGCAATGGACCGTTACCCTCTTTGAGGACCTTGTACTGGATGAATGACTTCAGCTTTGTTCCATCGGGCTGAGGAACTTCAACTTCCAATGTCTTCACGTCAGCTTTCTTGCCGTTTTCTGCAAGGAACTTCTCACCGGCAACTTTGTTAGGACCATATTCCTTCTCCATGGTTCTTGCCTTAATCTGAGACATCTTTGTCTGGGCAACCATCTGAGCCTGATCCATGGTCATCTTCTGGTTAGCACCTGTTGTACCGGCTACAAAACCAGCGAGGAAATTCTTCATAGAGATAGACTGAGTGCTGTCATTACCGAACACCTCGTTGTTGATACCCTTGATCATCTGCTGACTGATCTGCTGACCAATCTGGATACCGGCATAGTAGGCAGCCTTCTTCTTGTCGTCACCAGCATTGGCACCGTCGTTCAGACCTTTGATGAAATTGTCCATGTAGGTGGTGTCAATGTCCATGCGCTCTACCAAGAATTCTTTCAGTCCCTGTGACTGAGTCTGTCCCATTGCATAGCTCAGGGAGTCAACATCATTGTTAAGACTTGCTTTTGGAGTTGAATTGCCGCAGCTTGAAAATGCAGCAACGATAGCCATTGCGGCTACGAATGTAAGTTTCTTCATTTTTCTATGTTTTTATTGTCAGTATTTTGCTTTGTTAGATAACCTCTATTAACTCTACATCGAAGACCAATGCGGCAAATGGAGGGATAGACTGTCCGGCTCCGCGCTCACCATATCCGAGGTGGTAAGGGATGAAGAACCGATACTTTGCACCTTCCTGCATCAGCTGCAGACCTTCTGTCCATCCTGCGATAACGCCATTGAGCGGGAATGTGGCAGGCTCACCGCGCTGAATACTGCTGTCGAAGAGCGTACCGTCAATCAGCATACCCTCGTAATGGCATTTCACCTGGTCGGTAGCCTTAGGTCTACGACCGTTTCCTTCTTTGAGAACTTTATATTGTAGGCCGCTGGGAAGAGTGATGACACCTTCTTTTCCTGCATTGTCAGCAAGGTATTTCTCGCCGTTCTCTTTCTGTTCCTTGAAGCGTTCTGCAGCTGCGGCCCGCTGCTTCTTCTCCTGTTCTGCAAAGAAGTTCTGTACCAGTGTCTTAGCTTCTGAATCACTGATTAAAGGCTTCTTCTTTGAAATCATATCTTTGATAGCTTGTGCAAAGTCGTCGATATTTAACCCTTGAGCACCCATGTCACAAAGTTGACGGCCGATGCCAAGCCCCAAAGCATAACTTACTTTATCCATTTTCTTTTTATTATAATAATGTATATTATTTGAGCGTGCAAAGATACAATTTTTCTGTGATAGTAAAGCGATATTTGCGAAAAATAACATTTGCAGCCTGCTTTATTTGCAGTTTATTTGTTATTTTTGTGGAGGATTTAAACTTTGTATCGATATGAAAAAGAAATTGGTGTTTTTGACAGGAGCCGGAATGTCGGTGGAAAGCGGATTCAAGACATTCCGTGGTGCCGACGGTCTTTGGGAGAATTATCCTGTTCAGCAAGTTGCCACACACGAAGGATGGGAAGCCGACCCTGTGCTTGTGAATAACTTCTATAATGGGCTGCGCAAGAAGCTGTATGCAGCCCAGCCGAATGAGGGGCATCGTATCGTTGCAAGTCTGCAGAAAGAGTTTGATGTGACGGTAGTGACGCAGAACGTAGACAACCTCCATGAGAAGGCTGGGTCGGAAAAGGTTATTCATCTGCATGGAGAACTGACGAAGGTGTGTTCGTCGCGTGACCAGTTTGATGAGAGATATGTACGGGAACTTCCCGAAGATGACTGCGAAGTGTCAGCTGGAGAGAAAGCCGGTGACGGTTCCCTGCTGCGTCCTTTCATCGTGTTCTTCGGAGAGTCGGTGCCGATGATTAGTGCTGCTGCCGATATTACTTCAGAGGCTGATGTGTTTGTTATTATCGGAACGTCTCTGAATGTTTATCCGGCTGCCGGGCTGCTGCATTATGTACGTCCTGGCGTACCTGTCTACCTCATTGACCCTGAGGATGTTGCTGCTGGTGGCAGATACAACATCCGGCATATCCAGAAAGGAGCCAGTGAAGGAATGAAGGAACTTAGGAAAATCCTGCTTGGCGGTTGATGATTTCCAGCCTTAGGTAAGCTTTGTTCCCAACCGGGCCTCTACGACATTCACGACGTAGTCGCCCAGTTTCTCGCATTCGTTAATGATGTCCATATAGATGGTTCCCACTGCGTAGGTGTAATCATGCTTGTTGACATCATTGATGTTTTGTGTTTTCAACTGATTACGGAAGTTGTTGATTTCATTCTCAATATTGAATGTATGGTTTGGGTCGAAGTATTCCTTTCGTCCCATCATCAGTGCATTCATCTCTGAAAGAGCAGAATCCGTCAGGACGAACATCTGATGGATGTGCTCATATTGCTTGTTGACGAAATGGTCTTCCTTGCTTTGGAACTTCCTGTTGATGGTGCGTGCAATGTTATAGCACGCATCACCGATACTTTCCAGTTCACTGATTTCACGTAACATGGCACGGATCTTTGCCTTTGTCTCGTCAGAAAGATGGGCATCGCTCACATGGTCGAGGTATTTGGCAATCTCTATTTCCATGTTGTCGCTGATGCCTTCATACTTCTCAATACGGGCGAAAAGTTTGTTGAAGTTCTGTTCGTTTTTCTCAAGAAGCAAGTCTTGCACCATATTGAACATCGACTGGATGCGTCTGGCAAAGGAAGATATTTCCTTTTGAGCCTCCAGAACCGATAATTCCGGTGTTTTCATGATACCTGCTGTGATGAAATGAAGGCGGAAATCTTCTTCCTCATTCTGCTCGGGATTGATGACCCAGCAGACGAATCGCTCGATATACTGTACGAATCCGATGAGCAGGAGTGTATTGATGATATTGAACAGAGTGTGATAGGCGGCAAGGACAATGGCTGCTTTCTCTGCATAACCCGACTCAGTGGAAGGAGCTGTCGGGTCGAATCCAACCATTCCACAGATAAAATTGGTAAACGGACGGAACAGCAGAATAGCCCAGATTACACCAAACACATTGATTAACAGGTGCGCAAAGGCAGCTCTTCTTGCAGATATGTTTGCCGACATTGCTGCAATATTGGCTGTGATGGTTGTTCCGATATTCTGTCCAAGCACAAGCATGATACCGTAGTTGATCTGCAACAGTCCCGTGGAACAAAGAATCATGGTGAATGCCATGATGGCAGCACTTGACTGTACGCACATCGTCAAGATAATACCAACAAAAAGAAAGAATATGGTGTTCCAGACATCCGACTCACAAACATCTGTAAAGAAAGAAGTGATGGCGTCTCTCACCGTGGGATTGTCTGCAATGGTGAATCCCGATTCCTTCAATGTCCAAAGTCCGAGAAACAGGAGGGCAACACCGAAAAGGAATTCTCCAACGATACGGAATCTTTTTTGATAGATGAATATGATACCGAGAAAGAACGATGGATAGACGACATACGAGATATTAAAGAAAAATATCACGCTCATTATCCATGCTGTTACCGTAGTGCCGATGTGAGTACCCATAATCACAGAGATGGCCTGGAGAAGCGTTAACAGTCCGGCGTTGACAAACGAAATGGTCATCAGCGTTGTTGCCGTCGAACTTTGGACGGCTGCTGTTACAAACATACCGGTCAGCATCCCGGTGAAACGGTTGGTGGTCATTGCTCCCAGAATGTGACGGAGCTGTGAACCTGCCATCTTCTGCAGGCTGTCGCTCATTGATTTCATTCCGAACATCAGAAGAGCAAGAGAGCCAAAGAACTTAAAAAATATCCAAATCGACATACAGTGAACTTTATCTGTGTGCAAATATACGAAATAAAGCTGAATAATCTGTATTTTCAAATGAATTATCAAAAGAAAAAACGACATGTCTGCGGGCGATGAAAAAGCTCAGATGGAAAAGAAAAGGTGAATCGTTTGGTGATTCGCCATTTTTGCGCTATATTTGCATCTGTTTTAAAGACTTAATAGATAAAAACCTTATGGAGCATACTGTAAAGATTCGTTGTAAGAATGACGGTCAGATGATGGATGTGGATGGTGGAAGCACTCTTGAAGAGATATGTTCCCAATACCATCTGGAGACATCGTTAGGACCTGTCTGCGCAACGGTGAACAATAAGATAGAAGGCCTCAACTACCGCGTTTACAGAAACAAGGATGTGCAGTTTTTGGATATGTATTCGCCGACAGGCTCCCGTGTCTACACCCGTACGCTGTTTTTTGTCCTTTGCAAGGCAGTACATGATGTGTTTCCAAAGGGCTCTGTGGTGATAGACATTCCTGTGTCGAACGGCTATTATTGCAATCTGAAAATCGGACGTCATGTGACACAAGAAGACGTAGACAGTCTGCGTCAGCGTATGCAACAGATCATCGATGCAGCTATTCCAGTCATTGAGCATGAGGCATTGACAGAGGACGCCATAAAGATGTTTATGAAACTGGGTTCCCATTCAAAAGTGAAACTTCTGGAAACATACGGTTCACTCTATACTACCTATTACGACATCGACGGTTATGTGAATTATTTCTACGGACCGCTACTGACCAATACCAGCAAGCTTTATCTATTCGGACTGGAAAAATACTATGACGGGCTGCTCCTGCGCATCCCTTCACTGAAGAATCCTACCGAGCTGGGAGAAATGACCCGGCAAGATAAGATGTTCGAAATCTTCAAGGAGCATCATCATTGGCAGGACATTCTGAGGATTGGTACGGTAGGAGCATTCAACAATGCCGTGCAAAAAGGATACCTCAACGATATCATCAATGTGTCAGAAGCCTTACAGGAAAAGAAAATTGTGAGGATTGTAGACATGATACTCGAACGTCCGGATGTGAAGATGGTGTTGATTGCCGGTCCGTCTTCTTCAGGTAAGACGACTACCTGCAAACGGCTTTCCGTTCAGATGATGACCAATGGCATCCGCCCTGTGCAAATCTCATTAGACGACTATTTCGTGAATAGGGAAGACACGCCGAAGGATGAAAAGGGTGAATACAATTATGAACATCTGCATGCGCTGAATATTCCGTTGCTCAACAAACAGCTGAAAGCTCTCTTCAAAGGTGAGGAGGTGGAGCTTCCTCGTTATAATTTCCAGACAGGAAAGAGTGAACGGAGTGGGAATCGGTTGCATCTCGGTCCGCATGATGTGCTTATCGTGGAAGGTATCCATGCCCTGAACCCTGAGTTGACAGCTCAGATTCCCAATGAACAGAAATTCAAGGTATATGCTTCGGCACTGACCACCATCCTCCTTGATACCCATAATTATATCCCGACAACCGACAACCGGCTTTTGCGTCGTATCATCCGGGATGTGAAGTATCGCGGTTGTTCTGCTGCCGACACCATCCACCGATGGCCAAGTGTCAGGGCAGGGGAGAACAAGTGGATCTTCCCTTATCAGGAGAATGCCGATGCTATGTTCAATACCGCCATGATTTATGAGCTGGCTGCTATCAGACCCCAGGCTGAGCATGCACTCGAGCAGGTGCTGGAGAACTGTGAGGAATATGCCGAGGCCTATCGTCTGCGGAATTTCCTGAAGTATTTTGTCCCCATCAGTTATGATACTCTTCCATCCATCTCTCTTCTTCGGGAGTTCCTTGGAGGATCAACATTTGTCTATTGAAAATACAACCAAAAATAAAATTAACTATGTCAGAACAATTAGAAGTAAAAGAATTAGAGCAGGTCGTTGTACGGTTTTCGGGTGATTCCGGCGACGGCATGCAATTAGCAGGTAGCATCTTTTCGACGGTTTCCGCAACCGTGGGAAATGGTATCTCTACATTCCCCGACTATCCGGCAGACATCCGTGCCCCGCAAGGTTCTTTGACGGGAGTGAGCGGTTATCAGGTACATATTGGTACGGGACGTGTCTATACGCCCGGTGACCTTTGTGATGTACTCGTTGCGATGAACGCTGCCGCACTGAAGACGCAGTACCGCTATTCAAAACCACAGGCTACTATTATCATCGATACTGACTCTTTCGGTCCCAATGACCTGAAAAAGGCTGAGTTTAACTCGGATGACTATCTTCTGGAAATGGGCATCGACCCCGACCGCGTGATTGCCTGTCCGATTACGAAGATGGTAAAAGACTGTTTGGCTGATTCTGGCATGGACAACAAGGCCGTCCTGAAATGCCGTAACATGTTTGCACTGGGGCTTGTCTGCTGGCTGTTCAACAGAGAACTCTCTCTGGTGGACGATTTCCTGAGGGACAAGTTCAAGAAGAAGCCCATCATTGCAGAGAACAATATTAAGGTGGTTCATGCCGGTTATGACTATGGTCACAATGTGCATGCCAGCGTACCCGCTACCTATCGCATTGAATCTAAGCATAAGGTTCCCGGACGCTATATGGACATTACCGGAAACAAGGCTACCGCATACGGATTGATGGCGGCTGCCGAGCGTGCCGGACTGAAACTGTTCCTGGGTTCTTATCCTATCACTCCCGCAACGGACATCCTGCATGAACTGTCGAAGCATAAGTCGATGGGCGTGATGACCGTGCAGTGTGAGGACGAGATCAGCGGCTGTGCAAGTGCCGTGGGAGCAGCCTTTGCCGGTGCATTGGCGGCTACTTCTACCTCCGGACCGGGTATCTGTCTGAAGAGTGAGGCCATCA
>Ga0247611_10003661_pt1 | contig 22437 bp, 18 predicted proteins | sample 177DNAGHGhighgp2_FD_192422 | JGI IMG/M metagenome (GOLD analysis project Ga0247611, IMG submission 192422) | Sheep rumen microbial communities from Palmerston North, Manawatu-Wanganui, New Zealand - 1770 DNA GHGhigh gp2 | ecosystem: Host-associated > Mammals > Digestive system > Stomach > Rumen... | reverse complement strand
AGACAAAGAAGATTCGTCAGGAGTTGGCTGATTTCCGCAAACAACTGCAGGAGAAAGAGGCGCAAGAGAAGGAAGACAAGATTGCCCGCAAGATGGATAAACTGCGTGAACGCCAACAACGTAAGAAAGATAAGAAGGCTGAGAAAGACAAGACTTCTGCCTTATCATCCGAAGAGCAAGCTGCAATAAAAGCCCAGCGTGAGGCGGAGTTGCAGGCGCAACTAACAGAAGGGGCAACAGTAAGATTAAAAGGCCAGCAGACATTGGGTAACATCATGGAAATTCATGGCAAGGATGCAACGGTGGCCTTTGGCAGTATAAAAACCACAGTAAAATTGAACAGGCTTGAACCTGTGCAACCACCAACTAAACAACCTGATTTTACGCAAAAAGCTACCTATCTAAGTGAACAGACGCAAGATTCTATGCACGACCGCAAGCTGAACTTTAAGCAGGACATCGATGTGCGTGGCATGAGGGGTGACGAGGCCATACAGGCAGTGACCTATTTCATTGATGATGCTATATTGATAGGTGTAAGCAGGGTGAGAATACTGCATGGCACTGGCACGGGCATCTTACGGACATTAATAAGGCAGTATTTGCAAGGAGTTAATGGCGTGAAAGACTTCCACGACGAGCATGTACAGTTTGGCGGAGCTGGAATTACCGTCGTTGACTTAGAATAAGGCATCCACCTTTCAAAGTCAGTTTTTGTTGGATTCGGTTGTTGGTTCAGTTTCTGGCTCGTAATCTTCCATCAAATCAGCCTTATCAATAGAAAGGTTGCCATTTGGCAGCACCGTTACATGGAAAGGTACATAAAGATCACTTTCAGGATAGCTCACGCTGGCTGCAAACATCAAACCATAGTCGGTCACCTTATCGAACACCAAGCCTTCCAAGATGGAATGTTGAATGAAATCTGGCTCTAAGTAAGATGCGAATGTGTTCTTGTTGAAAACCTTATGGGCAAATAGTTTGCCATCCGTAATTATCTCCAAAGTTATGGTATTATCGTAATACTTTAATCCCTGTACATCGGTTACAACAGGCAAAGTGCCATCTGCCTTTCGGACAATATTCATGGTGTAAGTCTTGCCCTTGAAGTCAGCAGACGTAGAGGACGAGATGGTCTGCAACTGATGAATCTCATTGCTGATTACATCTTCCTTAATTGATTCCACCACATAGTTGTCGGGATCTTTTTGTGTGCGCTGATGACAGGACGCTAAAGGCACCAGCAACAAACATAGTATAATAATTGACTGTCTTTTCATTAATCTTTATTATAATTTCTATGGCAAAGTTACTATAATATTGCGAAATAACAAAACTTACACTAAATTTGCACGTAATATGGCAACAGAGGACGAAATATTCAACAGGTCAAAACTGATATTAGGCAGTGATAATATGCAGCGCATTGCCACAGCTAATGTTCTGCTAGTGGGAGTGGGAGGTGTAGGGAGTTGGTGTGCCGAAGGGCTGATTCGAACTGGCATCCGTCACCTTACCATTGTTGACTTCGACATAGTGCAAGCTTCGAATGTTAACCGCCAGCTGATGGCTACCACACAGACTTTGGGCCAAGTAAAGGTGGATGCCTTGAAAGAACGATTGCTGCAAATTAACCCAAATGCCGATGTGAATGCTATCAGCATGCAATATAACGAAGATACTGCCAACCATCTTGATTTAGACAGTTTTGATTATGTAGTAGATGCAATAGACAGCGTAAAAGACAAAGCGCTACTAATACTTAGAGCCACTGCATCGAAAGCTAAGTTGTTCTCATCTATGGGGGCTGCCTTAAAACTCGATCCAACGAAAATAGAGGTAGCTGAGTTTTGGAAGGTAAAGGGCGACCCTCTAGCCAAAGCCTTACGCAACAGATTCAAAAAAAGCGGACAGTTCCCAAAACGTAAGTTCAAATGTGTATTTAGCCAGGAGCAGTTGACAAGCAAGACACAAGGTAAAGGCTCATTGGCACAAATCACTGCCATCTTTGGTTTTAACTTAACAGGATTAATTATCAACGATATCATAGAAAAATAAGAAAAATGAAAAAGGCTATTTGGGGAGGTATATGCTTGCTAGCATTGGCAGTTACCTCATGCAACGGAGGAAAGAATAAAGAGAACGGGAACGGCTATCTAATTGAAGGGGAAATAGCTGATATTAGTAATGGCATGGTTTATCTGAAAGAATATCATGACAAGAGCTATACGTTGGTGGATTCCGCTGAAGTTAGTGGAGGAGAGTTTGAGTTTCGCGGTTTTGCCATGCAGACATTAGCATACGGACTAACCACCGATAAAGAGAGTAACAACCCACTAGTATTCTTCCTAGGGAATGAGGCCATGAAGATAAAGATGAGTGAAGCAAACAAGACACTTCACATCGAAGGTTCACCTATCAACACGCTCTACCAAGAGACAGCAGACAAGGTAGGAAAAGAAGGTTTCGATATCAATGAGTTTGTAGCAGCAAATCCTGCATCTGCCCTTGCACCATATTATATTATGCGTAATCTGGCATGGGGACTTGACCTTGAGCAACTGCAGACCTTGCGTAGCAAGTTGGACAAGTCACTAGATGGGAACATGTATGTGAAGCAGATGGAAGACCTGATTGCCAGGAAAGAAGCTGTGCAGGTGGGCAAGATTGCCCCAGACTTCACCCTACCCGATCCCGATGGGAAACCTGTTAGCCTGAAAGATTTCCGTGGCAAGTATGTGCTGGTAAGCTTCTGGGCTGGTTGGTGCCCAGATTGTCGAAGGGAGAATCCATTCATCGTAGAGGCTTACAACAAATACAAAGGAAAGAACTTCACCGTTCTAGGCGTATCACTCGACCGCAATCGGGAGACGTGGCTTAATACTATTGAGCAGCAAGGCCTCACATGGACACAAGTATCTGACTTGAAATATTGGCAAGGTGATGTAGTAGAACTATATGCTATCCGTTGGGTGCCTACTGGTATTTTACTTGACCCAAACGGCAAGATACTTAATATTAGTCTTAATGAGGATGAACTGGTCAAGAATCTTGCCAGTATATTTGAGCAATAAAGCATAATTACTTGACATATTGTCTGCTTAATTTGACAATTTTACATACTATACTTCCATTTATTGACAAATTGTCACCATAAGTCTCATGGCATACAACTTGCACTTAAAAAGGTGCAAGCCGCAAGCGAAAGCTGAGGCAAGTGAATGTATAACAATTAAAAGAACTAAAATAAAAATGGAGGTATTTACTATGTTACCAGCAATGTTTAGAAACACATGGTTTCCTACAGTATTCGATGATTTCGATTTCACACCTCGTGCCAACACAACCGCACCGGCAGTAAACGTAATGGAAAATGAAACGGCTTATACAATGGAAGTTGCCGCTCCTGGTATCAAGAAAGAGTTTTGCCGCGTCAATATCAATGAAGATGGCAATTTGTGCGTAGCTATCGAGAATAAATGGGAGCACAAAGAAGAGGACAAGGAGAAGAAACAGCACTATCTGCGTCGTGAGTTCTCATACAGCAACTACCAGCAGAACTACACTCTGCCGGAGGATGTGGATAAAGAGCACATTTCTGCAAAGGTAGAGAATGGCGTACTGACTGTTATCTTACCTAAGTTCAAGAAAGAAGAAGTAAAGAATACACGTACCATTGAAATCTCTTAATATATTTCAAACTACGAGTGTCATTCATAATAAAAAGGCTGCATCTAGATGCAGCCTTTTTATTTATCAAAACGGATATATGAACGTAATTATCAAGAGCAGGATGGGTAATAAGACCAAATGCATGACAGTACCCAAACGCACGAAGTCAGTGAAGCGGAAGGACCCAGGTCCAAAGACCAACATATGGGTAGTACTACCAATGGGAGAAGCAAAACTGAGTGCAACACTTAACATAAGCGCCATTACAAATGGTAACGGATCACAGCCTAATAACAAAGCCTGTTGGTAGATTATGGGGAAGAATACAGCGCCTGCACCCACATCACTTATAAACTCACTGACAACAGATGCCAACAAACACATCACACCCATGACTATATAAGGATTAGAATTACAAAGGTCAAGCACATTGGTAGCCACAAAACTAGCAACACCTGTCTTAGTGATAGCAACTGAGAATACTACTGTAGAACCAAGAATGAGCAAGAGGTCCCACTCTATGTATTTAGTTACATCTGTAATGCGACAACAACCTGCCATCATCAGCACACCAGCAGCAAACATTGAGGCTGTAATAAGTGGCATTATCTTAAAAGATGATATAATGAACATCAGTGTCAAGACTATGGCGGAAGTAACAGTTTTAGGGCCCAACTGAGGCACAAATTGACTATCGAAGAACTTGAGAGAGCGGCGATTGGCTTGTTCTAATTGGTTCTCGCCCTTAGCTGGGCATTCCAACAACAACGTATCACCTGCCTGCAAACTGATCTCACGAGGTATACCTTCAACACGATGCCCTTGACGAGCCACTGCTACGAGCACCACATTATTACGTCTTTCAAAGCTACAATGAGCCATTGATTTGCCTATCAACTCACTACCAAAGGTAACATAAGCTGTACGCATGCGACGTTTAGTATCTATCTCGTTGATGTTCCAAACATGGTGGTCAGCAGCGACTAAGCCGTGAGTTCGTTTCAACTCCAATAAATCGTTGATTTGACCTGCATATATTAAACGATCACCACCCATAACGGGCTCGTCTTTAGGTACAGGCATTACAATCTCACGGTCAAAATGCATAATCTCAATAAGCGATCCTCCTTTGGGAGTTAAAAGACCTGCTTCCTCCACCGTTTGCATCACATAGGGATTGTCAGTAGGCACCAATAATTCTACAGTATAATCGCTGGTGGATTCAAACGAGATGTCAGATGATTGTCTATCTGGTATGAAACGCTGCATCAGCACCAGCAGCATCATACCCAATATGGTAAGGATTATACCTGGCAGCATCGGCTCAAATATATTCATTGGCAGCCCAGTCTGGCTGGTATAAAGACCTGCAATGACTAAGTTAGAAGAGTTACCTAATAATGTACACATGCCCCCTAAAGAAGCTGCATAGCTTAAAGGCATCAGTAGTTTGGAGGGAGAAAGATTAATTTTCCGTGACCAAATCTTCACAGCATCAATCAGCAATGACACAACATTTGAGGAGCCCAAGAAAGCAGAGAGCACACTAGTTGGTATCATCAGTTTGATAATGGCACCTGTGAAACTACGAGCCTCTCCTAACACATTTTGGGAAAGCCAATATAGCACACCAGTCTGCATCAATCCTCCTATAATAACGAAAAAAGCGGCATTCACCACCACAGGCTCACTGCTGAAACCAGCCATACCTTCTTTCTCATCAACAATGCCCAATACCAACAATATTGTAAGAGCGCCTAAAAAAGCCACCTCAGCAGGGATGCGTGAATAGGCCATCACTACAAAAATGCAAATCATTGTCAAGATAGTCACCCAACCACCTATACTTACACCAAATACTATTTCTTCAAAGAAGGATTCAATCATGGTTTTTCAATTTCGTGGCAAAGGTATGGTAAGTAAAAGATATATCCAAATTTATCCTTCAATTTCTGACAACTCCAACCAACGAAGAGACTTCTCATCCAATTCTGTTTCTAAAAGGGGAAGACGTTTGGATTTCTCCGTGAGGGCTTCAACCGACAGTGTTCCACTACAAAGATCTGCTTCCAACTGTTTTTTCTCAGCTTCCAGCGCCTCAATTTCCTTTCCAAGCTGTTCAAACTCACGTCTTTCCTTAAAAGACATGCGCCGTTTATCGTTTTGCCGCTGACGTTCTGGCTTAGACGTAATATGTTGCACTGTTTTTGGCAGATTACGTTCATGCTGCTCTTTCCATGTACGGTATTGGGTATAATTGCCAGGGAAATCTCGGATATCACCTTGACCATTGAATACCAATATATGATCTACAACCTTATCCATGAAGTAGCGGTCATGACTCACAACTATCACACAGCCACCAAAACCTTTCAGATATTCTTCCAATACTTGCAACGTCATGATGTCAAGATCGTTGGTGGGTTCATCCAATATCAGGAAATTGGGATTGCGCATCAGTACTGTACAAAGATATAGCCTGCGACGCTCGCCTCCACTCAATTTATAAATATAGTTGTACTGCGTTTCAGGAGAGAACAAGAAGTACTGCAAGAACTGAGATACTCCCAATCGTTTACCATTACCCATATCCACCACTTCAGCAATGTCGCGGACAGCATCAATCACCTTCATTTGTTCATCAAAATGCATGCCCTCTTGCGAGTAATAGCCAAAGCGCACTGTTGAACCAATTTCCAGTGTGCCGCTGTCAATGGATAACTCACCCAAAAGAATCTTCAGGAAGGATGACTTGCCTGTGCCATTGTTTCCTACAATACCCATCTTCTCATAGCGGGAGAAAACATATGAAAAGTCATCTAGTATCTTAACTGTGCCAAACGATTTATAAAGATGATTGGCCTCAAAGATCTTGTTCCCTATATACGAAGACTTAACATTCAACTGCACTTTGTTATCTACCATTCGCTGTTTCGCCACTTTCTCCAGTTCGTAAAAAGCTTCCTCACGATACCGTGCCTTATGCCCACGTGCCTGTGGCATGCGGCGCATCCAATCCAATTCTGTCCGATAAAGGTTATTGGCACGTTCTATCTCAACGGCCTTGGCATCCATACGTTCCTGTCGTTTCTCCAAGTAGTAGGCATAGTTACCATCATACTGATAGAGTGACTCTGCATCCAACTCCATAATATGGTTGCAAACGCGATCAAGGAAATATCGGTCGTGCGTTACCATAAGTAATGTCATTGTGCTACGTCTCAAATAATCTTCTAACCATTCCACTATGTCTAAGTCGAGATGGTTAGTTGGTTCATCCAATATCAGTAACTCTGGATCGTTTATCAATGCATTTACTAAAGCAACACGCTTAATTTGCCCACCAGACAATTCAGACACAGGCTGCTGCAGGTCGGTAATCTTCAATTTGGTAAGTAACTGTATTGCAGCCAACTCATAATCCTTGTGAGGATCAAGATTGCAGCTGTCATGTTTTAGACATGCCTCTAATACCGAAAAACGAGAAGGATATCGTGGTGTTTGTGGCAAATAACCCACTCGAAGGTCACGGCGAAAAGTAATCTTTCCACCATCATAGGACTCTTCGCCAGCCAGAATATTCAATAAGGTAGATTTCCCAATGCCATTCTTGGCTATCAATCCCACATGCTGACCTTCTGACAAGCCAAAACTAATATCGTGAAACAACACATGAACTCCAAAAGACTTAGAAAGGCCTTCTACCTGTAAAACGGGATTATAATTGTTTGCCATCAGAGAATTTGTTCGTAGGTATTGGTTAAGTTAACAGACTCTCCATTCTTCACTTTGCTCCACACCAGTTTCATTGGATCGATGGTTTTGTCATCTGCCATATTCACAAGCACTGGCACCTCACGACTTCCATCAATCAGCGTCATCCACTCAACGCCATCTATTTCATTGGTGAGAATGACACATAAAGTAATGCCCAATGCTATCCAAGCATCCCGTTTACGTGGGTTGAGTGATCCATTGTCTATCATACGCTGCATGTTTTGGATATCACTAACCTCACCACGGAAATCTTTCTTAAACTGCTTCTTGATTTCCGATTGCACCCAATCGTAAGCCTCATCAATCTGATAAATCTCCATGAGACGTATGGGTATGAGTTCAGCATGATACTTTACCCCTGGATAACGCAATTCCAAAGAAGCAATCACCTCTTGTGCCTTACGAATAGACGCACCTTGGGCAGTAGCAAATGACACTTCAAAAGCCACATCACCTATACCTGTTACCCATTGATGGTTCTCATACGCCTCACCATCTTCTGTAAAGACCTCACAGCTATATGCACATGGCAAATCGCCCACCATGACAGCCTGGGCCCGTTTGCTTCGCTTCAACTCATCATTAACCACTTCTTGTCCATAATTAGCACGTTCACCACGGAAAGCCGAAATACGGAAATTACCATCCCAATCGTCTGGATTATAAAAAAGGAATGACTCTTCACCACCCTCAAACTCATGCCAATCGGCTGGATAGGTCATAGCGAACCATGCACCAGGGGCTATAAATTTTTTCCTATTAATCATAGTAAATCGTTTGGATGTAAAGATAGTGCAAGTTATTGACACTGCCAAATATTAATGAAGAATAGTTGAACTATACTTTTTGCAAAGTGATGAAGCCATTGACATGGAGTTGAGAGATATAAATGGCAAGACGTTGCGGGAAGTCAATCTCTTCAGGATGCCGCAAAGCCACTAATCTAATCACTTCCTCCGTGGTACGCTTACCATCCATCAACTGCCATACCTCAGAACCGTATTGTTCGAGAGGGACATGAATCTGCGGAGAAAACCAACGTGAAAATAGCCGGGTCATCCAAGCCTTTGGGAAACGTTGATAGACTAGAACCAAACACCCATCAGCTGACTCTTCTGTCCATACTTGTGAAGCATGAACTGGAACGGTATCTAAAAGACTGACTTTATTGTCCACAACAATTAGCTCTTAATATTTGGTTTCTCCAATCCATAGTTCTTTTTTCTATCTAGATATAGCATAGCAACTGCTACAAGGACAGCAGCCAGGCCTGTACAAGCAAAAATCTGCATACCGGTGGTATAGGTCGGATCGGTTTCATTGGCCTTACCTACAAACATTGGGATAATGGCACGACCAAAATTCTGGATAAAGAATATTAGTGAGTAAGCAGTACCTAGGCATTTCATCGGAATGATTTTCGGCACAATGGGCCACAAAGCAGCAGGAGTAAGAGAAAAACCTATACTCAACACCACCATCATAATGATAGCAAATGCACTTGAATGAATTGGTAAAGAAAAACCAAAATGTACCAATGTTAACATGCCGGTTCCTATTATTATCAAGGTCACACCACGGCCATACTTATCATAGACAGAACCAAACAACGGAGTCATTAAAATAGTGCCAAAGGGCACAATAGATGTGAAGAAACCTGCGATATCGGGAACCACCGCATACTTTTCTATCATCAGACGAGTTGCAAACTTCAAGAACGGGCTTACTGCAGAATAGAACAGTACTACAAACAGTGTTATGAGCCAGAATCCTGGACTCCTCAAAATCAAGCCAATGTCACGAATATGGAACTTGTCATCCTCTTCCGATTGAGTATTTAAAATCGTACTTTGAACAACTTTCTCATCCTTATCAAGACGTATGTCAAGAACACAGAAGACAAGGAAAGATACTAATCCTATAAGAAGGCATACCAATCCGAGAACCAAAGGAGCAGAGAGAGAAAAATGACGAGCTACAGGAGCACTGACACTCAAAGCGGCTGCGGTTCCTAAACGAGCCATCGCCAGCTGAATGCCCATGGCTAATGCCAGTTCGTGACCAGTGAACCAACGCACCATCGCCTTACTAACAGTAATACCGCACATTTCATAACCCACACCAAAAATGGCAAAGCCCAAACTGGCAATGGCTGCAGACATGGGAAGGCGAACATTCCAAATCAGTACATTGAGGTTGAAAGTCTCACCAGCCAAGACAGCTGTCACGGCATAATATTTAATGCCCACACCTACCAACATTAAAGAACATGCAAGAACTCCAGTAAAACGTACGCCCATCTTATCAAGTATGAGCCCACTGAAAAACAGCATCAGTAGGAAAACATTGATAAGTCCACCAGAGCCAGAGAAAAAGCCATAGTCTGCACTTGTCCATCCTAAGCCTCCCTCTTCAATCGGCATTTCTAAGAGTGTTTCTAATGGCGACATAATGTCATTGAGAAAATAGCCCATCATCATGGCGGTTGCCACAATAACCAGCACTATCCAGCGTACCAACGCGGAGTCATTAATCTTCTTTCTCAATTCTTCCATACAGAAACATTCTTTTATGAAATAGGAGCTAAGAACATACGATTCCTAACTCCTATCTACCAAGGCTTTTAACCTCTATTTTATTTGATGTTCGGCTCTTCCAATCCCAAACCTTTTTTCTTATCCACTGCCTTAAGTACCAAACCAAGAATCAAAGCCGCAACACCCAAGCAAGCCAACATCACCAACGGCCAAGTATAATCATACTGCGTTGGATCGGTCACGCCAGGATTAGTGTTGTCGAGCACTTTGCCAATTAGCAATGGGAACAGCCATAAACCGATATTCTGAATCCAGAAAATCAAAGCGTATGCTGAGCCAATAATCTTGGCATCTACCAATTTTGGAACACTAGGCCAAAGAGAAGCTGGTACTAGTGAGAAGGATGCTCCCAGCACTAAAATAGTAAGGTATGCCACAATGATGCCACCTACCATATTGCCCTTGAAACCAGGTAAAATGAAAGCAAATGTCAAATGACAAGCAATAAGCAGTAATGAGCCAAGTACCAACATAGATGCTGCCTTACCTTTGTGATCAACATAACTACCCAAGATAGGCGTAATACCCATAGCCAACAATGGGAACACAGCAAACACAGACTCAGCACTTTGACGCATGTAACCCATGTAGCAGTAAACGATTAAAGCTACAATGGCCAATGACAGCAGACCATATTTCTTAACCTTATCTTTCATGAAGTTGCTGGTGAAGGATGCGATGGCCACCACCAGCATAATTACATACTGAATGATTGTTACACTACTATTGGCCCAGAATGAATTGGGATCCACCTCTGTGAAATCAAGATTGCACTGAAGCATGTTCACTGCATATTTCTGGAAGGGGAAGATTGCACTGTAGTACAGCACACAGAGCAGGGACACCAGCCAGAAACCCGTACTGGTAAGAATCTGTCCCAAATCACTGATTTTAAATGGATCATCTTTTTCTTCTGCCTCACCTGTCTGTGCATCCAATCTCTTATCCATAAAGAAATATACCACAAACATAATCAGTCCTATAGCCAGTAGCACAACACCAAAAGCTACTGAACGGCTTACGCTGATACTACCGCCTAACTTAGCAAAGAATGGTGAGAAAATCATACAAGTTGCCACGCCCAAGCGAGCCAAAGCCATCTCACTACCCATAGCCAAGGCCATCTCACGACCCTTGAACCATTTCACAATACCACGGCTGACCGTAATTCCAGCCATCTCACAACCACAACCGAAGATCATGAAGCCACAGGCAGCAAACTTAGCAGAAGCAGGCATTCCCTCATAGAAAGGAGAAACGCCCAATTCATCAAAGATGGGAATATAATTCAGATTATTAGTAAACCATTCTTCCAATCCGCTGCCCATGAAAGACTCAGTGACAGCATACCACTTAATAATAGCGCCAACTAGCATCACTGTTCCTGAAAGCACCGCCGTAAAGCGTACGCCCATCTTGTCGAGGATAATACCAGCAAAAATCAGGAAGAACACAAATACGTTGAGGAAAACCTCACTACCTTGCATGGTGCCAAACGCAGTAGAATCCCAACCACGTGTTTCCTGCATTAAGTCCTTGATAGGCGATAGGATATCCATAAAAATATAGGCAAAGAACATGCCTAAAGCCAGCAGCAGCAGAGCAGTCCAGCGCATTCCAGCAGAATCACGCAATGTTTGTTGAATCTTGTCTGTTGTCATGACAAAACAATACTCTTAATTTGCAGAAAACATTAGTTAGCAGGTGTCTCTGCTGGAGCCTCAGCAGGAGTCTCGGTTGCAGGAGCAGTTGTACCTACCGGCATGTTGTATGGATTGGTATTAGCATTCTTCTGCGCCTGCTCCATAATAGCATCCTGACTGCTTGAGTTAGTAGATGGTAATGAGTAAGCAGAAGCCACACTGCAGATTACCATAATTGCAGCCAATGTCCAAGTAGCTTTTTCCAAAAAATCGGTGGTCTTACGAACACCCATGATAGCGTTAGAAGATGAAAAACCTGAGGCTAAGCCACCACCTTTAGAATTTTGAATTAACACGATGCCACACATCAGGACAGATGCAACTAGCATCAAAATAGTAATCAGTAAATACATCTTTAATTATGATTTTGTTTTCTCATTAATAACTAATTTTTCCAAAAAACGAATTTGGTCTGCAAAGTAAATACTTTTTTTTGGATATTTCAAGTTTAATTTTCTAATTATTTCCAAAGCCTTGCTATATCTACGTTGTTTGATATAGATTTTGGCCAATGTCTCAGTAAAATAGCTATCGTCAAGCTCTTCCGTTTCCACTTCCCCTTCTATTTGCTCTCCATCGCCGACATTAACTTCTGTCATGAAATAATCTTCTGTAGGAAGTGACAGACTTAGTTCACTGTCAGACGGCTGTTCCTCTGACATTTCCGACAAAAAAGAGTCAATAAGTGATAAGGTACGGTCTTTATCAGGAGTTTCTTCCTCAGGAAGAGCAGACAGTTTATCATTCTTTTCTGACTTCAACGTATTTTCACCACCCTCAATGAGATAGAACAACTTGCTACGATCAGCGACAAACAAGGCAGATTTACGTAGCTCTGGCCCAAAAGTTTCATCGTGTAACAGATATAAATTCTTCAAATACAACATCCGAAGGGTCTGAAAAAAGGGATACCGAGCCACTGCTGTACGCAGTTCATACAACGTGCTTGCATTCAGCAATTCTGGTTGTTTAATCCACTGTATGATATCGTTGGAGGTCATTTTACCAATTGGCTACTGTTGAGTTAAATATTTGTTCGGAAATATCTTTCACCATCACTTCAATCAGTTGATCCTGCACTGCTGTCAACAATTGAGAAGCATCATATGTCTGAAAGGCACTAAAGGTGCGGTTCTCAAAGTCTTCTTCATGGTTGGTGTTATTGGTATATGATACATTAACGGTCAATGTCAATCTTACCTTAGATGAATAGCCACTGGCATCAATTGCCTCATTAAACTGATTATAACCAGTAATCTCTCCCTCTATCACGATATCTCCGTTGTTATTGACCAAAGACAATCTCGTCTGCCGCATAAACAAGTCCTTCATCTGATCGTTCAACGTAGTAGCAAGCGGACCATACACATAATCAGCATGGTTTTGGAAATCCACGATTTGCATAGTATGCACCTTGCTATAATCTATCGAAGAGATGGGGGCCAAGCCTAAAGAGACTTTGCAAGCCACCATTATCAATGCTAATCCAATTAGCCATGCTCCATGTCCCAACTTCTTATTCCAAACCATACACCTTAATCTTTCTATATAAAGTACGTTCAGAGATGTTTAATTCTTTTGCTGCCGCTCTACGTCTGCCACGATTTCTTTCCAACGCTTTTTTGATCATCTCTTTCTCAACCTCGTCCAGCGACATAGTCTCTGCTTCTTCCACCGCCTCAGTATCTTGAATATTATCATCATTTTGCAACGAAGCAGCAGATCGTCCATTAGTAACAGGATGCTGAATGATAGGGATCACAGTATCTGAAGTAGGTGTCACAGGGGCATAATATGGAGTTTGCGCAGATTCAGCTGTTACTGTCACCTGTTCACCTGCCATGAGTTTCTTGACTACTTGCTTCAACTCTGTGACTTCATTATTGAGGTTATAGAGCATCTTATACAAAAACTCACGTTCTCCTTCAAAACCATGAGCAAATTCTTTTGAACCGAATAAAGCAGGCAAACGCTGCCCTTGTTCATGTTGTGGCAAATAACGCCTCAGCATATCCGCAGTCACATCTCGGTCAGTTTCTATAATGGAAATCTGTTCCGTCACATTTTTAAGTTGGCGTACATTACCTGGCCAACGATAGTTGACTAGCATACGTTTTGCCTCCTCCGTCAACTGGATCGCAGGCATACGGTACTTCTCTGCAAAATCGGATGCAAATTTACGGAACAACAAAGCTGCATCATCCCCACGCTCACGCAAAGGCGGGACCTTAATAGGCACTGTACTAAGACGATAAAACAAATCCTCACGAAAACGACCATCAGCAATGGCCCTATCCAAATTTACATTGGTAGCTGCTACAATACGCACATTGGTCTTCTCCACTTTTGAAGAGCCCACTCTAATAAATTCGCCATTCTCGAGTACACGTAACAACCTGGCCTGCGTTGCCAAAGGCAGTTCACCCACCTCGTCCAAGAAGATAGTACCTCCATCTGCTTCGCTGAAGTAGCCCTTTCGATCACTAATAGCGCCAGTAAATGCACCTTTCTCGTGGCCGAAGAGTTCTGAATCAATAGTTCCCTCAGGAATGGCACCGCAGTTTACGGCAATATATTTTCCATGTTTTCTCCGACTGAATTGATGAATAATCTGAGGAAAACTTTCCTTACCCACACCACTTTCGCCAGTTATAAGCACAGACACATCTGTCGGTGCCACCTGCATGGCGGTATCGATGGCATGCAGCAGATTCTCATCATTACCGATGATGCCAAACCTTAGTTTTACTTGTTGGATCTCAGCCCTTGTCATAACGTTTCATCCTCTGGTTCTACCATCTGTTTAAGCTTGTCACTATCGTCTCGCCTGTCGTAATACTGCTTACGAAGGGGATTAGCTAATGCTTCTTCCTCACGGCTTCTGTTTCGTAATACATCTATTCCTAAATAAATGGCATTCCTCAACGAAGACTCATCAGCCAAGCCTTTACCTGCCAATTCATATTCTACTCCATGCACAGGTGTTGCACAGATAGCAGATAAACCAGTAATAAACCTCACGCCACTATTCAGACTCAGAGCCTTGAATAATCCCATACCTTGGTCGTGGTACATGGCAAAGATACCATCGAAATGAGCATAGTTGCTTGTTTCCAACAGAGAATCTACTGAATAAGGGCCGTAACAAATAACTTTCTCTGCTATCAATTCCTCTAAGGCTGGCTTAATAATCTCTTGTTCTTCTTGTCCCACAGCATCGTTCAACACCGAGCCCGGGTTCAAAGAAAGTACAGCTATACGAGGAGCGCTAATACCAAAATCTACCTTCAATGACTGGTTGAATACAGCCATTTTATCTTTTATCAAATCTTTAGTCAGTGTAGAAGTCATCTCCTTCAATGGAACATTCTCCGTCGCAAATGCCACACGCAAATCATCCTTTACGAGAATAGACAAAGCTATATCTCCTGGCTCTGCCAATTCTCTCTGCACCAAGTTTGTCAATCCAGGATAGTCAATCCCAGCTTGCTTAAAAGCCAGTTCATTGACTGGTGCCATTACCAACACGTCAGTCAATCCATCACGATACTCTTCCAAAGCCTGTTGCATAGCGTACCATGCAGCTTTACCTGCTTCAGCATCAGTTTTGGCGAACTCCACTTTTGCTTCATCATCGTTACTAGAAACAATATTCACTGCATCATCTGCAGCATCTGTTGCAGAACTAATAATAGAGAAAGACGTTTGAATATCCATCGTTTTACGATGATAAGTGGCCACTTTAGGTGATCCATATATAACAGGAGTACATAATTCCAACATAGTAGGATCCTCAAACGACTTCAACACGACTTCCCAACCTACGCCATTGATATCTCCTTGTGTAATAGCTATTCTTATTTTCCCTTCCATTGAAAGTATTTAGTTATTTAGTGATAAATAATTTATTCATCTTGTAGAGGAATCTGAACATCATCCGTTACCTTGCCTGGCAACTTAATAGTATATAGAGCAGCCTCCATGCCCCTCACCAGATTACGTTTCAATTTCTCTGGTGCATATATAAAAATCTCCTCAGTAATTACACGTTGATTAACGGTATCAACACGACTTTGTGATACAAATGGACCTCCCATCATGTCACCTTTTACCCTCCACAAACCACGTGCTTCAAACACATACTCGCCTTTCAGCATAAAGGCACGTGTGGTTACAAAGCGAGCATCGGTCTGCATGTACGTACCTTCTGCTGCACCAGGAATATTAATCTTCATCACAGAATCACGTTTCTGAATAAAGAAATCCTGTGTAAACGTACGACGATCTTTGTAGGGATAAGAGTATATCACATAGTTTTGGTCACCAGAAGCAGCATTGGCCCCAGCCCAGAAGAAATCCTCCCCACGTTTAGATGATTTCAGTTCACCAGATACCCATACATCACAGTCAAACATTTCCTTCACGTTTTTAGCAATCATATCGCTATGTTGGTATTCCAGCACCTGAATTTGACGGTTCATCTCTGCACGGGTAAAGAAATCGATGATAGCCTGCCCGTTTTTTGTTATATAATCAGCTACCGACTCTGCATCTGGACCTTGAATGGTCAGTATAGCCTGTGGATTGGCATAGACATTCATCTCAGAGCGGAACTTAGGCTGTGTATAGGTACTAGCGTCAATATCAACCTTGATGATATTACGTAACATCTTCAATGTAGCATTATAGCCATAGGGAGTTGTGTTCATAATACGGAAAGATCTCTCAGACTGAGGCAAACCAGGCACATCAGTATCCAATACGTCATATAATGCACGGCCTGCCACGCCTTCCCAGTTGGCATCATCACAAACCACCAACAACTCATAAGCTCTGCCGCTAGATGTAGGGGTAAAGATATTCAGTGAAGAGCGTTTGTTGCCTCCACGGTTGCAGGCGCCCAACAACAAGGCAGCCAACACAATAGTCATCAAATAAACTATTCTTCTCATATTTCCTTTTTATTTTGTATTGTCACCACAAAACTACGAATAAGTGAGAATTGAATATAACTCTTTCTTAATAATTTATATTAATTCTTGTTAATCTCCTCTTGCTTAGCAGTCGATAACATTCCACAGGCAGCAAAAATATCTTCACCACGCGAGGCACGTATAGTAGTAAACAACCCATGCTGAGTAAGGTAATCTCTTAACTCTGTCATCTTCGCCACATCTACACCTTCCAAATCCACGTTCGGTATAGCATGAAAGCGTATCAGGTTTACCCTACAATCCAATCCGCGTAACAGTTTCAACAATTCTTTGGCGTAGACTACACTATCATTCACACCTTTGAAAACGATGTATTCAAACGAGAGTCGGCGTTGGTGACTGAAATCATAATTTCGCAACACATCCACAATCTCCGTTATAGAGTAAGCACGTTCTGCTGGCATCAGTTCGCGGCGCAAAGCCGGAAGAGGCGCATGTAAACTCACAGCCAAATGACATTCGCTTTCCTCCAAAAAACGTTGCAGGCCTTTCTTCAGACCTACAGTAGATAACGTGATCCGCTTGGGGCTCCAAGCATACCCCCACTGAGCCGTCATTATCTCTAAAGCTTTCATTACTTCATCTAGGTTATCCAGTGGTTCGCCCATACCCATCATCACCACATTAGTAAGCCGTTCAAACTCAGGCAACGAGTGAATCTGATTGATAATTTGGTTAGCAGAGAGATTCCCGCTAAAGCCTTGCTTGCCTGTCATGCAGAACTTACAGTTCATTTTACAACCCACCTGCGAAGATACACAAACCGTACCACGATCCTCATCCGGAATGAAGACAGTCTCTACGAAGTGGTTATCGAACGTATGATAGAGATATTTCACCGTTCCATCTTGAGAACGCATCTCATTGATAGGAGTCTCAGCACCCACAACATAAGCCTCAGACAACATAGCACGATGCTTCAATGAGAGATTGGTCATCTCATCAATGCTCTTCACCCTCTTCACATAAAGCCATTGTGCTATCTGCTTAGCTGTAAAGCCCGGCATTCCAAGGCCCTTTGTCACCTCCTGCAGTTCGCTGAGTGTCATTCCCAAAAGCGGTTGTCTTTCCATTGCTATATAATTCTGCAAAATCGGGTGTAAAGATACAGATAATTACGGAATCTGCCAAATTGTCACTTTACTTTCTATAAGTCAAGCCATCTTCAAGCCAGCTATTCATGTAACAAATAGCTACAATATTAGCACTATAAAAAAGAAGGCAACCCCATGGGCTGCCTTCCAATAAAATATGGATTAACTATTTCAAATTAGTTGAAGTAGTACTTCACACCAAACTGAATTCTCCAAGCCTGATTCCAATTACGATCGTACTCCCAAGTCTTGGTTGGAGCATTACCTGCCTTATCACGGTAGAGTGAGAATGTAGGCTGATTAGCCTCGTTCTTACCCTCATACTTCAGGATAGCACCCTTATTGATAGCATTCATATTCTTAACAACGCCCCAATTTGAGTTAATCAAGTTGCCAAGGTTCTCGATATCTGCAGACAACTGCAACACATGCTTGGTGTTACCAATGTTCAGGGTAAAGTCGTGTGCCCAGCGGAAGTCGAATCTGTGTACCCAAGGAGCACGAGTACTATAAGCCTCAGCATATTCACCCTTATGGTTCTTCAAGTATGAATCCTGAGCCACGAATCTCCAGAAATCTACACGGTCTCTTTCTGCAAAAACAGTTTGGTTACCCTCCTTATCGAACTTGTCAACGAAGTTGATTTCGCCGTCATTCTTAGGAATGTACATCAAGTCACCACTGATACCGTCTCCATTAACATCACCATTATAATAATAGCTATAGCCTGAGGGAGAGAAGCCAGTATAGAACAGGGTGAAGTGCTCCTTCCATACATTATAATTGACAGAAGCGATGATACGATCAGGAATTACGTAACGAGAAGTCTGTACAGTAGCGAAGTTAGGACCATCGATAGTGTAAAGTCCAGACCATGCAGAAGAAGCATTTGAACCAGGCATGCCTGACACTTCCTTCATTACAGTGTGCGTATAAGACAACATGATGCTCAAGTTCTCAATAGGCTGAGCGTTCACAGTCAAGTTTGCTGTCCAGCCATAACCCTTAGAAGTGTTAGTCAGCACATAAGCAGGTTGCTTCTGATAAGTATATTCTTTAGGATAAATCAGACGGTTATCTGCACCAGCGAAGCGGTCCCAACCAGAAGTATTCGTAGGAATATTCCAGTTATCCAAACGTACTGCATTGATATTCTTGGTATAGTTGAACTCACCCGTTACAGATAATGGGAATGAAGTAGGCAACTGATAGTCCACTGCGATAGAAGACTTCCATACCTGTGGCATCTTGAAATTTGGATCCACACCATTCACTGCACTTGGTACAGTACCTTCAGCAGGAGTAATAGTCTTAGGAGTACCCAGACGGTTGATGAATTCGTCACGGTTGGTAACAATTGCACCGGCGAAATTAGCCAATCTTGGATCTACGCTGGTAACAACACCATTGTCATACTTGGTAACAGCAGTTACCTGATTCTGAATCATACCAGAGTTGGTAGGCATGTTGGTGAAGAATACCAAAGGCAAACGGCCTGTGAATATACCCGTACCACCACGTACCTTCAACCTCTTGTCTCCAAAGACATCCCATGAGAAACCTAAGCGAGGAGAAATCTGGATATTGCTCTTCGGCCACTTACCGGTATCTACATGACGGCCACCATAATCCAGCGCCTTGATTGCATTGTTAGTGATGATATCATCCTCATCGAAATGAATGTTATCGAAACGGATACCACCGGTCAGTTTCAAGTTATCCAGCACGTTCCACTCATCCTGAACATACAGGCCAATCTGGTTGAAAGTAACCTGAGCTGTTGGATTAGCATTACCACCGTAACCATAGGTTAATGCCACTGCTTCAGGAGCACGCTCGTTGAGGAAGTCATCCAGTGAACGATAGCGGTAATACCCCGTACCATTACGCATATAGGCATTATTTGCCATTTGATGTTCGAAGTTGAAACCAGCAGTCAACTTGTGAGCACCCAGATAAGCGGTGAAGTTATCAGTGATAGTAGTCACCTTGTTCTGCACCTTGTTGTTCCAGGTAAACAACTCATAACCCAATGACATGTAAGGCTCCAACGTCTGAGTCACCACACCTTCAGCATCTACAGTATAGCCTGCCATAATATCAATGAATGGGAACTCTGAAGAATTAGAGCCACGCACATCCTGAATATCTGAGTAGGTGAACAGCAACTGGTTAGAGAGGTTGCTGCCGAAGTGGCTATTCAAATCTACAGAGATGGTGTTCACCTTGTTTTTCTGAGAATACATGGAGTTAGCGAAAGCCATTGAATACTGTGACAGACGGTCGGCACCCTTATTACGGTAGCCTGCATCGGTAGAGTTTCCATTGGTTGGATTCCAAGCCGTATTGTTAGTATAGTTATAGCGCACTGCCAAGTGATGATTCTGGGTAATGTTCCAATCAATACGTCCTAACAATTTAACATTGCTCTCGTCAGCAGGGAAGTTGGTGTAAGAACCAGTATCATAGCCATATCTCTGCTTCACAAAATCACTCACAGTCTTCATGTCAGCTTGAGTAGTACGAGAGATATACTGATCAGACTTAGCTACTCCATCTGCAGATGCCTGCCAGCTGTTAGCGACATTAGGCACCTTAGTATATTCAAAGTTAGCGAAGAAGAACAATTTGTTCTTGATGATCGGGCCACCCAGCGTAGCTCCGTAAATATATTTACGGTCTTTCTGACGATCGATATCGACTTCAGCAAGGCGTCTTCCATGCAGTTTCTCATGTGCAAGGTAGGTATAAGCCGTACCCTTGAAAGTATTGGTACCAGACTTGGTAACAGCGTTGATACCACCACCGATGAAATTGCTCTGACGAACATCGAATGGAGCCACCACTACCTGCATTTCCTCGATGGCATCTACAGAGATAGGAGAACCACCGCCAGGCAGGTCAGAGCTCAAACCGAAGTTGTTGTTGAAATTGGCACCATCAACCGTGAAGTTAGTAGAACGACCGTCACCACCTGCAAAGCCCATACCATTAGCATATGGAGAGAGGCGGGCGATATCCGAGATACTACGGCTTACGGTTGGCAACTCACGAATTGTGGCATTGTTGATGTTGGTAGTAGCACCAGTCTTCTCTTGTGCAAACTTAGATGCGGTACCTGTGACAACAATTTCACCCAGCATCTCTGCTGACTCAGAAATCTCAACATTCAGGTTAAAAATCTCACCCAGTTGAAGCGTGATGTCCTTGTAAGTCCTAGTAGAGTAACCGATGTAAGAGATGGTTACAGTGTAAGGGCCACCGGTACGCATACCCTGGATGGCATAACGACCGTCAACGTTAGTAATAGCACCGTAAAGCGTACCTGAAGGCTCATGAACGGCCTGTACAGTTGCGCCAATAACGGGTTCGTTGGCATCATCGACTACCTTACCACCCATAGATGAGGTAGTGATTTGTGCCTGAACGCTTACAGCCACTAAAAAAGCAGCCAGCGTAAGCAGCATGAATCTTGCTTTTCTTAACATAATACTTTGTATTAATTTAATAATTTACAATTTGGCGGTGCAAAGATAGCTATAATCTCAATACAATTGCTAAAATCGTTTAAAAAAGTTTTCAACAATTAATTTAGTCATTTGTCAATTTTCTGTATCTCACTCTGGTAGGTTCTGTCTTACCCAGACGCTTCAGTTTGTTCTCCTCATAATCGGAATATGAACCCTCAAAGAAGAATACATTAGAGTCACCTTCGAAGGCGAGAATATGGGTGCAAATGCGATCGAGGAACCAGCGATCGTGGCTAATGATGACAGCACAGCCAGCGAAGTTCTCTAAACCTTCTTCGATGGCACGCAAGGTATTCACATCGATATCGTTGGTAGGTTCGTCTAACAATAGAACATTTCCCTCTTCTTTCAATGCAAGCGCCAACTGTAAGCGATTTCGCTCACCGCCCGACAGCACTCCACAAAGCTTCTCCTGGTCGGCACCAGAGAAATTGAAACGTGATAGATAAGCACGAGCATTCACATCACGGTTACCAATACGCATCAAGTCCATACCGCCACTTACTACCTGGAACACAGTCTTCTCAGGATCGATGCTGGTGTGCTGCTGGTCAACATATGCCAGCTTCACCGTTTCTCCCACCTCGAATGTACCACTGTCAGGCTTCTCTAAGCCCATAATTAAACGGAACAAGGTAGTCTTACCAGCGCCATTAGGACCAATCACACCCACGATGCCATTAGGTGGCAAAGTGAAATTCAAGTCGTCATACAAAAGTTTGTCACCAAAGGCTTTTGCCACATGATGTGCTTCAATTACCTTATTGCCCAGACGTGGGCCATTGGGGATATAAATCTCCAACTTCTCTTCCTTCTCCTTCACATCGGCGTTGAGCAGCTGCTCGTAGGAGTTCAAACGAGCCTTCCCTTTTGCCTGACGCGCTTTGGGTGCCATGTGAATCCACTCCAATTCACGTTGTAAAGTCTTCCTGCGCTTGCTCTCAGTTTTTTCTTCTTGCGCCATGCGCTGTGTCTTCTGTTCCAGCCAACTGCTGTAGTTGCCCTTCCATGGTATGCCTTCACCACGGTCCAGTTCCAAGATCCAGCCTGCCACATGATCAAGGAAGTAT
>Ga0247611_10003660_pt1 | contig 22441 bp, 2 predicted proteins | sample 177DNAGHGhighgp2_FD_192422 | JGI IMG/M metagenome (GOLD analysis project Ga0247611, IMG submission 192422) | Sheep rumen microbial communities from Palmerston North, Manawatu-Wanganui, New Zealand - 1770 DNA GHGhigh gp2 | ecosystem: Host-associated > Mammals > Digestive system > Stomach > Rumen ... | reverse complement strand
AAAATTAATTACTAGTATAAGCCTTGTAATTGGCGGACTAATCTTAGCTGCTTCAGTTATAGTTTTTGCTTGGTATATCAATCAAGAACAAACTAAATCAGTTGATTACATCACAGATGGTTTAGTTCTTCAATATGAAATTGATGAATCTGGCTTATACAATCAAGAAGAATTTGAAATTAAAGATGTTGTATTTTTTGATATAGATGCTGAAAATGAAGGAAAATACTTCAACACTATGGCAAAAGTGATAACACTAGATATCACAAATTATTCACATGCATATGTTGATTTGAATGTTAAACAAAACATTCAACCATATACATTGTCGGCAACGATATCAAACAACACAACTATTACAGTGTATGAATACACTAAAGCAACTGTCACAAGAGATGCTACTTTTAGCACTGATGACGCTTTAGCATATTATTCATATGCGGACACAACTGGATATACTAAGGCTACTCAGTATACTTCTGGTACAACTTATTTCACTAGAAGTGTTTTAGGTGTGTCAACTGTTACTATTGGTACTGTAAGTGGTGCTAACAAAATAACAGCTGTTACATCTACTAATGGTGCAGCACCTAATCCAACAACTTATGTATCTGAAATAGATGCTGATGGATTAAGCTTTAATGTTGGTACATATCAACAAGCTCCTACGGGTTTAACTAAGGCAGCTTTTAATGTTGGTAAGTATTATACACTTGAAAATGGTGTATACACATTAGCTAAGAGATATGTAGCAAACACTCAATATTATGAAGTTAACACTTTATATTATGTTGGTGATATTGCATTAACTTCAACTGCAGTTACTGCAATTGATACTGTAACAACTGGAGCCTATGTAACATGTGCAATCACTAATACTGAATTGCCTGATATTTCTACTAGTGCATCAGTAGAAACTTATTTAAGTAATAATTCAGTATCTAATGATTATACGCACGCAACAAGGTTGAACCCTGCAACAGGTGTTAATGATGGTACTGCAGCAACTAAAGGTGGTACAGTTTCACTTTATGTTTACATTTATGGTGTTCAACCATTTGATAATGCATCTAATAATTTCTTGAATAATGCGACTAATGAATATCCATTCTCAATAATTATTTCTGCAAATCAATCATCAAATCAATCTTAATTAAAAAGAGGTGATGACATTTGAAAAAATTTAATAAATTATTAATTACTGGTGTCATCACAGCAATATTTGCTGTATTGGTGGCAAATATATTTATTGTTTATGCAGCTTTTAGATTTTCTAAAACAGTAGAAGAAGGAGATTCTATTATTGGTGGAGTTGAAATCAATAGTAGAAGTATAGTTTCTTATCAACAAGAATACACAATACCTTCATCTAAAGAAGGTTTTAATGCTGAATTCTTCAGAAAATGTAAATTAAGAACTGATTCAGTATGTAATGTTGAAGGCTTAAAAGTGAATAAAGATGCTAACGATAATTTAAAAATAAGTGCTGCAAGAGCAACAGCATATAATAGTAAAAATGCAGTAGTTACCATTGATACAATTGCAAATGATACTAAATTACAATTAACTAGTACAACAACAGATGCAACATTTGATATGGTATTATCATTTACATTTAATACTCCAGCTAATGAAGCTGCAACAATCGCAACAGCAACTATAGATTCTGGTGGATCTAATTATGAAGTTGTTGTTGGTATGGATGGTTTAAGCTTATTCATTTTTGATAAAACAGCTGGTAAGAAAACTATCACAAATACAATTGATCTAGATTCAAGTGAATCAGATAAAATTGAAGCTTATGCAAGTGTAAGAAATAAGTATTATCAAAAGATTTATGATGCTGGTGGATATGGCATGCCATACTTAGGTCAAATTGCTTTACAATTTGAAATTACACCTGAAATCCCAGTTTATGTAAGAATTCATATCCAAGATCAATGGGAATCAGAAAGATTTACAACTGATAGTGATTCAACAAAAACTATCATTTCAAAAGATAAAATAGATGGTAAATCACCATTCGCTGTTGCGGATGATAATTGGTATTATGATGAAAGTAAAAATATAGCTTATTTGAAGACTGTTGTTATTCCTGAAAAATATACTGCTCAAGAAACTAAACCAACTGGAAAACAAACAGGTGATTTTAAGTCTATTACAAATACATTCGATGTAAGTAAAGGTTATTTCTATAACGATACATCTTCACAAGCAAGATCAACAATAACAAAAGTAAAGGTATCATTTACAATCGACGTTGTTCAAGCAAACCGTGTTGAAGCTTTATGGGGCATTGATCCTACAACATTAAGCTAATGAAAATAAAATTTTTTAGAAAAGGAGGTTCCTTGTATGAAAAAATTAAGTAAAAGAAAATTAATAACTATAATATTAAGTTCATTATTAACAGTAGCTATTACTGTCGTTACTTTGGTTTTAATATTCCAAGGTTCCTCAGATAATGGTTCAGAATTTAATCCAACAACTGACTCATATTTAAGTGATAAGCCACATATTACTAGTGATACACCTGCAGCTACATCTACTACAGTTTCTATGGCTGAAGCTATCTCTAATCCTAGTGGTACTGAAACTATTAGAATTTCAAGCGCTGATGATTTATATAATTTCTCATTACAATGTGATGGTAGCAATTCTGCAAAATTCCTAACGAGAAATTATGTATTAACATCTAACATTAACTTTGCTAATAGAACTAATCCAAATTCAACATTCTTTAGACCAATTGGATGGAATACAGCATTTACTGGTACATTTGATGGTCAAGGATTTGAAATTACAAATTTACAATTAGTAGATATTACTCAAGGTTTAGTTCAAGCAAGTGGTAATAATAACCCATATGATGGAATGAAGTATTTTGCTACATTCTCTCAAATTGGTGCTGGTGGTAAATTACAAAACCTAGGTATTGTTGAATCTGAAAATTTAACATTAACAGTTGAAATGTCATCTATTATGGATGACTTAGGTGGTGTTGCCCAAGTTGTTGGTTGTAATAGTGGTACAGTTTCTAATGTTTATTATAGAGACTTAAGAAAAGTAGACGATTTCCATAATGGTATAAACGCAGCTGGTGGTTATCGTATTGCTGGTTTTGCTTATGAAAATAAAGGAACACTTTCTAATTGTTATTTTGCAGTTAGTACAACAGCTAACTACGAAGTAGATGATTATGAAATTATTTGTCCAGGTATTTATGAAAACTCTGGTACAATTTCAAATTATTCTTATTTAGATAAGACAGTTTCAAGTTACACTGGTACAGGTACTGGTTCAAATATTTCAAATACAGTAGAATATGGAGATACATTTATTCCATTATCATTTGAAGGCCATAACTATGGTACATATTGTAGTACTTTAAATAGCTTAAATGCTAATTATACAGATGGATGGTATACAGCAGAAGATTATCCATCAGCAATTTCTGAATATTTCTATAAAACGAATGCTTCAGGAGATTATTTAAATAAAACTCCAAGCTTAAGAGGCTTCGATATAGCATTAAATTCAACAACAAATAAATATGAAGCAGATATTAATGATGTTAATGATTTCTTATTTATGTATGAAATGATGAATGTTAACCCATTCTTCGCATCAAATTCTGTTACATATTTGGTTAAAGGTGATATTAACTTATTAAATATTGATCCTTATGCTTATTATTATGATACATTGATTGAATCTACTATTACTGGTATTAGTGGAACTTATGGTGTTAAGCCAACATTATCTAATGGCCAAACATCAACTTATCCAACTATTTATAACTTTGATGCAATAGATCAAAAGAGAATGGTTGTTACAACAGGTATCGATTCTTATGGCTTATTCCCATATTTAACAGGTACAGTATCTAACTTAAATGTAATGCCTAAGGCTGTTGCTTTAGCTAATGTTAAGACTTCAACAAACATTAAAGCAATTGGTGCTGTTTCTGGTTATGTTGAAAAAGGTATTATTGATAATGTTAATGTTAAATTAACAGTAACTCAAACATCTGATATAAAAGAATTCTATTTAGGTGGTATTACTGGTATTTTAGCTGCAGATGGTACTATTTCTAATTCAACAGCATCTGGTAGTTATACAGCTGATAATATTAGTATTGCTGCTATATCAACATCTACAAAGACTAAAGGTATCGCTATGGGTGGTATCGTTGGTTATGTTGATGATAACTTCGGTGATGTTAAGTCATGCTTATCAGGTGTTAATATGACTTTAAGATATAATGCATCAGCTCCAGTTCAAATTGGTGGTGTAATTGGTGCAGGTTATACTGATGAAGCATATGAACTTGAAAATGTAGGTACAATTAATATAGGTTCATCTAATACAGCTTATAATCAAGCAACTGAATTATATGTTGCAGGTATTATTGGTAGACATTTAGGTGTATCTAGTACAGTTCATGAAAATAATGAATCTGGTCAAGTAAAATATTTCACTAACCAAGGTGAAATGAATATATATGTTGGTGGAGATTCTACTAATAAAACTTATGTTGCTGGTATTGAAAATGCTGATATTATAACAACAGCAATCGCTAATACAGGTATAATTCCTTCAGCTAATAAGACTAAATCTGGTAAAATTATTTACAGAGCATCTTCAATGACTAATAGAGCAAATATCAATATTGTATATGCATCTGGTTATTCTAATACTATAGAATATACAAGTGGTATTAATGTATTCAATAAGAATGGATTTGTTTCTGAAATTTCAGGTTTATATAACCTAGCTTATCAACAAAAATTTAGTGGTTCAACTACTCAATCTAAGACTAATTTAAATGTATTTAGTGTTAATGCAAATGTAGTACACAATTATGCTCCATTATTAAATGCAATCAATGGAGATTCTGCTGATGCAATTATTACATTAAGAACTGCATATAACTTAAGAGATATAAATGTTGTTAATACTAAAACTTCAGGTTATACATATGATGCAATTAATGGAGAAACATTAACATTTACTGGTGCAACTATTGGTAAATATATTGATTTTATTGATGTAAGAAATGAAGGTAATATTACTTTCAATGCTACCGTATCAATGGGTAATACAGATGGTTATACTAATGTTATATTAGCAGGTGTAATGGATGAAGTATCTGGACCATGTACAGCAAATACAATTTATAATGGTGGAGATATTAAATTTACATTCACTGTTTTACAATATACAAATTTATATTTATCTGGTATTTGTCATAAGAATTTAAACGGATATACAGATTCTGAATTAAATGAATTTAATCCATTAACTACAACTTATAACTCAAAGAAGACTGGTTCTTTAAATAATGCTATTAATAATGGTGATATTTCAGTAGATAATACAAATTTATCAAGTGTATCTTACACATCTAATGATAATGTTTCATCAAACGGTGGTATTACAAACGGTAGAGTTTGGTCATCATCATATAATGGTATTGTCATTTATGGTAATATTATTTCTTCAGGTATTACATATGATAATGAATCTGTAATTACAAATACATTTAACTTAGGTGATGTATTCGCAGCAAACTTTATTAAAGATACTAAGAAAAATGAAATTATTTCAGCTGGTATTGCTGGTTTAAATATTGGTAAAGCTGCATACATTTTAAATAGTGCTAATAATGGTGAAATAAAAGCATTAAATTTATCAAGTTATACATCATATTTCGAATCTGGTGCTACAACTCAAGTTAAAACTGATGCCGAATATGCATATGTAACATCTGGTGGTATCATTGGTAGAAATGATGTTAATAATGATGCGACATTAACTTCATATAGTGGTAATAATAATCATACTAAACAAATAGTATCATTTACTATTAATTATGGTGGTATTTATACATATAATTTCTATCAAAATGAAATATCATCTGCCTCAACTAACTTTAGATCTGCATCTGGTGGTATAGTTGGTTCTGGTTTATTAAACACTATTAACGTTGTTAACTATGGTGTTGCTGGTTCTAATCAATTAGCTGGTGGTATTTTCGGTCTATTATTCTTTGATAGATTTGCTTCTGAAGTTAATAATGATGCTAATAAAGTTACTTTAGCTAATACAATGGATTATGGTAATATTTATGTATTATCTAAAGGTATGGATGACTTCAACGGTAATAAGACTACATATTTAAATTATGCTAAATTTAAAGCATTAGATGAAACAGATTCAACTAATCTACATACTTCATTAATTCAATTCCAACAAGATTATTATATTGGTTCTATCTTTGGTGTATTAAACTTCAATTTAAATAATAATGCTAAATTTGTTACTATTAGATATTTAATTGGATTAAATGGAACAATACCTCTAGTAGGTGCAGAAGCAGCAACACCTTCAGTTACTGTAGATAGAGATAGAATGTATTCATCATATTCTCCTATCGTAGATGGTGAACATGTTCCTGATACATACTTAGCTGGATATGTTCAATATGCTCCAATTGCAACAGGTACTGAAAAGATTAGTACTGGTACATATTATGGTGCGTTCAACAATAACTTTGCATTCATGAAAGCAGTTAATGGTGTTGGTCTAGATACTGATCACTACGCATCTGATAAATTCATTTCAGACTACTTTGAATTCGTTCCTTATAAATATATTAATAGTGAATTATTAGATAAGATTGGTTGGAGAGATAGTGCTTATAGTGCTGCAGCAAACGAATTTGCTATGCAAGTATCTAATATAGTTAAATTATTCTCATCAACACAAGTTACTACAACAGGTAATGCTATTAATTATAATAATGTTTATAGTAGTATTTCAGGTTCAGCTTGGATGAGATTTGCAACAAAAACTGTTCTTGAAGATATTTTAGATGCATATGTTACAGATAATTTATCTACAGCTACATTGATGAATTATTTTGATAAGATATTTACTAATCAATCATCTTATATTTCATCTGAAAACTTAAATTCTATTTTAACTGCATTAGATGAAAAAGGATATGCAAATTATTCTAATCAATTAAATGGTATTTTAAGTTATCAAAATGGATATACTAAATTATTAGCTGATATTATGCTTGAAAGTGATGCAGGCACAATTAAATTAGCTTTAGATGAATTAATTACTAATTTAGATGATTCAGTTAAAATTCAATTAATTAATAATTATGTTGATTATATTTCCAATAATTATTTTACTTATTTAAATAATGAACAAATAAGACAACAAATTTTGACTGATTTCTTCGATAATTTAGATGAAACTACATATGCTACATTCTATGAAGTTTTATATAGATATTTAAATATAGATGTAGATAACATTTCGGATACATTAAAGGCTATTAATGGATATAGTACTTTAACAAGTGCTGATAAATTAGCATTGTTTGAAAATATAATTGATTCAACTAACGCGACTCAATTTGATACATATTTAGATACAATGGAAAGTGATAATAACCTTTATGAAAGATTAAGAGAAGATGGTTATACAGCAGATTCAATGTCTGAAATTCAAAATGTAGCTGAATTGAGCGCATCATCTTCTGATGCAACTGTAATTAATGAAAGAGTTGCTTTATGGAATCAAATAAAAAATACAAGAACTTTCCAAACATATATTAATAGTAAGATAACAACAACACAATTTTTTAAAGCTACAGAATATAGAAACACTTATCAATCATTTACTGAACCACATGACGATGGTTATAATCAATTTAACCTTGAATATTCATATACGACTAAAGTTACACCAGAAACATATTTCTATGGTCCATATCAAAATGCAAGCGGTGGTGATCCAAAGTCAAAATCTCCATACTTGCTAGGTGATTCAGCTCTTCCAACTGAGTATGGTGGTACTGGCTATAAAGCTATTATGGACTTCTCGACTTTAGCTGATTGGCAATCTTTCTATAACAGAGGATATGTATCAGATTATAGAATTTTCCTATATGAATATGGTGATACTGACTCAAATAACCAAATGTGTGGTGTCGATATTACTGCTAATGGTAATGCAAAATATGCATTTACATGGTTTAAAACAAATGGAACAACAGACTTTACTGGCTCTTATTTATATGGTACTTATAACTCACAAGGCATTTTGAATGAAGCAGATCCAACTATTACAGTTGATAATAAAACATATAATATTAATGGCGGAGCTATATCTAAGTTTAAATCTACAGATGGTAATGGACATGTAGGTAATGATCAATATTTTACTCAAAATTTGAATTTGAGAGGTTATTGGTATGTTACAGATTCAAATGGTAATAGACATTATATTACAGGTACATTAACTCAATGGGCAGATTTTATCATTGCGCATGCAAAGAGACACTATGTCTGTGGTGCAACAAATTTATATTCTCCAACATATGCTACAGGTGTATATAAAAATAGATCAAGTACTCGTTGGTTTACTTGGAAAGCTGGAGAAAATAATTATGTTTATACATCTAGATATATTAATTATGCTGTGTCAGATTTGATAAAACTTGATGGTGTTTTGACACAATATGATGGCAAAACAATATCTAATGATGAAAGAGAAATTATTAATTCTTTATTTAATACATATTTTGTAACAGATTCAAATTTCTCAAATATTATTCATAAAGCATTGTTCGAATCTACATTTGATTATTTAAATCCTGTTAATACATCATATAGATTCCACACAACATATAATGCTACCTTTACTTACACTTATAATAACTATACTGCAATTGATAGAATGAAACGTACTAATTTTGCAGTTAATGCAAATACTGGTGTTATCACATTAAGATCTTATTATTATGTTGAAATAACTGATAATGGACAACAAAATATTGTTAATAATAATGAAATCAAAATTACACCTACTGTATCTAATGGTAGAGTAACTAGCGTTGCTGTGACAGATAGTATAGCAGATAGTACCGGTACAGTTAACATTGCTAGCGATGGTAAGAGTTTTACTGTCACTAGAGTTTATTCGAGAGATTATACTGTAACAGAGCAGGTTTGGTGGCAACAAGTCACTAGACATAATAATTGTGATTTTACTATCACATATCATTTTGATGATATATTTGATATTCCTGATGGATATTCATCAATTGCATCAAATGTAGGTTTAACTGGTACAACAAACTCAGTATTAAATGATGTTGCTGGATTTAATGATTTTATCTCAACTGGTGTTTATTCAGACAAACAGATTAATTCTGATAATCCATTAAATACATTATTAAGAGATACAGCTAATACTACTAATAGCAAACTATATAATTATTTAAAGAGTTTATATGTAGGCGAAGGTGTATTAGATTGTAAAGAAAAAATAATTCAAGTTGCATCAAGTGATAAAGAGACTTATGCAAGTTTATTAAAAGTTATTACTGATAATAATATAAGTGCAGCTGATGCTCAACAAATGATAAATAATCAAAAGTTATTTGAAATTGGTGGAGAAACTCTAGTATATACAGCTGGATTAACATTTAATGATACAAAAGCTATTAGTATAACAGCAGGAAGAGATACTCGTCTATTAGTAAGTAGTAACACTGGAATAGAAATTTATAGTGATGCTCAATGCACTAATGTTATACCTTCTACTTATAGTAATGGTATTATTACAATCACTGGTACAAATTTAACAAATACTAGTGTATTATATGTAAAATCTACTGGTGCAAGTGCTTTATATGATGTTGTTCAAACTGTATATGGTGCCGATAGTGAACACCTTGCTTATAATTTCAAGAGCTATACTGAGTACGCTGATGGTCCTGAATATAAAAATTATTCTATAAATGGTACTGCTTTTAACGATCCTAACGCTGGTCCAATGAAGACTTTATTGAATAAAACAAATTTGGCTACTCAAATTGGAGATTCAACAGATTATAAAGTATATTTGAATACAGTTATGAAGACTCAGTCAAATTTAGAGAATAAGACTCTTTATCTTGTTCTTGATGATGTTACAATAGTTGATGCTCAGACTTACACAGCTGCAAATAGTAAATTATTAGAATATTCATATGGAAATGTAAATGTTGGTGCATTTGCCAAGGTTGCATTTGGACATCCAAATACAACTTATCCATATGGGGACCAATATCAATCTTATATTAATTCTGTTACACTACATGGTTCTAATAATTCTCAAATTGATGTTACAACTTGGGTAAATGATACAACAAAAACGTATTATCTTAATGCTTATCAAAGACAAGATAAGAATTTAAATGGAAAAATAACTGATTCAAACATAAAGAATTATCCAGAATTTCATTATCTTGCTATTCAATATACAATTGCTAAAGCATCTTATGTTTCAGTATTAACTGATAAGCCAGAGTCTAATTATTTAGATTATACTCATGCTGTATTAAGAAATACGGGATTATACAATAGTGGTAGTTCAACTCCATTTAAGACTTTATTAAATGAAGTTATATCTAATTTATCTCCAATGGCACAGACTGATTCTTATTCAACTAGTATGTTAAGAGAAATATTAACAAGACAAGCTGATAATGGTGAAGCATTCACTAGATTATTATTAACTAATAATACAGATGCTATGTATAACTTCTTAAATAATGTTATTAGTGTATCTGATTATAAGAATAATTTAGGAGATATCCTAAAGAATCTTGCTGAAACTAATTATAGATTTACATATGAAGTTGTATCTAATACAGCAAGTCCAACTGATAATATGAAGAAGGTATTGGCAGCTGCGTATGTTGTAGTAGATTATATTAATATCTATAATCAATCATTAACTGATAATACTATTAATGTTGGTAGTACATTATTAAAGACTATTATGTCAGGTACATATAGTGTTAAATCAGATTATCAATATATTAATAGTGATGGTACATTTAATAATGATAAATTTGATGCATTACTTGAAATATTAGGTATTAAGAGTGATGAATCAAGTTATGGTATTTACGCATTATCATCATCAACAGGTATCCAAAATGGTACATTCATACCTGATAATGTTGATTTAACTACTATGGATGCTAAATATGATGTAACAACTGCAAACTTCATTGAAGTAACAGATACTGATTCATCTACATGGAGAGGTACTGTTGATAGCGTTGTTAAGGCTGATTATCCTGCTGCACAACAAGATACAGTGAATTATCATATCAAGATTGAAATGAAACAATTAGTTAGATCAATTGCTATCACAATCTTTGATTTAGATTTAAATGTTAATAATAAAACTATAAGTACATCAGATTCACAAATTGAAGAAAATGGTTCTAAATCAACAATCATATATTATGTATCTGATGCACAAATCGATTATATTAAGGGACAAAATAGTCTTCCTATTACTAAGTTTATAATTGCAGATACTGCAACTAAGACTAACCCAACAGGAAATACCCTTTCTATATCAAATAAAGAATTAAAATATGAGAGAGTTACTGGATTAGCTGAAGAAACATTCAACGCTAATAAATCTAGATATTATATTTATAATGCTGGTACTGACTCATATGTAGCTCAAACTAATGGTACTTATTCAAGTGAAGCAACATATTATAGAATTAGTTCTATAGTTGTTAAGGATGCTGTAACAATTACAGCTGAAGAAACATCAGTTGTTGGTGTTTACACAATCCACTTCATTAGAATTGATACTGATAATACATTCACATTCACTAAGATGACATATGTTGGTGAAAATGGTGAAGTTAATATCACTACATTAAGTGGTACTAATGGTTCTAATACTCCAATTCCATATTCTGGTGCAACTATTAAGTTTACTGTAACAGGTGCTGGTTTAGTTGATAATGCGGATATTAGACAATTCTTATCAATTGTTGATAATTCAACAGGAGTAAAAGAAGAATTAGGTTCAGCTTGGATGTTTGACCCAACTGATGCTAACAATGGTTTAGTTACTAACCATACAGCAGTAATGACTCTTATTGTTGATATTAGTATGAGCCAAGGTGTTAAGAACTTTGTATTTGATATATTTGGTTCTTCAACAACAATTAAGATGACTAAATCTCCAAACACATTAAATAAAATTGTTAAGTTTGGTTATGAAGGATCTGATTATGCAGCTACAATGAATTCTAGCAAAGCTTTATCTCAAGAAATTCAATTTGGTAGAGCATTTAATTATACTGATTTAACTGCTCCATATGTATTAACTTCTGATACGGCTATTGATCCATTAAAGACATATTATACAAGATTTGGTGAGAATGATTATTATAATTATAAGAAAGTATTATCACCAACAGTAGATAATATTGGTTCATATTATGTTAAGAATGATGACTTCTATCTATATGATTTTGAAGTATCTGATAACGCAACAGTAAAGATTACAGTAACTAAATCTAATGATGCATTAATGGTATATACAATTACATTTAGTGTTAAATCAGAATTAGGTTCTGGTAGTGGTTCAACAGTTGATTATGTACATACATTAACTGAAATGGATTATTTCACTAATAATAACCCTTATGGTGCATTATATAAAGATGGTGAATCATTCACTGATTATTATACTGGTGAATTTACTTATAATGGTGTAACATATGATGGAACAAAATCAGAAGTAACATATAATACTGGTGAAGATAATTATGTTGCAGTAATCTTCAATAGAGGTGAAGACCCTGAATATAGAATTAAGTATGTATTAGCTAATTTCTATGATTTCTCTAATACTTCAAACTTTACTTATGTTCAAGAAGGCAAAAACCCTGGATTAGTATTTGAAGTAGCAACAGTAACATCTTCAACATATAAACCATATACATATTATATTAAGACAGTAGATGCTGAAGATGATATTAATGATGAATATGGTATAGCTACTGGTGAATTTGATTCAAATCAAACATATTATATTGCTGCTACATCATCTAAAGCTACATTAAATGAAACTTATGCAGGTCCAACTGTTACTGTAACTCAAAATCCTGGTATATATGCATTTAACTTTGTATATAGTAGAACAGGTGAATGGGATAGCACACATGAAATTATATCGGCAACTTCTGGTAATTATAATCCAAATTCAACATATTATGTAAAAGTATCAGACTTAGGTATAGATTATGATCAAGATTTTATAACTTATGATGAAGCATATTTGATTATAGCTGATGAAGATGAATTACCTCCTCTTGATGAAGATATTTATGAGGAATTTGTTGCAGAACATTTAATTTATGTTGAAATATCTCCGGCAGCTACTTATACTAGAACATATGTATTCCCTACATTATATATTTACAAAGACTTTGCAGTTGATGCATTTATTAATAAGTTATCATTCCTAGATCAAAAGGTTGAATTAGGTAACACAGCTTCAGTTATGCTTGCTAGTGATCCATTAATTCCTAACCATGATGATACTAGCGCAGCTACAAGTTCAAATACAGATGTAATGTATGATGATGTATTTAAAGCAACTTTAGGTAGTGCTTCAGGATTATCTCCAGAAGATATAGCTAGATATACTGATATTAAGATATCTTCTAGTGGTGTTAATTATGGAACTAATTCCGCAGCTACTACAGTATCTGATTATTATACAGTAGGTACAGTTTCTGCAGCTACATTAACTGAATATTCTCCTACATTTAAGATTCAAGATAATGCTCAAATATATAAATATACAACTAAGAAGAAGTTAGAAGCTTATGGTGCTGGTGTACAGGAAACTACTGATTCTGAAATATTAAGTTCTAGAGTATCTGATGATAATCCAATGTACTTATATGTACCATTTGAATATAATGGTGAAATGAAAGTATTCATGGTAGAGCTTAATGCAGAATATAAGTGGAAAGCTGTATATACTTATGATGGTGGTAGTAGTGGTCTTGGATCATTAGTACATCAATATACAACTCCATTTACAACACTTCAAGCTACAACAATCGATGAAGTAAATCATACATCACCTGCAACATTTACAAGTACATCTGATGGTAAGACTTACAATATATCTGATTTATCAGGTTCAACAATTACATCTGGTGCTTCAAGATATAATAAGTCATTATTCATGGATTATATTGGAGATCCACTTGATGGTCACTTCTGGTATATTTCTTATGTAGTATTCTCTGAATATTTCTTAAATTATGGTTTAACTGATTCTAATGATGATAAAGTTGATGATAGAGGTGCTGTAAGATTCTATCATATCTCAATCATCGATTTATCAAATAAAGTTTACTTTAACTTAAATGTATTCGCTCCTGAAACATTACCAATAGATACAGATATTTATATGACAATATCTGAAAATATCTATGACGATGATGATAATTTATCATCAAAGCAAATAAGTGCTTATGTTACAAGAGTATTAGATGATAATGGAAATGTAATTAGAAATCAGCAAGGATTGATTCTTTATAAGATTGAAACTGGTTATAAATTACAAGCATTACCTGCAGGATACTTTAAGTTTAGCATTGACTTACCAAATGGTTATGGTGCAACATACACAGCTGATAAACAGAATGTATTATCAACTTCATCACAAGCAACTCACGCAGCTGATGAACCTGATACATTCTTCCCTAAGACAACAATCATTCCTATTACAGTAGGATTAACTGTAACAATTAGTGAATTAGCTGGTGGTTCAACTGTATGGGCAGTTAGTACATCTAACTTATTCACACGTGATATCACAGGTACAAGCACACAAATCGTTGATATTCCTGAGTATTATTACTTCACTGCAAATGGTGAGTTCGAAGATGCTAAGGGATGTTGGTGGTACATTGATTCTAATAATGAAGTACAAACTATGAAGAATGTATAACAATAATAAAAGACCTCTAAAATGGCTAATAATGGCCGTTTAAGAGGTCTTTTTTTGGTGATAAGTAAGTATCAGAGCTAGTATAAATGATTCTGTTGATACAGATAATGAAAAATAAAAACAAGCTGACTTTTAATTGTCAGCTTGTTTATAGTACATCAAATTATTTTATAATTCAATGTATGGTCTAATTGCTCCAGTTAATCGTGTTGCTAATGTGTATTCTGTTGAGTTTTCGTTTACTCTATAACGATTGTTACCATCTGTGTCTTTTAACCACCATTTTTCTGAAAGTGTATAATTTTCGATTATATCGTTATATTTTTCTATATTAGCTATAGATAGTAAATCAATTTCAAATCCCAATGATGAGTTGATGGTTTCAATTGTAGTTTGGACATTTGCTTTTGTAACAGAGTCCAATCCTGTTGAACATAATATTTTTAAGCAATTGTTTGTATCTAATACAATCCATTCAAGTTTATTTGATTTATATTCACCATATATAATTGTTCTTACAGTATTTGGTATTGCATCATAACTATAAATTTTTTCATTGACAATTAGATTATTAATATCTAAATATTCAACTGCTTTACCATTATAATAAGATGGAATTGATAAATTATTATTAATTGCATCACTTGCTGTATCATCATCAAGTTTTACTGTTACATAATTACCACTAGGCACTATTGAATCTATAGTACTATTTAATATGATGTCACCTTGCCATCTAGCATAAAGATCTTTAGTAGAAGTAATTGTTCCTGTAAATTCATTAGTGAAGTCGCAATCTGTATACCAACCAGCTACTGCCTTTGTCCAACCAGCCTTCGTATTAGCTTTTGGTAAGCTACCATATCTTACACTAACTGGCATTAAATCTGTGGAAGTACCATTATTATATTGATAATTTACAGTTACTAAATCTCTATCGAAGTATAAATCAAATACTGTAGAACCATCACCAGCAATAGTCTTAGTTAAATCAGTGGTTATTATTGTTGCACCTGTGATTGTGCCTGGTGTAACTGTTAATTGTTTATCTGTTGTACCATTATTACCTGTTGTAGAGTGGTCTAATGTATAGTTATCATTATCAGTATTTTGTAGATAATAATTAACTGTATATTGAATATTTGTTAATGGAGCGAATATAGCGAAGTAATCTTCATGATCTTCAGAGTTTAGTGTAAGAATATTACCACTAACTCTTTCATCAGTTAAATCAGCTCTATTTGTGCTACCATCAGCCATTTGCCATTGCCACTTAACAAATTCATAACCAGTTGCAGGAGTAGCAGTATAAACATCACCATTCTTTGTAACAGAACCAACAGCGCTTGTTTCTAAGAATGTATCACCATCATTAATTAATTTACCTGTTTTAATTAATGCACTTGTTCTTGTATAAACAGCAACTATTCTAATTCTGTTATAGAAATTGTTGGCATTTTCTAATGTTGTGTCAAGATCTTCAGTGTAAGATAATACATTACCATCTAATCTTGAATCAGTAGACTCAACATCTACACCACCAATTGTATATTTAGTGAATTCATAAGCATCACTTTCTTGAGGAGTGATTACTAATGGATCACCAGAATAATTACCACCTGTTGCAGTAGGTTTTAATGTTCCAGGTATAGAATTTGCATCAAGCTTAGAAATAAAGATTGGATAAATAGTCTTTATTGTACCAGGTGCTAATTTTATAGAAGAATTTCTAGAAATTAGTGAGTATGTTGTTTGAGTTGAATTTGGATTTCCTACAACAATTTCAGAATCACCAGAACCAATTTCATACCAACCAGCAAACATTAAGTTAGAGTTATTAGTTGCAGTATATGTAACTAATTCATCTTCATCCATTATGTTATTAGTGCTGCATGTACCATAATTACCACCTGTAGACATAATGAAGAATGGTTCAGGTGTATCTCCGTCAGTAAAGTTTGTTTCTAATTTTCCTTGAGTTACGTTGATATTATTCTTAACAAATTTAGCATATAAAGTTTCATTTTCAGTTTTGAATGTATACTCGTAAGTTAAGTCGCCTGATAATTTATTATCTCCACTATACCATCCACGGAATGCATAACCAGATGATGGAGTAGCAGTTAAATTAATTGTTTGACCAGCAACATAGTTCTTACCTGTTAATAATGTTACAGAATTGTTACTTGAACCATCACTATTTTGTAATTCAAGAATAACATGTGACCACTTAGCTGTATATCTTACATCATCACTAGCCATTGTAACATTTAATGTATATTCTGTTGTTACAGGTGTTGTTTCTGCACCTCTATACCAACCACAGAATACATAACCACCAAGATTTGTAGTTGCAGTCAATGTTATTTGTTCACCAGTTCTTAAATATTGTGATTCAGATGGATCAATTAAACCACCATCAGAATTCTTATTAAGAACTAATTTATATCTAGCTACTTTAGCAGTATATGTTGTAGTATCTCCAGTTAATGTTACAGTTAATTCAGGATCAGTAGTCTCTAATGTATCACCATTATACCAACCTAAGAATGTATATGTATCATTTACTGTAAATGTCTTAGTGATTGAATTACCTACATATTTAGTTCCTATATCTTCACCTGAAATTGTACCTGCTTCCTCAGTAGTAGAACCACTTAAGTCATGTGTAATTTCAATTTCAAATGTTGTTGGAATTGGAATGAATCTTGCATAAATGTTCATACTTGTATGTGAACCTAATGCAATTTCAGTTATTTGGTTTCCACCACTTGCTGCATCAAACCATCCAACAAAGATGTTACCAGCCTTAGTTTCTGGATTTAATGGGAATGTTTGAGTTTCAACTGTATAAGTTTCTGGATTGTTATGAACATTATCTCCTGTGTTCTTATATGTTAAGTAATAAGTAGTAGGAGTCCACTTAGCCCAGAATTCTCTGTCACCTGATTCACCTTGAGTAATTTTAGTTACTGGTGTACCAGTTAAGTTACTATTATCATACCAACCACTGAAATTATAATAATCCATAGTTGGTTGAGGTAATTCAAATGTTGATGTTGATTGAGTATAAGTTAAATGTTCAGTTATTTCGCTACCACCATTACTATTATATGTAATATTATAAACATCTATATTCCACTTAGCATATACTGCCTTATCACCAGATGAATGATATGGAATTTCATATATTTCATTACCTTCTGTGCATTCTTGATCAGTATACCAACCCATGAATGTAGGATCAGTAGAATCTATTAATGTAATTGTAGGTGTTTCATATGTGTATGTAGTAGGATTTCCATAAGTTTCTTCTTCTGAAACATTACCATAAATAATTGTATAGTTATGTAATTTCCATTGAGCTTCAAATTCAGTAAAACCAACTAATTTATCTAATGTATCATCTACATTAAATTTAATACTAGAATTTCCTACTGGACTCCATCCAACAAAGTCATAATGTGCTTTTGTTGGAGTTGGAAGTTGAGTATCATATGGATATTCGAATGTTACATTTTGAGTAGAAGTAGAATCATTTAATGTACCACCATTTGGATCAAATGATAATATTACTTGTGTATTAACAATATTGAAATCAATTGTCTTAGATAACTCAAAATTACCAATACCAGTAATTGTTACTGAGCCTTTGCCTAATGCATTATTAGCACCATATGATAATGTATAATCAGTATCTTTAATTAATTCGTATGAATTATACATAATTGTTGGTTCAGGGAAGTAACCATTTGTTGCTACATTAGATGTTAATGGAACATCGAATACTTCAGAGAATGTACATGTATTAACATCACGTGGAGTAATTGTGTATGTAGTATTTATTACACTATTAGTATAGTTAGTTTGAGATGCTTGAACCTTAGGCTTTACTGTAACTGAATAGCTTGCTCCAGTTCCGGCAGCAGTTTGTTTAGTAGATGTTAGAGTAAATTGACTAGTAACATTGCTAACAGAAGAATCTAAATCATTATCAATCAAAGTAAATGTTGATGTAGTTGGTCCTATTGGGGATCCAGTATAGATAATAGGATCAAAAGTTAATGTATAATGACCTTCAACTAATTCTTTATTTGCAATTGTATATGTTCTGCTTGTTGAGCCAGTGAAGTAATTGCCTTTGGCTGTAATTGTGATTGTATAATTTGCGGCTCTAGTTTGATTACCGTTTATTGATACTGTGTAATCTTGACCTAGAACAAGTTCATAATCATTAACATCATCAGTATCACTTGTAATTACGATTGTTGGTTTTTGAATTTGTCCATTATATGTATATTCAGGAGCGGTTGTTTCACCATCAAGTAATATTGTAGCTGATGCTATATCAATACCTTGATTATTAATAGTATAAGTACCATTTACATATGTTGGATTATAATTACTATTTGTAATAGTTGCTGTAATTTGATATGTACCAACATTTGTACCATCAGCCTTAGTAATTGTAATACCTAAATCATCACCAGTAATTAGTTGTCCATTACCAGTAGTATATGCAGTTTGACTAACTGGATAAGCACCACTTGTTAAATATGGTGAACTTTGATTAGCTAATGTGATTGTAATAGGTCTTGCTGTAATAGAATAAGTCTTTTCTATTGTACCAGTATAATTACCTTGACCTTCAACTCTTACAGTATAATTACCAACATATGTTCCACCATCATTTGTAATAGTATAATCAGATGCTGTAATATATCCTGAATCAGCTACTGTTACAGTTGGTTTTTGTAATTCACCATTATAAACATCACTTGCTGAAGATAATGTTACCATTGATTGAGTTAATGCCTTTGGTGTAATACTAAATTCATAGTCTTTAGCACTTATATTATCTGGATTATATGATGATTCTTGCCAACAGTAATTATTTGTATCATTTAATGTTACTGTTGCTGTATAATTACCAACATTAGTTTCTATATTATTAGTAATTGTATAATAATCAGATGTTGTTAATGCGTGTGTTATTTCTGTACCACTATAAGTATATGAAGAAGTAGCTGCTGTAGGTGTTGCTACTTGAGCTTTTTTAATTGTTACAGTAACTGTTAATAGATCTGAATCATTATAATTAGAATTACCATATAATTTGTAATAAATTGTATATGTTCCAGCATTAGTTTCTGTAGGAATTGTTTCAGTATATTCACCATCTTCAACAAATGAATACTTAAATGTACCACAAGAAGTAGAAGATACTGTAATTAATTCTTGAGCTTCACCTGTATAAGTTAATGATTTAGGTTGTGCAGGTGTATATTGAGGAGTTGCTTTAGCTATACTAGCATTTATTGTAAATATTTCTGTATCTAAATGGTTAGTATCACCTTCTACATAATATTTAACTACATAATCACCAGCATCATTAGCTGTTGGAATAGAAGTACCCCAAGCACTATCATCTAATTTATAATATAATGTTCCATATGATGTTGAACCACCAGCTACTAGGTTGTGTGTGTTACCATCATATGAATGATTTGTAGCTGTTGGTGCTGTAAATGGAGGTAAAACCTTTTTAATAGTAAATGTTGCAGGAGTTATAGTTGCATTATAATTACCATTTGTAATTGTTGCAGTTAATGTATAATCATCAGCGTCAGTACCAGATGCCTTTGTGATTGTAATACCTAAGATATCACCACTAATTAAGCCTTCAGCCTGATATGCATCTTGTGCTGCTGTTGGTTCTTTACCATCCCAATCAGCTTCTTGATCATCAAGTGTTATACTAATATCTTTCTTATTAATTATGAAATGATATTGTAATGGTTGAGTTGTTCCATCATCCCACATTGTATTTTGTGTACTTGCTAATGCAATACCAACTAAATAATCACCAGCACTAGTTTGAGTTAAATTACCTGAAATATTATATTCTGTGCTTTCGGCAATTTCATAAGTTTGTTCTTGTTTATTATAAGTAAATACTCTTGAATCTTCAGTAGGTTTTTCAACAACTTTCTTAGCTATACTTACTGTCAATTGTTGTTCATCTACACCATTAAAGTTAGAATCTCCAACAATTCTATATTTAACTGTTAAAGATTCAGCCGCGTTAGTTGCTTGTGGAATACTTGTAGACCAACTAGTTAAATAATATTGTAATGTACCACCATTAGTAGTACCTGGATTAATTAAATCTTGTCCTGAACCATTATATACTAAACCAGGTTTAGCTGTAGGGGCAGTATATGTAGGATCTGCCTTAGCAATATTTATTTCAAATGAAGCTTCAGGAATATCTGAATAATTGCCATTACCTACAAATCTATAATAAACTGTATAATCACCAGCATTAGTTGCTTCAGGTAAATCTTCACTATAAAGTGTATTACCTATTTTATATTCCCAATGACCTTGCTCAGAAGAACCAGCATTAACTAATACTTGAGCTGAACCATTATAAACTAAACCAGATTTAGCTGTAGGAGCTATAACTTCTGGAGCCTTTGGTTTAATTACAACATTACCATCAACGGCTCTAATTCCGATTGAAATGTAATCATCGTTTCCTTGTACTCTATAATAAACATAATATGTACCAGCATTTGTTGCTCGAGGGAAAACTTGAGAGAAGTCATCTTCTTGATTTGTTAATGAATATTCAACATTACCAAAAGTAGAAGAACCGCTTAATACTAATGTATATGGATTTCCATCATAAGTAGTTTCTGGAGCAAGTGTTATATTTACAACTGGAATTGCTTTCTTAATTGTGAAATTAACACTTCTAGAACCAGCATAATTAATATCATCAGTTATTGTTATTGTGATTGTTGCTGTACCAGCATGAACATTATTTGCATATGTTGCTTCATAATGTCCATCTAATATATCAGTAATATCAGTTTCACCATCTTTAATAGATGTTATTACAAGTTCTATTTCACTTCCTGTATATTCAGGATTAGCATTTTCAAATGTAATGTTTACATTATTGATTGATTTAGGACTTATTGTGAAATTAACAGTACCTGAACCTGTATAGTTAGTAGAATTATCTTTTGCAGTTACAATTACTGATGCAGAGCCTGCATTAGTATTATTTTCATAAGTAACTGTATAATTATCACTTGCTACAGTAGTTGTACCAAATTTAACTGTTGTAGAAGGTTCTTTAGCTGTACCATCATATGTATAGCTTGTTGGTGTTAATGTGATATTAGCACCAGCTAAATCTTTCTTATCTATTGTAATTTCTGTTACTGTATCTATAGTTTGATCAAAGTGATTATCATCACCTTTAATTCTATATTTAACCGTATATGTGCCAGCATCAGTTCCTTTTGGTAATTGAGTACTCCATGTAGCACCATTATCTAAACTATATTCTGCAGTACCACCAATAACTTCCTCTTCTGTAATCAATGTTTGTGCTTGACCACTATATATTAATCCAGTTATTGCAGAAGGAACATTAACGAAGTTTGGATATATCTTTTGAATATTTAATGTAGCATTATTAATTGTTGCATTATAGTTAGAGTTAGTAATGCTAGCTGTTAATGTATAAGAACCAGCATTTACAATAGTAGTAGTAGGAACAATT
>Ga0247611_10003659_pt1 | contig 22442 bp, 31 predicted proteins | sample 177DNAGHGhighgp2_FD_192422 | JGI IMG/M metagenome (GOLD analysis project Ga0247611, IMG submission 192422) | Sheep rumen microbial communities from Palmerston North, Manawatu-Wanganui, New Zealand - 1770 DNA GHGhigh gp2 | ecosystem: Host-associated > Mammals > Digestive system > Stomach > Rumen... | reverse complement strand
AACTTTACAGTAGAGGAAAGTAAGTTTTATGCACTTTATATGACGGTTTCCTTTGCTACGGTAGAGGACGTGAATGAATGTAATATTGTGTGTACAGGAAGCAGGGAGAATTAAGGATGGATAACCAACAGACTATGAACCGAGCATTGTCTTATTCAGAATCGGCAATGGTAAAAGGGATTGTAAACCGTACGCTCATTGTAGAATGGGGAACAATTAAAAAGGTTGTTGCAAAAGGGATTGTAGAAGTTCTCCTTGCCGTGACAGACCGCCCCGAAAATACTACGGTTGTTACGTGCGTACTAATCAGTCCTTGCTCCGCGTCTTTTGCGATTGACATTGAGCCACAGGTGAACGACAAAGTATTGGTATTGTCTCCGCGTCGCTTTGATGTAGATATGTTTGATGTTACAGAGGACACAGAGGTTATAGAAAAGCCTGACTTCACGGGGTACAACAATCTTTGCTGTTTGGCAATTTTATACAACCAATTTAGACCTGCTTCGTACGATACAAACATTGTAATCAATAAGGATAAGGAAATATCTGTAACTTTGCCAAAGGCTACGGTCAGTATAGACAAAGACGGAAACGTGAGTGTAGTAGCCAAAGGCAAGTTTACTATAAAGAATGATTCGGTAGACCTGAAAGATGTAATTGACGGGCTTGCAGGTGAATTAGAAAACCTTACTACTGTAGGTTCTCCTGCTACACAGGCTACCTCTCCTGCGTCTAAGTCTACCATTGCAACTTGGCGAAGTTCTAAACTAAATCAACTATTGGACTAAATTATGGCATTTGATGTATCTAAATTAAAAACAGCATTGCGCAATGTTTTCTCTTCCATGACAGACGGGGATAATGCTGTCTTCGCTAACGGTATTGCTAATGCAATTGTGGCATATGTGGCCACAGGCGATGTTTCTACTACAGATAAGGGTACAGTGTCAGGTGGCTATTTTGAAGGCAGTGGTACAGGCAAACTCACTGTGACTGCAACTGCATGTGCAAACATACTTAAAACAGCATGTGACATAATGCAGACAATGACTAGTGGTGGAGCAGATTACCTTGCTACCCAAATCGGAGCAGGCTTAGACAAAATGGCAGAAGACGGAGAAGTGAACACGTCTGTGTCAGGAACATTAACACCACCTTCCTCTAGCCCTTCTCCATATTCAGGTACAGCAAAGGGTTCAATAAGTTGCAGTTCGACAGCCTTAGTGTCTGCATTAAAAACTTTGTTTACACAAATGTATTCCAAACGTGAACAGGAAGGCTATGATGGGGACAAAGATTTCGCAGATACATTTGCTGAGGAGATAGATTCTTTTTGGGCCAATGGAACTGTTAGTACTAACGGACAAGGAGGACTAGCAGGCTCTACAGGAAGTGGTAGTATTTCTTGACGGGGCAAACAAAGCGTAGTATAATAAATCTATGGATTTTAAGGTTTACAAAAAAGAAGAGGTATATCAACCACAGGGAACAGCGGAAGTTTTAGTCCCTGACATTATTGACATTATTCCTACCGTTGTTGAGAACCCTTCTACAGGTGACATACGAAACAACGTTTGGTCTCTTGAGCAATTAAGTAAAGTTGCAGATGTTAAGATTCAGAATGGAAAACTTATAATCAACTCAGATAAGGTACGTTATGAAAATGGCAACCTGTATGTAACTCTCACAGAGGAGCAGATTGTTTCCTGTGAAATCTTAGATGACGGAGACGATGATTTACTTGAACAGGAATGTGCATTGGCTACCATATTCCAAAGAGGGCTTGACCCTCTTGATTTGGAAGACGGTGTACAGTGGAGCGAAGTACTGCTTGGTGAAGTCAATGTGCTTCAACTTATGGAGCAGATTACTGAAGCAGTAAGTCGTGTTTCTCTGCATGTTCGGGTTGATTTTTCTACAATACGTACTGAGAGCGGGCAGTCTGTACTCACGTATTCTATCAGGGAGGTTGCATAAATGGAATTAAAAACGTTTGATACCATACTCACACAGATGTGTGACGATTTTGATTACTTGATTTCACCTAAGAAAATAGCAAGGTCGAACACCAACATTATATATCTTTTGCTCAAAGCAATCGCCAAGGGCTATGAGGTAATAAATAATGTTTGTGTAGTCTTGAGCAATAAGTTCAATCCTGCTAAATGTTCCGAGGAAGATTTAATCAGTGTTGCCTCTTTGGTAGGAACAGAGCGAAGGAGCGGGTCTGCTACGGGTCTTCATATAGTTGTTTCTAACTCAGGTGAGATAGAAAAGACTTTACTTGCAGGGGTCTATAATTATGCCTTAAATGATGATGTTATTTTTGAGTTTGAAGTATTGTCTGACACTGCAATTCAGGCAGGCGGGTCTGTTTCGTACATTGCAATGTCTAAAATAATCGGACAGTTCCCTGTAACTGCTCAGCAGACAATAGAAGTTACAAGTGAACAGGTCATTGATTCAGATATTAAGTTCTCCTGTACAAACAACGAAAATCTTTTAGGCAGGGAAGAAGAAACAACCTTGGAGTTCAGAAAGCGTATCTTGGACACCTATGATAGGCAGAACAGCATAGTTGAACTTGAAGAGTATATCAGAAACCTTCCATACATTTTTGACTGCAAGGTACGATACAATCAGTCAGACGAGGATATTGTAGTTGGAAACATTGTTATTCCGCCTATGACCTGCGCAATCTTTTACTCAGGGGAAGCAAAGAATGAAATTGCAGAAATGGTTGCTGACCATATAATCTGCCCTACGGTTGCTACAGCAGACAGTGTAGAAGTGAAGTATTATAATGACGTTTTCGCGGGTGGTTATTATGGTGTAAACATTATTCCGTTCACGAAACTAGATTACACAGTTGATTTGATTTATCATGTGAACAGTGAATATGTAAATGTATACGACGCTAAAGAGGCCTTGCAGAAAGCACTTATGACAGCCTTCGTAGGGGAAGTACATAAAGATACAATAAAAGAAGACGATATTTACAACGTAATAGAGCAGACAGATTATACAGGAATAGATGTACTTGCAGTAAACCTGAAAGTGAATGGTGTTTCTGTAAACTATGTGGAAGTCCCTGCTGACAAAATAGCAGAACTTGTTTCAGTGAACTTTGTAGAGGATTAGTATGGCAAAGGCATTTTTCCGATTTTTACGTGGCGAACTTAACGGATTTTATATAACTAATCTCTACGGTACATTGAATCGTACTACTCAAGACGTAAAAGAGTTTTTTATACAGTTTGCTAAAACTCAGATGGAAGAAGGAAAAATCAGCCCCGAAACGCTTTATAATCTTGGTAAGTTTGCAGGCATATATCTTCCCCGAATAGCGAAATCCGAGGCCATATCTTCTGTGAGAATGACTGAATCTGAGTATGATGAAGAGTTGCAGTATGAATTTTCGGAGCGTGGATTGTACAAACCACAGGACGAAAGTTTTGAGTTTGTTCAGAAAGTAATAGATGATACAGGTCTTCCTGATATAAACACTTTGGCCACAGAGGAAAAGCGTAGTTCTTTGGTAGGTGAGGAAACCATAGAAGGTTATATCTCAGAAAACGCAGAAGACGTGTTGGATGATAACGGCAATGTAAGACCCTCGGCTATATCCGCTACACCTCCGAGTGAAGGAGCATATTCTGATTTCTACGGAAATCAGTTTTTGTTTCTCGCTGAGGGAGACATAGAGTATTCACCTATTGCATACGAACTGTTCTTGGATTTGTTTAAGGCTATACAGTACGTACGTTATAACGGAAGTACTATTTTGGCTCTTGGGCGAATAATGAGTATCCTTTGTCCTAACGGACTTGCTAGATTGGTTAGTGTTGCCGTCTCGGAGAATAAGACGAAGTTTATTGTTTCGTACGAAACAGATATAAACGCAGATTTAAACTTTAAGCAGGACAGACTGAGTCTCCTGCTTTATATAACAAAAATGAAGTTTCCACTTGTAGAAATGGTGGAAGCCTTGTAAGGAGTAAGACATGAGTATAGCAAGTGATGTTTCTGCTTTGAAAAATTTGTCAGATGACGTTGTTGCAAACAAGGTAAGCCGTTTCGCCTACACTGAGCAGGCTTATACAGATAACGACGCAGACGGTGTTACTGAATATGATGTAAATGCTGACCAAAATATTCCTGTAGGTACAGCAAGCATTATGAAGGTGAATCAGACTGTAATTGAAAAGGGTTGGCGCTCACGTGCCTCTTCGATTACCCGTATGCTTATGAATCATTTTCTTGGTCGTATTTCTTATAACCTGAACAAGGTAAATGATTGGTTCAATTCATTCTTGGGAAGCATGTCTAGTTATCTTGGTGCGCCGAATGGAATTGCAACTCTTGACCAAGATGGTCGTATTCCGTATTCACAGTTACCTGAGAGCGCTATAGAACTTAAAGGTTATTGGGACGCAAACACAAATACCCCTGCCCTTGCGGATGGTACAGGTACAAACGGAGACGAGTATATTGTTTCTGTAGAAGGAACTAGGGATTTAGGTAGTGGCACTCAGTACTTTGGTGTCGGAGACAGAGTTTTGTATACAAGTGGTGTTTGGAAGAATATCTCTAGTGGCTTCATACGTACTATAAATAACCAGTCTCCTAATGCTCAAGGAGAAAAAAGTGTTGTTTTAGGAAAAAATAGTTTACCTATAACTAAAGGATTTTTAGGAGCAGTATTTGGAAGGTTTTTTGCAAGAAAATGGACTCAAGGAATAGGAGCGAACACCTCTTATATTATGTATACTCCTGTCTATGCAAATGGTCTTTGGGTTTGTGGCAGTTATAATCATGGAATGTGGTGGAGTGAAGATGGAAAGAGTTGGACTCAAGGAACAGGAGATAATACCGCATACTCAACACAGTACTTAGTTTACGCAAACGGACTTTGGGTTTGTGGAAGCAATGGACGTGGAATGTGGTGGAGTGAAGATGGAAAAAGTTGGACTCAAGGAACGGGAGAAAATACTTCATACTATATGCAGTATTTAGTTTACGCAAACGGACTTTGGGTTTGTGGAAGCAATGGACATGGAATATGGTGGAGTGAAGATGGAAAAAGTTGGACTCAAGGAACGGGAATAGATACCACCTACAGAACACAGTACTTAGTTTACGCAAACGGTCTTTGGATTTGTGGCAGTTATAATCATGGAATGTGGTGGAGTGAAGATGGAAAGAGTTGGACTCAAGGAACAGGAGCGAACACCTCTTATACTATGTATACTCCCGTCTATGCAAACGGACTTTGGGTTTGTGGTAGTGGGGGACATGGAATATGGTGGAGTGAAGATGGAAAGGCTTGGACTCAAGGAACGGGAATAGATACCACCTACACAACGCAGTACATAGTTTATGCAAATGGTCTTTGGGTTTGTGGTAGTGATGAACGTGGAATGTGGTGGAGTGAAGATGGAAAAAGTTGGACTCAAGGAACAGGAATGTCTACTACCATTGCATACTCAACACAGTACTTAGTTTACGCAAACGGACTTTGGGTTTGTGGCAGTTATAATCATGGAATATGGTGGAGTGAAGACGGAAAGGCTTGGACTCAAGGAACGGGAATAGGTACTACCTACACAACGCAGTACATAGTCTATGCAAACGAATTATGGGTTTGTGGAAGCAATGGACATGGAATATGGTGGAGTGAAGATGGAAAAAGTTGGACTCAAGGAACAGGAGCGAACACCTCTTATAATATGCAAAATTTAGTTTATGCAAATGGTCTTTGGGTTTGTGGAAGCAATGGACATGGAATATGGTGGAGTGAAGATGGAAAAAGTTGGACTCAAGGAACAGGAGCGAACACCTCTTATAATATGCAAAATTTAGTTTATGCAAATGGTCTTTGGGTTTGTGGAAGTAGTGACCATGGAATGTGGTGGGGAACAGATGTAGAAGCACTTATATCGGATGGCATGCTAGACTTCGGAGCAAGCCTTCCTCTTGTTAATTCTTAGGAGCAACCGTAAATGGCAGAAGAAGTAACAAAGACAATAGAAAATGTAGACCGTCTCTTTTCTGAAATCGTCGTAAACGGAGAGGTACATGAATCACAAAATTATGTACCTCCTGTTGTGATTGAGCAGACCCCGCCTGCTCCTGTGGTAGAGGAAGACGACACACCCTCAACTCCAAGTGAACAGAATACACAGGGGGAAGATGTTTACGCTGTAGAATTGAATGAAGTGCTCCACCCTTTTGTAGACCAAGAGGCAACACAGGACATACAGGAAGAAGCAAACATAAGACGTCAGGCAGATAACGTGTTACAGCAATCTGTTAGTACGATACAAGGTCTCATTCCTAATCAGGCCTCTAGCGAAAATAAGTTGGCTGATAAGAACTTTGTAAACTCTTCTATTGCTACAAACACAGCAAACTTCTTGGGTACATATACATCTATGGCTGACATTGAAGCAATACAAGACCCTACAAACAATGACTATGTTTTCTTGCAGACTACTGACGCTTCTGGAAATAATCTGTTTGACAGATATAAATACAATGCTGACCAAGATGAATGGCTTTTTGAGTACGAACTGAATAACTCTAGTTTTACTGCGGAGCAGTGGGCTACAATAAACTCAGGCCTCACACAGGCTTCTGTTAATCAGGATATACAGGACGCTATAAATGCTCTCCCTATTCCTACAAAGGTAACACTCTCTGCTAGCAGGGCAGATACGGTACAGGGGGATACAATTTATTTTATAGATACGGCAAGCGTGGTGCTTACACTTAATTTTGGTAGTACGCAACGAGCAGATGTAGAAGTACACGCTTTGAGCGCCTGTACTGTTACGTACTACACAGACGCAAACACTGCTGTGTCGCTCAGCATGAGCGCGGGTACTCGCGCTAAGTTTATTTACTTTAATGGTTGGAAGTTCAATGGCGTATATGGCGCTGTTTGGAATTAAAAGGAGGATTTTATGAAATGCGAAAATTGCGGAAAGAAACTTGAAGTGGTTTACGAACTTACAGAAGATGAACAGAAAGAATGGGAGTTTTTCAATTGTAAGTTAAGAACTGCGTATACTGCTTTACAGTCAGACGTTATTGATGTAACAGGAATGACCAACGAACAGGTTTATGCTTACTTTAGACAGGCTTATGACCTTATGGCTGACGCAGAGTTCTTAAAGTATTGCTTCTTCAAGGAACTTGAAAAAAAGATTAACAGACCCCGAAACGAATTATTTGTTGAGGATGGTAAAGTATGGGTGCACAAGATTTAGTCACTGCAAGTAATATAAATGCAAAAATATCTCAGTTACAAAGTGCGATTACTTCGCGATTTGGTAGCGCGTCACTTAGCACGTTTACACAAGGTGAAGGTTTGACTGTAACCAAGTTTAGTACAGTTGGCTCAGACTTACTCAGTAAATGTAAGATTGACTACACTGCTTCTCCGATAACAACTCCGTCAAGAAGTCAGAAAGTCTTACAGTCTCAATTCACTTATATCGAGCAAATGAAAAGTGATGTTGCAAATTTAGCAAGGTGTACAAGTTGTGCTGACGTATGTTCCTCTTCTTGTAAGAGCGGTTGCTATGGATGTTCGGGAACTTACGCGTCTTGCGGAACTTGTGGTAGCAGTTGCTCAAACGGTTGCTATGGTTGTAGTGGTTGTGGTGGAAATTGTCAAAGAGATTGTTATACTGGTTGTGCTGGTTGTGCTGGTTGTACCAATGATTGTGCTGGCACTTGTTCTTATTGTTCCAATCACTGTGACCGAGACTGTGCAAACAGTTGGGTAAAATGTAAGAGTAACTGTAGTGGTCTTTGTAAAAGTTGTTCGCATACTTGCCAATCTAATTGTACCACTTGTTCTGGTTGTACAGCTACTTGTGGAGCTTCATGCTCAGTCTGTGGTAGTTGCGCAGGGGCATGTACAGGATGTACTTGTGCCTGTACTTCTTGTTCTGCTTGTTCAGGGTGTACAGGGTGTCAAGGCTGTAGCAATACGTGTTCTACAGGGTGCTCCTCAAATTGTCAGACGGGCTGTAAGAATAACTGTGGTTCAGGCTGTACATCTTCGGCTAGACAGGGTACTATCAGAACATAAATAAAGGTTTAAGGAAGAGGTTATGTTAAATAAACAAACAGAAGAATATGGTTTACATATTACAATCAATACGACAGAGGATTGTAATTTACGGTGTAAATATTGCTATGAAATAAATAAACGTGCGCACTCAATTCCCTTAGAGTACTGTACTAAGTTTATTGACACGTTATTGAATGACGACGACCCTTGTGGTTTTGGCGATTACAAAAGAGACGGTGTACTATCTAAAGAGTTATACAAACAAGGTGTCGTATTTGAATTTATAGGTGGGGATTCTTTAATGGATGTCGGTCTGCTTGATAAAGTTATGACATACTTTATGCAGAAGATTATGACAACAAACACACCTAATGCACAGCATTGGAGAAACCATTTTAGGTTCTCGATTTCGTCTAACGGTACTTTGTTTTCAAGACCTGAAGTAAGAGCGTTCTGTGAAAAGTGGACTAAACGACAAGCCTTGTCTGTTGCAGTGTCTATTGATGGCTGTCCTGCTATTCACGATAAAAACAGAATCATGGCTGAGCGCGGGAAGAACGGTGAAGAAATCGGCTCAATGCAGTATATCCTTGATAATTGGGATTGGTACATAAAGACGTTCCCGCCAACGGACACACGCAACACAAAATCAACCTGTGCTAAAGATTCTATTCCTTATCTCTACGAATCCTTAAAATATATGTATGAGAATATGGGTATAACGCAGATTAACCAAAACTTCATTATGGAAGAGAATGGGTGCACTGAAAAAGACTACATAGAATTGGACAAGCAGTTGCGAAAATGTGTTGAATATACCCTTGAGCACAAAGACGACTTTTATTGGGGTATGCTTGATAAAGAAGTGTTTGCTAAACACAAACTCTCAAAAGGGGACGAGTGGAACTGTAAAGGTCATTGCGGGTCAGGTGCTATGCCTTGCCTTGGTATCAACGGAAACATTTACCCTTGCTTCAGATGGTTACCTCATACACAGGCTAAGAATAACCCTGAGCCTATTGTAGTAGGCAACGTGGAAGACGGACTTAATAATAAAGACGGATTCAGACAAGTCAGGGAAGGTGCTTATAGATGTAACTGTACAAGAGAGGAAAAGTGCAAGTCTTGTATTTATGAGTCTTCCTGTTCGTACTGTATCGGTGGTTGCTATGCTGAATATCAGGATTTCGTTCGTACTACACATATATGTGAGATTACTAAGATACAGTGCAAATGGGCGAAAGTCTATTGGAATGAGTACAATAAAGCCAAGGGTCTACCTATGGAATTCAATGAAGAATGGCAACTTGACAGAGTAAGGCCTTGGACTAAGCCTATGTCTACTACAGACGAACTTGACTATTAAAGTGTGCATAATATAAAATAAATATAGGAGGACGTATTATGAACAAGAAACTCTTTGCTACAATTATCTGTCTTGCACTGATTGCAGTAGGCTGTGCTATTACATATTTTGCACAGACAGATATTGGTAAGACCGCAGGTTTCGCAGTCACCATGCTCTGTGCAGGTATGGCTGTAAATCAGATGTGGAAGGACAGGAAACCCGAAGCTAAACCTTGGCTTGTTATCTTGGGTATTATACTCGTAGGTGTAGGTAGTTTCGTTGCAGGTGTATTTATGCTTATGACAGAAGCGCAAATCCAAACATACATCGGTATGATTGTTGCGATTATTCTGTTCATTGCAGGCTTGATTACTGTTTACCTTGGAAACAAGACCAAACAAATAAAATCCTGATTGGTACTAAACAATCCTTGCAAAATTACCCCCTATGGTTTATAATAAAGGCATAGGGGGTATTTTTATGCTCAAGAACATAAAACAATCCGATAAAGGCCTGCTCCCCGTGATTCAGACCTATGGTTGTCTCTTCCTTTGTTTTGCTCATGCTTCTCCTCTTGTTTTCGACGGAGCAGAAGGCAGGAAAGCACTCAATAAGATTTGGGAAGAGGCCACGAAAAAAGGCTACATTTCAGGTGACCTAAATAAAGACGGTGACTTCGACGACAGCGGAGAAGCCGAGATACAAAACCACAACGCCTTAGCCAATGAATTCTTTGCTCTTGACGTAAAGTATGACGGAATACACCATAAAGCAGATGAGAAAATCCCACCAAAAGTAAAAGTCGTTTTTGGAAAGTATGTATGGAAAGGTGGGCACTTTGTAGTACTAAACAAATCAAAAGTAGTTACTTATGATTCCTTCGGGAAATCCAATACAGTAAAGAATGGACATTTAGATTCCATGCGATTCTACTATTAAAAGGAGACTATAATTATGCAAATGCGTGAGTTAAACTCTTATCAGATTACACACAAAAATGGCAACGTTGAGAACATCAATGCTGAAAACCTTTCACAGGCACTCTCGAACATGGAAGTGTCAGAAGAATACTCTCCTGTCATTCAGACCTATATGACAGCCGAAGGAATTAAAACTTTGGTAGCCGACATGCCTGCTGAGATTGTATTCTCTGCTGTGGTAGCCGAGAATGGAGGCGGTTCTATTGCTACTCCTGCTTCGGGAAAAATCCACGTTGGAGACCAACTTGCATTTAAGGCAATCCCTGCCCGTAACTATACTTTTGTTTCTTGGTCACTCAACGGACAGGTTATCTCAAACAACGAAAACATGCTGTTTACAATGCCTGCCCTCCCTACAGGAGTTACCTCTGCTGTATTCACAGCAACTTTCGCCTTGGCCCCTGTACAGTGGACAAGCGCTGTAAGTCCTGCTGAAGCAACAGGTGACGGTGCTGTAGCCTTCCCACCTAGCGGAGTTACACCTGCCAACGGTAATGCTTCACTCATTGCTGTGGATTCACCAAACTACACCTTTGACCATTGGGAGCGCAATGGTACTTCAATCGGGCAGAACAAGATTCTTGACATTGAATGTACCCCGCTTGCTGAAGGCGAAGAAGAATGTGTATTCACTGCTGTATTCACTGCTAACTAGGAGCATGGAAAATGGGAAGCGCACAGGATGACATCAATGTAGTGGAATTACTCTTGAAGATTAGCGAGAACGTGTCTGCTATAAAAACAGACATGTCTAACTTCAAGGAAACTTATAAAAGTGAAAAAGACAACCTTATAACAAACATAAATGACGTGCGCTCAGACGCAAAGATGGACTTGGCACAAGCCAAGTCTACCTTGCAAATGGAAATTGACGCAGTTAAGAAAGTTCAGGAAGAACACACTAAGGCAATCGAAAAACTACAGATTGCGGACACAGAGAAAGACGCAAAGAAGTGGCGGGTAGTCATAGCGTTTGTACTTACCGCTGTAGGCGGTTTCTTGATGTCTTATGTGTTTGACTTTGTTAAGTTCGTACTAAACAAACTATTAAGTTAGTACTAAACAAATAGGAGCAGGTTATGGCTGAGACTAAAGTCAAAAAGCAGAATTGGTTTACTGCTTTGTTCACAGATAAGGATTGGGACTTTGACCTTGCTAAGGTCGTAGGCTTCGTGATTGTAGGCTGTGGTATCGCGGGTTTCTTTATGAGCAAAGATGAAGGAATTGTAATGGCAATGCTCGGATTTGGAGCAGGCCTTCTTGGTATCACAAAAGCAAAGGGAGACTAAATTGTGTGGAAAAAGATTAAAGGTATTCTTGCTGTCGTTGGGGCTGTCTTTACTATCGCCTTTTGTACCTTTGTGCTCGTATTCTTACGCAGACGTGATTCTGACAGACGAGGAAGCGACGGAGTTGATGGACGAGATTCAGCAATCCAAGATGGAATTGCAGACAGTCAAGGACGAATTGAAAACGTCGAAGGAAGAATTGAAACAGTCGAAGGAAGAATTGAAACAGTCGAAGAGTCAGTTGGAAGATGTGAAGAACACTTACACAGAGCAGAAGCAATCTTACGAAACGCAATTAGAAGAAGCAGAGAAGGAAAAGAACACACTGAAAACGTGGCTGACAATGACAGCCACGTCTAGTGTATGCTTACTTGGTGTCACCCTTCTTCTGCTTCTGCTTTAGTTTCCTGTTATTTTTAATTGTAGTTACAATTACGGAAATCAGCATTGGTACAAATATGAGGACGCTACCTGCATACCAAAGAAGCCACAGGTTTCCATTAAACAAATTGTTTACCCTCTGTGTACTGTTTAGTACGCACAAATAAATCAGACAGGCAGGGCTTATAATTAAGGTGGACAATGCTTCTATGATAAAGCAACTAAAAATCCACCTTAGTGCTTTGTAAAAGAATTGTACTGTACGAAGCCAAGCCAATTTGAAAAATACCTTTGGGTGCATGCTAGTCCTCCTTTACGAAGGCAAGTTTAAGGCTTGCTGTATTCTTCATTGGCTTTTCAACATCAATGAATGTTATGCCGAAGCGCTTAATGGTGTTGTATTTATCAGCGCCTAAAGAGTTATACATCTTGTTACGCAGTTTCTTGTAACCAAGATTCTCGCGCTCTTCTGTGCTCCTGAGCATTTCAGACAACGCCTGAACTCCGAGGTACTTTCCTTCAAAGAGTAAATCTTTCTTTACAGGCAAAGTTATTTCACTTATATCTTTAATTGTTCGCATATTGGTCTCCTTTCATATAATATACTATATTTAGTTTACTTTGTCAAGCGCTCTTTTCGTACGATTTCTGTAACCGCAGTCATTGAAATTGGTGCAATAAGATTTATAAAGATTGCAGACAAGGTACTCATGATGAATTCTAAAATCCCGCCTTCAATTTTCAGTTTACGCCCAAGGAAAACAAACAGGCTCTCCTTGCGCTTTACTTCTTCCTTCACTATGTCAGGTGTATCAGACAGCACGTTCTTCTGTTCTTCCAAGTTAGCCTGCAACTCTTTTTCAAGTTCAGACAACTCAAGCCGAACCGCAGTCGTAGCATAGTCGTGTTCCTGTCTGTACTCTATATCCTTCTTCTTGAAGTCTATACTCTCTCGGAGTGTGGCTTCTTTTTTCTGTAACAGTTCAAGTTCCAACTTCGCAGAATCAAACCCTTTATTTTCCTGTGCAGTCTGTACTTCATTGAAATTGAAACGGTCGTAGAATACGGACACTGTTGTTGCCATTGAGAATAGTGTTACTAAAGCCCAAAGGAAGATGAATATAGCAGAGAGGAAATAGCGCTTTTTTAACTTAAATATTACACTCACCTCAAAGGCAGTTGAATTATATGCTGTTATAGAAGCAGACATAAGCCATGCTGAAATAATCTCTACATAATCTCTCAAGTAAGTAGCAGTATGCAGAGTAGATATATACATGCTAATGATAGAAGTAAGAGTTAGTAGAATTACTATAAACCATACCGTTCTTGGAGTGTTTTCTTTATTGTCACCAATTGCAGTTGTTTTATGTGCAACATCCCTCCTGTTTCTATTTCCTCCCAACCCGCATACTGTGGGGTGAACTTCATTGCTTGGGATGTCAGCAGTTCCACCCACATCTGTTGCTTTGTCTTCGGATTGTGCCACAGTCGATGGAACTTCAGAAAGTCTATTTGGGTCTCCAAGGTCTTTACCATTGCCTGATACTTCATAACCTCTTTTCTTTCTAAGAATCCCCGTATTCTTTGCATAAACATAATCATAAAGCATGTCCTCCTTTTCCCTTCGTTCGTACTCAGCGTTCATATCTATGTTTCTGTATTCTTCCTTTGTAAAGACAACTCCGTTTGAGCAAAGAAACTTCTTATACTTAGGAAGATAGATATACGGTTTACCCAAGTGTTTACTTATTCTTTCTTCTAGTGCCATTTTATTCCTCCGAGCAAAGACGCGCAAAGGCTTCTTTGAATCGCTTTGTATTCTTTGTTTTGCTAGTGCAGACAACAGTAGTCCAATCTTTTTCCTTCTTGTCTTCAATCTCTTCGGCCCACTGTTTGCAAAGTACATTAGGGGCTATGATTAAGACAGGACGCTCTTTTGCTTCTGCAATCTTAATGGCGGTCACGGTTTTACCAAGACCACAATCAAACAACAGGCCAAAGTAAGGTCTGTCCTTGAACTTCTCTATTGCGTATTTTTGGTGATTCCAAAGTTTCATTGTTCTACTCCTATAACTTCTTTTGCTATAATTCTGCCTTCACTATCATAGATAAGGCGCTCTCTAAACCATCTGCCGTGCTCATCTTGGAAGCGGGTGATTTCGTCCACATCTTTATATTGCTGATTCTGTTCGTCAATTAGAGCCTGCTTCTGCTCTTCCCATATATTGCGGTTGCAACTTGTTATCGCGTTAGTGTTAGAGTTAATCGCGTCAATTATTGCGTTTGCGCGTCGATTAGCGTAAATCTGTTCCTGCACCCAATCTGCTCCGCTTGCTTCCACAATACAGAACACTACAAATAACACAATGCAAACAATCAAAAACATACTATTCCTCCAAAGTGTAAACAGAGGTGTCTGTGACACCGCTATCTATCAACTCCTGTCCAAGCAGGAGGGCTTTTGTCACACGCTCCTCAACAGTACCTTTACAGGTAATGTCAATGAAGTACTTGCTTCTAGTTATCTCTCCACGATATATACGGTTCTCGCTCTGTACTCTCTGCTCAACCGAGTAGGAATTACAAAGGTAGATTGCATAGTCCGCGTCCTGCAAGTTGTCCAAGCCATAGCCCGCACTTGCTTGATTACAAAGTAGAATCTGTATACGCTTGTCCGCAAAGCCCTGATAGTCTGCTTCACGGTCTTTGTTTACACCGTCATAAGAACCACAGATATAACCCAAGTCCTCCAAGCGCTTTTTGGCGTCATACAAGAGACGTGTTCGGCTACACCATACAACAACCTGCTTGTCTCCTATTTGTTCTACTGCTTCTTCAAGCATATCAAGTTTCGGGTTCTCAGCCAATGGGACAAGTTCTACCTTTGTTACAGTTTCCCCGTTCTCTTCTGTTTCGTACTCAACAGGATTGTAACCATTACAAATATCTTGGAAGCGGAGGTACAGTTTAAGGCCATTGTCTACTGTAATATCGTCCGTACAGTGGAGGCTCTGCAACTGTAAGTAAAGTTTCTTCTGCTCCGCGGTAAGTTCAACGTTGGCTTCCTTGTACATCTTTGGCGGGAGGTCAGGCATGCTTGTCTTCCTGTCTACCTTCAGTACGTTGTCTCCAATCCGTTCCCAAAGTCCGTCTATGTCCTTAAAGGGAGTGTACTTCTCATTCTTAACGATATGAATACAGTCGTCATAAGTAATACCATAGAAGGCACGGACACCTTCGGCCACGTTCCCAAAATCAGCAGGACTGTTCTTATACTTAATAAGCCTTTTTCTGATTATGTCGTAGTCCTTCTGAGACAAGAGAGTTCGTGCTCCGCGTACGTTTTTCAATGTACGTCTGATTTCGTGGTGTTCAGCGAACGCGTACATGCTCTCAGGGAAGAAGTCGGAGCAGAGAAAGTTCATTTGGTCATAGGCATTTACAGGCGTCTTAGACATAAATGTACCTGTAAGAATACAGCGCTCACCTGTCTTGTTCAGTTTAAGGATAGCCTGTGTACGCTTGCTTTTCTTTGAATCCTTGCAGGGATTGTTGGTTTTAATCTTAGAACTTTCATCCAAGATAATGAACGGCTCTACCTTGCAACTTGCAATGTAATCTTTTACTTCCTGTGGAATTTCGCCTTTTTGAAAACTCTCTAAACTAACGATAAGTGCTTTCATTTTTATACTCCTTTGTTTCGTACTAATCAGCAATAAACATTCCTTCCATTGGGGCGTCGTGCAAATCAATCTCCCCGCGCTCGTTCAGGTGATAGTGTCCGTCCTCAAACATCTTACTTACAGGGAAGGCATAAACACGTGTTCCTGTCTCTGTCTGCCACAGAGCGAGCACGGTGATGTCCATTGTGTTGTGTTGCTTATAAAAAGCAGGCTGTGTAGGTTGGAACTTAATCTTTCCTGTTTTGGTAAACTTGAACTCAAAGAAGTGTGCCTGCTGATTATAGCCGAGTGCCATAACGTCAGGGAAGCCACCCACAGTTTCTTCTGTTTCAATACAGAACATATCAGCATAATACTTCTTGAATCTCTTGAACCAAGCCATCTTGAAGTCCTGCTCGTTTTTGCATTTGTTATATGAAATCATATTCTTAATCTCCTATACATTAAATATACTACACTTAGTTTAGAATGTCAAGCACAAAATACAAAAAAGATGGGGGTTACAGGAAAAATGATGAAAACCCGTAACCCCCAAAGGAGTATAAATCCATAAACACTTATTGGCAGATAAGCGGTTATTACAAAGTAATGTCACTTTCTGACTTACGCGTATACACAACAGCGTCTACTGTAATTGAAGCATACTCGTCAGCGACAGCAGTGATTGCACTCTGTGCTATACCTGTAGCACTTCCAACCAAAGCCTTGTCTGAAGTTGTCGGCTGTGCAGTAGTTGTAAATACCGTAACAGTGTCATTGTTCCAAGCAAGAAGTTTTGTTACAGTAGGTACAGCAACAGTAGCGGTTACTTTCTTCATAGAAGTCTTACCGCTTGTAGGTGTGATTTCTACTGTACCGTTTGCAGTAATGGTAGCAGTTTTGTTGTCCTCTACATCTTCGCTTGAACCTGACACAGCCTGTGCAAAAGTCTTGTTCAAAAGGGCTTGGGGACATTCCCAACCACTAGGCTTCAAAACATCTTTCATAAGAATGTTTGCAGTCATAATGTTATTGCTCATAGTAAGTTTCCTCCGTTTACTATAGTAAATGCTTCGTGCGAAGCAAAATCTTATAAGATAATTTTATTATACAACGCTTTACTTCAGTTTGCAAGGATGTTTTAACCATTTGTAACTTCTCCTTTTGCAAGTAAATCTAAACATATTTCTACAGACTTTTTCAGTTCAGCGCTCGTGCTAAGCCAAGTGTCTGTGTTGTTGTCTTTTTCTTCCTTCCACTCTCCGATTGTTTTAGTGCTGGCCCAATTATCACCTAACTCAATTTCGGCTTCAAGAGGAACACGTAACTCTATGGCATTACGCATATAGTCAGCCATACGATAGAAGTTCCTCATACTCTCTTCTGTCGGTTCAAGGTAAGGGAAGTTCAACTCGTCGTGTACTGTGTTAGCAGGCTTCAATTTTTCCCAAAGGCCATCTTTGTATGCCTTTACGATTGCGAGTTTCAGACACTCCGCTCCGCTTCCCTGTGTGTAACGGTTGAGCATTGTGTAACTCAGGTTCTCATTTGCAAGTCGCGCTCGGCTTCCATATACTGTTCGGATGTAACCTTTCTCCTTTGCTAAGTCTCCAACTAAAGCAAGGGTTGGGGCAACAAAAGGCATGTGGCTGTGGTACTGCTCTGCAATCTCTTCAGCGTGCTCAAGTGTCCAACCAAAGTTATCAGCCATACTCTTTACAGACATTCCAAAAGAAACACCAAAACTCATGTTCTTGGCGTGCTTACGGTCAAGGCCTGTAAGGTCTACTACATATTGGTGGAAGTCGAGGTGCGGATTCTTAGCGTACTCTTCACGTACTTTCTTTCCTGATTCCCCACAGGCAATATTACAGATAAGTCGGTACTCAATCTGTCCATAGTCAATCTTACCAAAGACACAACCTGTGTCAGCAACGAACAGTGAGCGTGTCAGGGAAGGGAACTTTACCTCAATTTCCTTGCCATTTTCTGTGACTTTAAGTTTACCTTTCGACGGGATTTGCTGTGCATTAAACTGATAACTAGCATAGCGCCTAGATTTCGTATCTGTAATCTTATACTGCGGGCGGACATATACAAGTCCTTCCTGCTTCGTACTAACAGAACTTATGAAGCGTGTAAACTTGTCACCGAGGATTTTTGAGATAATTCCCTCAGCCAATTTCCAATCGGCAATGAGGCCAATCTGCTCATACTTATTACGGTATGCTTCAAAATACTTTTTGTCCACATTCGGTGAACAGTTGAAGATAAATCCCGCTTCATGCAAAATCTCACAGGTGCGTTCCTGCAAGGCGCATGGCACGTAGGCCACAGGCTCTTTCTTTACAAAGCGGAACGAACTAACCAACTTCCTAGCGTCAAACATTGCCTTATCTCTGTCCTTATAGGTAGCAAAGAAGTGGTCGTCTCTTCCCTTCAGCGTAATTTTGTACTGATAGGGAATGTTATATTGGTCACAGAACTTCGCAATATGATTAGAGGAAGTTACCTTAAAGGTAACAGGCTTCCCCTTCTTGTCTGTAATGTTTACAGGGTACTTTGCAAGGAATTCCTTTTTGAAGACGTCCCTGTAATGCTCCAAGGTTTTCAAGTTGGTTTCACGCTTGCCTTCATTAAAAGGCATACCGTTCATTGTCATCTGCAACGTAGGCAAGATACAGTCAAACTCCAACTTGGCACGCTTGCACAAGTCCTGCTCTTTCAAAAGAGTGAGTTGCTTACGCCAAACCTTTACAGGGTTCTTAGCGTCGCCCTTTACATATTCCTCAAGTAATTCCCACGGAGCGTCTTTAAGGAACTTTCGGAAGTCACCCTTGGCACTCTTGTTCTCTCTTACCCATGCTTCAATGCGGGCTTTAGTCTTACCATACTTTAAGTATGCCTGACTAACAGATTCAAGTGAGTGGACTTCAAACTCGTTCAAGAGGTTCTCAGCCTGCAAGACATCAACAAAAGAACACTTTACGTCATAGGTGGACATTCCGTATTCGTACAAGAGCCAACCAATATCGTATATAATGTTTGCTCCAACCAAGCACACGTCGGGACAGGACAAAAGGTAAATAATTTCATTGTTGTAGACGGTACGCTCAAACTTATTGAATTTACAGTTTTCATTATGTAGACCTGCAATTACTTTTACTTCATCTTCTGCTTCATAATACAAAGCAGTACAGAGAATGTAGCCCTGTTTATATTTCCAAGAGTAGCCTGCGGTCTTCAAAAGCGGGTCTACTGTTTCAATATCAAGCCCTATTACGCGTTTCATTTCTTTCCCTCTCTTAGCCTATAACCAATTCTACGGTACTCATCATATACAGGCTTCCATATAATTTCACACTGCTTGGCTTCATTAGGTAACACTTCTCGTAAGACATCCAACTCTTCCTGTATGTCCACATTAAAGGGACAACCTTTACACCCCGTTCTCTCAAAATTAAAAGGCGGGTAATATAAAGAGCAGAGAGAGATACGACGTTCGCTGATGTACCATTCTTCCCAATCTTTTGAGACTACAGCCATAGGTTGAAATCGCCTTAGATTTTTCCCTTTGAATACAGTACAACCTGATTTCATGCGCCTGCCTCCCTCCTCTCTCATAATTCCTGTAAGCGCAATTTTTCTGTTATTTTCTTTTTCCCATCTTTGCATTGGCTCTTCTTTCATATAGAAACAACATTTATCTGATATTTTAAGATGAAAGTTGTCAGAAAATTGATACATAAGGACTTGAGGACACATTCTTGAGTGCCAAAACTCAGGGCGCTGTCCTGTATAACCCTTCCACATATTTTTTGTTTTATCTGTTTGATAATATTCCACACACATAGAATGTACTTTACTCTTAAATGGGTAGCCATGCTCTTCAAGAACTTTACGCACATTTTGAGTAGGTTTTATTATTTGTATTCGCCCGTCACGTGCCTGTAATGTGTGTACAAACTCTGTTATAAGTTTGAAATCAATTCCTGTTTGCACGTGTACTCTAGGTATTTTATTATTTGGTAATGCCTCATCAATAAGGTAATGAAGCACAGTGCTATCTTTCCCTCCTGAGAAGGCGATATAACCATTGTTTTCTAAGTCGTACTGTTCATTTATAGCCCGTATCTTAGCAATTCTATCTTGTAGCATAAACTCATGCTCATTCATTCCATTGCCTCCTTTACATTTGCTATGCTCAGTACTTTCATTCCAAGTTTTATAGATAAACTATATTCAACCATTGCTCCGCGACTGTTAGCCCAACCATACAACAGAATAATACCGTCACAGTAAGATAGTTTCCGTACATCTCTTTTAAGATACCAAGCCCAATCTTTTCCTTCTCGTTCATACTTTACAGGATTCAAGATAACAAGCCCAATACGGCTCAAGTCTTTTTCAGTCTGATTAAACTTCTTCCTAAAGTCAGGGTCGTTAGACACTTCTCCTGAGATGTACCAAAGTTTCTTTTTAAGAATACGTGCCTTAATGCGTACAAAAGTTACATAAAGCCAAACCATAATTTATACTCCTTGCCTTAAATATACTACACTTAGTTTAATTAGTCAAGCACAATCTTACAAGGGTCGTACTTCTTGTTCTTAGCGGTGATTGTGTTTGTGTCCAAAATCACAGGAGCAGTCTCTCCATAATTAGGCAGAGTACGTAATAAAGTATGTCCAACCCACTGTACGGCTTCTTCCTTAGTCCAATTGTTGCTTCGTACGAAGCACTCAACCAACTTATCAAAACTGTAGGCTATGTGCCCGCGGTCTTTGGCTATACCAATGATTGCAGGGTAGTAATCTTCCCTGTCCTCGTCCCCAATCAAATAGAACTCAAAAGATTCTAACTGTTCTGCTGTGTACTCAAGCATTTTACCACTCCAATTTATTTTCTTCTTTAACCGCCTCAATGATACGGTCGTAACCCGTACCGTCTTGGCTGTCAATCAGGTAGAGGTTCTCTTTTGTTCTTGTTACAGCAACATATAAAATGCGTAGTTCGCTGTCCAAATCATCAAAAATCTCGCCCTCAGTACGACGCGTCATATCGAGAAGCACGGCCACGTTTTTAGCTTCGCCTCCCTTGACGTGGTGTATCGTACTAACCAAAATCTGTGGATTCCACTTGCACATTTCCTCGAGTTTCTGTAAGCCATACTTCTCAATATATGACGCATACACCCATTTCCTGTCTTCTGTGAATAGGCTTGTTGCAGTAAAAGGCTGTGTAAAATCCGTGATACCAAAAGTCTTTTTGAACTTTTCTTTTTTGGCTTCGTCTCCGCCACCCTTCAGGCTGAAGCGCTGATAGTTTTTGAGACGAGACATAATCTGTCCGCCCATGAAAAATCCGTCACTTGTCCAATAAGGAATAAGTCGGTCTTCCAATGCTCTGCAAACCTTTGGCAAAAAGCAGTTATTACGAGCCAAGATGTACCAAGCAGTATCACTCTTGTTCTCTTCTGCGTCGCTGTCCTTTATGTAGTTTACAAGGCGGTCAGCAGTATTTAACTGTGTTATAGAGCCTTCTACATTTTCCTCGCGGAATACAGTAGGCTCGTCCGTGCGCTCAGACATAAAACGTGTAAGCGCGTTAGCAAGGTTGAACACCTTGCGCGGTAATCTGTAAGACATGGCCAAGTGCTCCAAAGGAAATTGCTTTGCAAGACTTAACAGAAAGTCAGGGCGTGCTCCTGAGTATGAAAAGATACTCTGCTTTATGTCTCCCACGAGCCTTACTTTCTCTGCATTGGCAAATGCCTTTTCTGCTACTTTCCATTGTAAGAGTGTCAGGTCTTGGCACTCATCTATGTATACCGTTTTACACGGTAAAGAATCACCTTCCTGTACGTACTTTAAGAGGCAGTCAAAAAAGTCCACTAGGCACTGTGTTCTTTTATATTCCTCATATTTCCGTACAAGTTGGTGATAATAAACCATTTCAATATCGGCTTCGGCTATCTGCTTAGATGTCAAAGCCCCGCTACGCTCCATATCATAGAAGTCCAAATATTTAGAATCGCGGGTAGGCATTACAGTATTGTTGTTGGCCTCAGCCCTGTTCAGGTTATAGCCGTACATTTTGTTGAACGCCCTTTGGTGCAGGTGATTAAACATTTGCTTCGTACTCAAATTAAGAGCGTGGAATGTCAAAGAGTGAAGGGTGCGGAAGTAAGGAAGGTCGTCAGGAGTAACGTTCAGAAGATTACACATACGGTGCAAGCCTTCCTGTGCTCCCTTTCGAGTAAAGGTAACGAAGGCAACTTCTTCAGGGCGACGGGTTTTAAGTTCGTGCATAATATCGTCTATTATGTACCGTGTCTTGCCTGCTCCTGCGTTTGCTAATATAACTTTTACGTCCTTTCCTTCAAACATATTCTACTCCACAAATTCCTTTACCCATTTATCATGTTCTGCTCTTTTATCAGCGTGTATCTTTTCCAAATCGTAGGTGTCTACCAACTCCACGAAATTATCAGGTGCATTGCAAGTCGCAGTAACACACATTGCAATTAAATCCCCTTCCTTGTCTTTAACCAAAAACTTATATCTTACAGGGTTAGTGTAACAAAGACGGTACAAAGCACAGTCTTTTCCCTGTTTAAGTAACTTGTATTTCTGCATATTACTCTCCCATAATTGCACTGAAGTCTTTTTTGAACACATAGCGCATTGCTATGTG
>Ga0247611_10003658_pt1 | contig 22442 bp, 14 predicted proteins | sample 177DNAGHGhighgp2_FD_192422 | JGI IMG/M metagenome (GOLD analysis project Ga0247611, IMG submission 192422) | Sheep rumen microbial communities from Palmerston North, Manawatu-Wanganui, New Zealand - 1770 DNA GHGhigh gp2 | ecosystem: Host-associated > Mammals > Digestive system > Stomach > Rumen... | reverse complement strand
ATTTGAGCTTGATTTTCAATTTCTTCTTCCGCTTGTTGTAGTTTTACTAATTGATCATTAATTCTTTTTTCTTCTTCAATTTTTCTTTCTTCTTCATTTTTCTTTTTTCTATCATTCTCTTCTTTAATTGCTCTATCTATTTCTTCAATATTTGCATACGTAAAAGAATCTAAAGACTCTATATTTATACCTTTTGTAATAGAAATACTCTTACCTTCTAATTTTTCCATATAATATTCTGATATATCTAATAATTTATTATCATAAATGAAATATACTTTATCATTTTCATTATCAAAAATAAAGTTATCATTGTATGTTATTCTGTATGCTGGTTCAACTAACTCATAATTGTTTTTAACACTATCGTATAAATATACATCACTTTTATGAAGACATAATATATATCTTTCACCATATACTTTGATTGGTTTATATTTCATATTAAATTTGATTTTGCCATTAGATAAAGTATATCCAAAAAGATGTTTTTTTACTGAATAATTTCCTAATGAAGCATCTATTGGAATTATTTTACCATCAACACTAAGAAATGAATCGTTTTTAAGAAATACTTTATCTTTAAAAAATATATTATGTGTGTAACCATTAAATAATTTACCATTAACGATTGCAATAAAACTATTTTTACTACCAACTCTAAAAGAACCAACACCATAATTCATTTCACTTGCATAATCAAACCATTTTTCAGAAAAAAGTTTTCCTTCTTTATTTATATAATTATATTTGCCATTCTTTTTGACTCTAACATAGCCATATTTAAAATCTTTTTCTTCTACTTCATCGAACCATTCATTACTTAATAGTTCGCCTTCCATAGTAATAAAATTATATCCTTGTTTTTTTCTTTCTACTATAAACAATGATGTATTTGGTAATAATTCACAATACTCATATGATTCATCAAGAATTGTATCACCATTAGTATCCATATAATTGAATAAATTATTCTTTTTTACTTTAGATAAACCGTTTTTAAATTCTGTTACTTCGTCATACCAAATCTCACTTATTAATTCACCACTAGTATTAATAAAATTATATTTGTTATTACTTTTTACCATTGATAGTCCATCATGAAATGTATTTATTTTTTCGAACCACACATCACTTATTAATTTACCATTTGCTTTTATCAAATTATATCGATTATCAATTATTACTAGTCCATAATCTTTATTAATGTCACCTGCATTATCAAACCATACTTCACTCAATATATTACCATTACTATCTATATAATTAAATTTCCCACCATTTATAACTCTTCCATAGCCATATTTAAAAGTCCCTTCTCTAACATCATCAAACCATTCTTCACTTACTAGTTTGCCTTCAGCATTTAAAAAATTACATTTGTTATCATTAGATACCAATGAATAACCATTATAACAGGAGCTAATATAATGAAACCACACATTACATAATATCTTACCATCTTTATCTATTAAATTATATTTGCCATCATCTCTCTTAACAGGAATAGGATAATCATCAAAATTTGGACAATCACAATCAGAGAACCAAGTATCACTTAAAAATTCACCATTTTTTTTAATAATATTATATTTTCCGTCACTTCTTTTTACACGAGCTAAGTTATTAAAAAACCTTGATGCATCGCTAAACCACTCTTTTGATAATAATTCTCCATTTGGATTTATATAATTATATTTTTCATTCTTTTTTACAATAGAAATTCCATCATAAAATTCTGAAATGGAACCAAACCAGATATCACTTATAACTTTACCTTTTTGATCTATAATATTATATCTCTCACTTTTTTTAACAATGGCAACACCATTTTCAAAAGACGAAGCCTCTTTATACCATTCGCTACATAAAAGTTCTCCGCTTTCATTTATAAAATTATATTTATTATTTCTTTTTACTATTCCAACTCCTTCATGGAATCTTTCTGCATCATCATACCAAATACTACTTAATAGTTTTCCACTATTATTTATAAAATTATATTTATTATCTCTTTCTACAATGACTATTTCATCAAAATAATCTGGACAAGCATCAAACCATTCATCACTTATAAGATTACCGTTCTCATCTATTAAATTATATTTAGAACCAATTTCTACACGAGCATGACCTTTAAAAAAACATGTAGCATCATCAAACCATTTTTTTGATAAAAATTTACCATTTGCATTAATAAAATTATATTTTCCATTTCTCTTTACTTTAAAATAACCATTATCACAACTCTCAACAACTATATATGTAACAGGATTATTCCCAGCATCATTTAATGGTATATTTTTTTCACTACTTGAAATACTAGAAAATACTAAATTTAATTTTTTATATAAATATTCTTCATATAAACTTTCTATTTCTTCTTCCACATAAACCCCCAAAACTCGTCCTATTATATCACATTTTAAAGAAAAAGAGAAGTAAACTTCTCTTATAGATGTTTCGTTTTTACATTCAATATCTTAGATATAGGAACTCCATTATATGTTGTTGTTTCATCATAAACTGCATCATAAAAGTTTGGCATCGAATCTATTATATGAGAATTATCTTCTCTACTAAAACGACAACCTCTTATATCTACTCCTGTAAAATCTGTAAAGGGACTTATTGATATACCTTCAAAATTACAATTTCTTAAACTTCTATTATAGCAATCAAGTAAATTTTCTATTTCAACATTAGTTCCTCGAAAGTCTATCCCTTCTACTTTGACATTATGAAAATCAATTATACTTAAATCAAAAAAACGCAAATGATTAATCACTGAAGGTTTAAATACATAATAATTATATTCTCTTTTTAATATATTTTTCGATTTAATTTTTTGTATTTTTTTTCTTTTTGATAATTCGTTTAATTTGCTTAATGAAAATTCGATATTTCTTCTTAAATCTTCTTCTTGTTTTTGTATTGCCTTTTCTTCTTTAATTGCATTTTTTAATTGTTCTTCTTCTCTTTTTTCATCTTCAAGTTGTTTTTTTCTACTTAAGTCTTCTTTAATAACGCTATCTATTTCTTCACTATTTGTATATGTAAAAGAATCTAATGTTTCTATTTTTATTCCAGGAACTATAGATATATCTTTCTCACCTCTTAATTTAAGATTATAGTATTCTGTTATATCTAAAAACTCATTTTCATTAATAAAATATACTTTATCATTTTCATTATCAAAAATGAAATTATCATCATATATTATTTTTGAAGCATGATTAATAAGTTTATAATTATCTTTAAAACGATCATATAAATATACATTATTTTTATCAAGACATAATATATATCTTTCACCATATACTTTTATAGGTTCATATTTTATATTAAATCTTTCTGTTTTATTAAACATTCTATATCCCATAATATTCTTTTTCACAGAATAATTATCAAGGGAAATATTAAAAGGTATTATTTTGCCATCAACTTCAATAAATGATTTATTTTTTATCAAAACGTAATTTTTATAAAATATATGCTTATCATAAGCAGAAAGTATTTTTCCATTAAAAACGGCAATAAAACTTTTCTTTTTATTTATCCAAACCGGTCTTATATATACTGGTTCATAAGAAGTGAAACCTCTATGGTGTACAGATGAATACATTGACTTAACAATTTCATGTCTTCTATTTTCATAAATAGGGCATTTTAACCTTTCACCATCCATATCTACCCAAATATTACTAATTAATTTGCCTTCATTATTGATATAATTATACTTTCCATTCTTTTCAACTATTTTTAAGTCTGTAGTAAAATCATATACATGGTCAAACCATTCATCAAATATTAATTTTCCTTGAGTATTTATATAATTATATTTTCTATTTTTATATACTTGTGCACAACCATATTCAAAGCCTGGTTTTTCGACAATATCAAACCATTCATCACTGATTATTTGACCGTTAGTACCTATATAATTACATTCTTTACCCCTTCTTACCGATGCATATCCGTATTTAAATCCCGATTCTTCAACATCATCAAACCATTCACTACTTATTATTTGCCCATTTGTATTTATATAATTATGTCTATCATTATTCTCTACGTGAGCATAACCATTGGAAAAGCCTAATTTTTCTACTTCGTCAAACCATTCATTACTTACTAATTTGCCATATCTATTTATATAATTATATTTATTACGATTTCTTACACGAGCAAAGCCATGAGAAAAGTTCCAAGCTTCATCAAACCACTCATCGCTTATTAGGCTACCATAATGATTTACAAAATTATACTTCATTGAATTACGAACTAAATAAAAACCGTTTTCAAAATTATAAATGCGATCGAAACCCATTTTATTTAATAATGATTCATTAAAATTTAATTCAGCACATACTTTATAAGTAACAAAATAATACTTACCATCTTTTTTTAATATTTCAGGAAGTCTATATAAATTGTCATAGTAATCTCTATACTTTTTTCTTTCTTCATCACGAGAAAAAACTAAATCTAATTTTCTATATAAATAATTATGATATAATTCTTTTATTTTTTCTTCCATAACTTCCCCGTATGAGGCATATTATATCACAAAAAAAAGAGAAGTAAACTTCTCTTAATTTTAATTACTTATCAATTTTAGAAACTGATCCAGCACCAACTGTTCTTCCACCTTCACGGATAGAGAATTTAGTACCTTGTTCAATAGCAATTGGGTGAATTAATTCAACATGCATGTTAACATTATCACCTGGCATAACCATTTCAGTTCCTTCTGGTAATGTAATAACACCAGTTACGTCTGTAGTTCTAAAATAGAATTGAGGACGATAGTTTGTGAAGAATGGAGTATGACGTCCACCTTCTTCTTTAGATAATACATATACTGCAGCTTCGAAAGTAGTATGAGGTGTAACACTTCCTGGTTTAGCAAGAACTTGTCCACGTTCTACTTGTTCACGAGTAATACCACGTAATAATACACCAGCATTATCTCCTGCTTCAGCATAGTCTAATTGTTTATGGAACATTTCAATTCCTGTAACAACTGTCTTTTGAGTTGGACGAATACCAACGATTTCAACTTCATCATTAAGTTTTAATTGTCCACGTTCAACACGTCCTGTAACAACTGTTCCACGTCCAGTGATTGTGAATACATCTTCAATACTCATTAAGAATGGTTTTGTATTATCACGTTCTGGAGTTGGAATCCAAGTATCAACAGCATCCATTAACTTATCAATAGCTTCTACATACTTAGGATCTCCTTCAAGAGCCTTAAGAGCAGAACCACGAATAATTGGAGTGTTATCTCCATCAAATCCATATTCATTTAATAAATCACGGATTTCCATTTCAACTAATTCTAGTAATTCTTCATCATCAACCATATCGCACTTATTCATGAATACTACCATTCTTGGTACACCAACTTGACGAGCAAGTAGGATATGTTCACGAGTTTGTGCCATAGGTCCATCAGTAGCAGCAATAACTAGAATTGCACCATCCATTTGAGCTGCACCAGTAATCATGTTCTTAACATAGTCAGCATGTCCTGGACAGTCAACGTGAGCATAGTGACGAGTAGCTGTTTGATATTCTACGTGTGCAGTATTAATAGTAATACCACGTGCTCTTTCTTCTGGAGCTTTATCGATATTAGCATAATCTACGAAATCTCCACCAAATTTTTCTGCTTGTCTTTTAGTAATAGCAGCTGTTAAAGTAGTCTTACCATGGTCAACGTGGCCAATTGTACCAATGTTAACATGTGGTTTACTACGATCAAATTTTTCCTTTGCCATATTAAATTTCCTCCTTTTTTTATTTACTACTTTATTTTATCTAAGTTGAAAATAATTTTCAACTATTTTTGATAAATAACTTAATAAAAGCAAAATTTTAATTAGTTACCGCTTTTCTTAATAATTTCTTCAGCGATATTCTTTGGTACTTCTTCATAATGATCAAATACCATTTGGAATGTACCACGTCCTTGAGTGTTACTACGAAGTGCAGTAGCATATCCAAACATTTCAGCAAGTGGAACCATTGCACGTAAAGCAATACTATTACCACGAGCTTCTTGAGATACTGGACGACCTCTTCTTGATGGAACATCACCCATTACTGTACCAAAATATTCTTCAGGTACAACAATATCAACTTGCATGATTGGTTCAAGAAGTACTGGTTTACATTTATTCTTAGCTTCTTTTAAAGCAAATGAGGCAGCAATCTTGAATGCCATTTCATTTGAGTCAACTTCATGGTAAGAACCATCAAATAATGTAGCCTTAACATCAATCATTGGATATCCAGCAAGAATACCACCAGCTAAAGCTTCTTGTAATCCTTTATCAACAACTGGAATATATTCACGAGGAACTACACCACCAACAACTTCATCAACGAATTCGTATCCTTTATCAGGATTTGGTGTAAATCTAATCCATACGTGACCATATTGTCCACGACCACCAGATTGTTTAATATATTTACCTTCACATTCAGCTTCTTGACGAATTGTTTCACGATATGCAACTTGAGGTTTACCAATGTTAGCTTCAACATTGAATTCTCTTCTCATACGGTCAACTAATACGTCTAAGTGAAGTTCACCCATACCAGCGATAACAGTTTGACCTGTTTCTTGATCAGTATGAACACGGAATGTTGGATCTTCTTCAGCTAATTTTTGAAGAGCGATTGCCATCTTTTCTTGATCAGCTTTACTCTTTGGTTCAACAGCAAGTTCAATAACTGGTTCTGGGAAATTCATACTTTCAAGTATTACTGGATGTTTTTCATCACATAATGTATCACCTGTTGTAGTATTTTTAAGTCCTACTGCAGCAGCGATATCACCTGTATATACATCACTAATTTCTGTTCTTGTATTAGCATGCATTAATAAGATACGACCAATTCTTTCTTTAGTATCTTTTGTACTATTTAATACATAAGAACCACTTGATAAGTGTCCAGAGTAAACTCTAAAGAATGTTAAACGACCTACGAATGGGTCTGTCATTACTTTAAATGCTAATGAACTAAATGGTTCATCATCTCTAGGATGACGTTCACATTCTTTACCAGCTAAGTCAACACCTTTAATAGATGCAACGTCAACTGGACTTGGTAAATAATCAATAACAGCATCAAGAAGTGGTTTAATACCCATATTTCCTAATGCAGTACCACACATAACTGGGAAGAATTTAACTTCAAGTGTACCCTTACGGATAGCACGTTTAATCATTTCAACTGTTACTTCTCCACCATCTAGATAAGTCATCATTAATTCATCATCGAATTCAGCAACAGCATCAATTAATTCTTCACGTTTTTGTTCTGCTATTTCTTTTAATTCTTCTGGAATTTCAATCTCTTTTTCTACTTCTTCTTGTCCACCATCATATTCATAAGCTTTCATTGTAACAAGATCGATAACTCCACGGAATTCATTTTCAGCACCAATTGGCCATTCAATTGGTTTAGCATTAACACCTAAACGGTCTTTAATACTATTTAATGAATATTCAAAACTAGCCCCCATTTTATCCATCTTATTAGCGAAGATGATTCTTGGAACCATAAATTCTGTTGCTTGTCTCCAAACTGTTTCAGTTTGAGGTTCAACACCAGCTTGAGCGTCTAAAAGGGCAATTGCACCATCTAGTACACGAAGACTACGACTAACTTCTACTGTGAAGTCTACGTGTCCTGGAGTATCGATTATATTAAAACGATATTTTTTCCAGTAAGCAGTAGTTGCAGCTGAAGTAATTGTAATACCACGTTCTTGCTCTTGTTCCATCCAGTCCATTTGTGACTCACCATCATGAGTTTCACCAATCTTATGGATTTTCTTTGTTAGGAATAATACACGTTCAGTACAAGTAGTTTTACCTGCATCGATATGTGCCATAATTCCAAAGTTTCTTGTCATTTCTAATGACGTTTCACGAGCCATAATCTATTTCCTTTCTACCACTTAAAATGTGCATAAGCTTTATTAGCTTCAGCCATTCTATGTGTATCTTCTTTCTTCTTAACAGCATTACCTGTTCCATTACTTGCATCAATAATCTCACTTGCTAAATTATCAGCCATACTCTTACCGCCTCTAAGTCTAGCAAAATTAACTAACCATCTTAAACCTAAAGTTTGACTTCTTGTTTCACTAACTTCTACTGGTACTTGATAGTTAGAACCACCAACACGACGAGATTTAACTTCTAATTGTGGTTTTATATTTTCAAGAGCTTTTTCAAATACAGTTACAGGATCTTCATTTGTTTTTTCTTTAACGATATCAAATGCACCATATAAAATCTTTTCAGCTACACCTTTTTTACCATCTAACATGATTCTATTAATTAACTTTGTAACTACTTTAGATTTAAACACTGGATCTGGTAAAACTTCTCTTTTAACAGCACGTCTTTTACGCATTATATTTTCCTCCCTTCGATTAATAATTCTTCTTATTATTAATTATTTTACTTTTCTTTCTTAGCGCCGTAACGACTACGACCTTGTTTTCTATCTTTAACACCTGCAGTATCTAATGTTCCACGAATTATATGATAACGTACACCGATTAAATCTGGTACACGTCCACCACGAATTAGTACAACACTATGTTCTTGTAAGTTGTGTCCTTCACCTGGAATATAACATGTAACTTCCATTCCATTACTTAACTTAACACGAGCGTATTTACGAAGTGCAGAGTTAGGTTTCTTTGGAGTCATTGTTCCAACACGAACACAAACACCACGTTTTTGAGGTGAATTAACCTTAGTTTGTTTTCTTTTGATGTTATTAACACCAACTAAAAGTACTGGTGATTTTGGTTTTCTAACCTTATTACCTCTTCCTTTTTTTACTAATTGATTAATTGTAGGCATATTGTCTCCTTTCCAACACACACCCTGGTGTATCATTTTTGTTATTAATATTAGGTTTTGCCTAGACAAAACCCAATTTCACAAACAAAATGTAATATACAATATTTATTTATTTATGTCAATAATTTTTATGATTTTTATAAGATAATTTCTATTACAAAATATATAATTCCAAGAACAAATAATAATACTATTACTTTTTCTTCTTTATAAATATATACATTTTGATTATCTATTTACTTTCCAAATAAAAAAGGATGAATTCTCATCCTTATCTTTTATTCTGTTTTAGCTTGTTCTGGTTCTGCAGGTGTTGCTACAATTGTTGGAACTTCTACAGTTTTTGGGACTTCTGTACTTACTTCAGGAATTGCAGTAGCAACTTCTGGAGCACTAACAGGAGCTTCTTCTACTTTAGGAACATCTAAAGTAACTGGACCTGTTTGAACTTCCGTAGCTTCACCTACTGGTTTTAAAGCAGGTGTTCCTTCTGGAGATGCAACAGGAGTTAAAGAACTAGCTTTTTCATCATTAACTTCCGCAATTGGTTTTTCAGCTAATAGAGCAGGTTCTGCTTTTTTCTTAGATTTTCTTGATACAACAAACATGAAAATAAGAATAACTAGAATTAATAAAGCACCACCAGCAACAATTAATACATTCATTATATTCCATGCTTCAAATTTAAATTCAATTGTTGCACCATCTTTCCAATCTACTAAGTTCCATTCAAGAACTTTTCCATCATTTGATGTACTTGTAGCATTACTACTAATAGCTTTTATTGGAAGTTCAACACGATAATTAATTTTCATCATGCTCTTAATTTGATCTAAAGAATCATCATCAATAATACTATCATCAGTTTCTTCTGATGATTCACCATTATCTACTGGTGGAACAGTAGTATCATCACTTGGAGTTTCACTAGTTGTATTATCAACAGGTGTCTCATCTACTTGTGGAGTTGTTGTTGCACTATCGTCATTAACTTCATCTACCATTGCTTCAACTTCAGTCTCTTCAATTAGTTCTTCATCAGGATTAATTGGTTGTTCTTGACCTTTTTGTTGATCTTCAAGTTCACTCATGATGTCATTATTAACAGTTGTTGTAAATTTAGCAGTATAAGTATTTTTTAAGAAGCCTTTTTCTACTTTAAAGTATTTAGTAAATTCATCAGCTTTATCAAGATTTACTTCTCTTAATTCACCTTCATAACTTAAATCATCTAATTTTCCAAGAGATTTAGTAGCTTTAATACCAGTATATCCATCTTCTTTATAATCTGATACTTTATATCCTTCTTCTTCTAATTTCTTAGAATTATCTTTGAAAGAATCTGTACTTACTCCTTCTTGACCCATCATTTGGTCCATCATCCCAATAATATAGAATCCTTCTACATCTTTTGTAAGGGATATTTTCATTCCTGTTTCAACTTTAATACAACCCGATGTCATTGCTAAGACAACAAGAAGTATTAATGCTTTAAATTTGAATTTTTTCTTCATATATACCTCTCTATTCTAATAATATTATAAAAAGTTTTTTATTAATCGTCAATATTAAAAAAACTACTTAATAGTAGTTTATTTATGTTTAATAACAAAATATTTCTTTTTACCTTTTCTAATTATTGTATAATCACCAAGAGCATGTTCTTTCTTAATTACATATTCTAAATCAGTAATTTTATCACCATTAATACTAATTGAGTTACTAGATATCATTTCTCTTGCTTCACGTTTACTTGAACAAGCCCCAGATTCTACAAGTAAATCAACAATATTTTTGTCTTCTGATACTTCGTAACTAGGAATATTACTAAAGGCATCATGAAGTTCATCTACTGTTAAATCTTTAATATTACCACTAAATAGAGCTTCTGTTATTTTTAATACTTTTTCATATTCTTCTTTACCATGAACATCAGTTACTACTTCACGAGCTAATGCTTTATGAGCTAGTCTTAAATGAGGTTCATTCTTATTAGATTCTTCTAATTCTTCAATTTCTTCTTTAGTTAACATTGTAAGTTTCTTTAAGTGATCGATAACTATTGAATCATCAGTATTTAATAAATATTGATATAAATAATATGGACTTGTTTTTTCTTTATCAAGCCATACAGCATTTCCTTCACTCTTACCTATTTTATTACCTTGTTCATCAAGTACAAGTGGCATTGTCATACCATATACTTCTTTTCCAAGTGTTCTTCTAATTAATTCAATACCTGATGTAATATTACCCCATTGATCAGATCCTGCTACTTGTAGTGTAACATTTCTTGTTTCATATAAATGTTTAAAATCAAGAGCTTGTAAAATCATATAAGAAAATTCTGTAAAAGAAAGTCCATTATCTAATTGTTTTTTAACTTTGTCTTTATCTAACATATAGTTAACTGTAAAATGTTTACCATAGTCTCTTAAGAATTCAAGGACATTGATATCTTTAATCCAATCATAATTATTAACGGTTTCACAACCAGTTATTCTTTCTACTTGAGCTTTTAGTTTTTGAAAATTGTCATTAATAACATCAAAACTTTGTAATGTTCGCTCTCCCTTACCTCTTGGGTCCCCAATTAAAGCTGTAGCTCCACCAACAAGTAATATTGCTTTATGACCTGCTTTTACAAGACGTCTTGCAGTAACAAGTGATGAGTAGTGACCAATATGCAAACTATCTGCTGTTGGATCAGTTCCCCAATAAAATGTTACACAATCGTTATTTAATACTTTTTCTATTTCAGGACTACTTATATCCTGTATTAATCCTCTCCATTTTAAATCTTCAAATAATGTCATATTATTCATCTCCTTTTATTTTTGATATAACCTTTCTTGTTTTTGTACTTTTGTATTATTATCTTCTTTTATTACTTGATCTTGCCATTCACCATATTCACTCCAAGCAGCACATCCACATTTATCACATGATGTTTCATATTCTTTACATGAACGAATTGCTCTTGTACAACGATAGAATTTATCAGGTCTTTCTTTATCACCTGTATCAGTTCCTGAACTACATCCAGTATCATATCGACAATTAGTATATTTTTCATATTCACCAATATAATCACTAGCATTTGTTTTATTATTACAATGAGTTCCTGTTGTATACCAATCAGTATATTTTTTACAACCAGCATCCTTACAATTATTACATTTAGTACATGTACTTTTTCGATATAACATTTTTTTAACTAAAGTAATACTACATGTATTGGTATTACCTGCTATATCTTTTACATAATAATTAAACTTACCTTCTTTTGCTTCTAATGAATCTTTATTAGTTCCAGTAAAATCTTTATTAGTTCCATAATATATTAATTCATTATTATCAGTTTTTATTATTTCAATAGTTTTATCATTTAGTTTTAATGAACATGTTGGTTCTATTTTATCAATATTAACTTTTATAATTACTTCACTTTTATTATTACTAGAATCTATTGCTTTAATATGAATAATATTACTTCCATCATTATTAATTAGAATAGTGTTATTATTTACTTTTTCTTCTTTATTTTCACTACCTTCAATATAGTAAGATAATTCATAATAATTTTCATTTTCAATATCTATTTTTAAATTAATATCATGATTTACCCAGATATTTTCTTCAGGATTACCACTTACTTTTATTATAGGAGCTTCTTTATCATATTCATCAACAATAAAAACTATTTTATTTGTAATTTCTTTTTCATTATAAAGATAACTTATTGAAACTTCTGATACTCCTTTAGATAAAGCTTTTACTTTATTATCATTTAAAGAAATAACATTATTATTACTTACATTCCATTTTAAAGTAATATTATTGCCATTATCTTCAAATTTATAATTAATTATATATTCATCACCAACAAATAAATTAACAACCTTATTATTAATAGTTAATGTAGGTGGAATAGATACCTTATCTTTTTTTAACATTAAATAAACAACTATTATAATTGATAAACAAATTGTTATAATCAATATATTTAGTATCAAATTCTTATTTTTCATAAGACATTCCCTTTTTATTATCCATATAATTATTTATCATTAATAATATCAATTCCATGACTAGTACCAATACGAGTAGCACCAGCTTGAATAAATTCTTCTGCTTGTTTACTATTTTTAATACCACCACTTGCTTTAACTTCTAAAACATCATTTTTATGTTCCATTATTAATTTAACGTCAGAAAGTTTGGCACCTTCTTTATCAAAACCTGTACTTGTTTTAATAAAATGAACAAATGTTTCATTACAAATTTCTGTCATTTTAATGATTTCATCTTCAGTTAAAAGACATGTTTCAATAATTACTTTTAATACTTTACCATCAATTGAATCTCTTATTGTTTCAATTTCATCTTTAACATAATCATAATCTTTATTCTTTAAAGCGTTGATATTAATTACCATATCAATTTCTTTAGCTCCATTATGGATAGCATCTATTGCTTCATATTGTTTAGTCTCAACAGTATTATATCCATTTGGGAAACCAATAACCGTACATACTTCAGTTGTACTTCCTTTTAAATATTCACTTGCGGCTTTTACATAATATGGTGGAATACAAACTGTTGGAAAATGATACTTTTTTGCTTCCTCACATAATTTCATAATATCTTCTGCTGTTGCAACTTTAGATAAATTAGTATGATCAATATAATCACTTAAATTCATAAATACCTCCTTATAAATAAAAAGAACTCTATTATATAGGAACGCTTACCGTGGTACCATCCTACTTTAATAGAATTCTATTACTCAATATCTTAACGCGATTAACGTTTTAACTCCATCATTGTAACTTCCTTATTAAATCTATTAGTTTTCACCAACCACTAACTCTCTTTAAAAAAATTAATAATTATATGATGACTTCTTCGTTAAATATATTTGTATGTTAACATATTTTTTTTAAAAACACAATATTTATTAATATAATATCTTAATTCTCTACGATTCTAAATTGGACAGTTTTACTTCCAGTATAATTTCCTTTACCAATTATATTAATTGTTCCTGTTCCAGGACCAACGTTACTTCCATAACTAACTGTATAATCGGTTCCCTGTACTAATGTTCTTGTGGTTCCATTAATAGTTGCTCTAACATTTACATTTGGTCTTATAGCATTTCCAGTAAATTGATATGTTGACTGATATCCGGAAACAGTTACTGATGATATACTAACAGAACTAATTGTACATGTTCTTGTACCAGAACTAGTATGATTAGAATCTGGCGTACATCCTATTTGATATGTTCCAGCGTTTACTTGATTGGCATTAGTGACTGTTCCACCAGAACATGTTGCAATTGCACTGTTAGTTCCATCATATGATCTATTCTTGCAGCTAATATTAACAGGTTGTTTGCTAGCAATACCGAAACTTACCGTTCTACTTCCAGTATAATTTCCTTTACCAATTATATTAATTGTTCCTGTTCCAGGACCAACGTTACTTCCATAACTAACTGTATAATCGGTTCCACTTATTAAGGTTTTCACTCCATCATTAAGAGATACTCTAACAGTAACAGTTGGTTTTATAGAACTTCCTGTATATGAATATGAAGATGCATATCCAGAAATACTTGCTCCCGATATACTATGAGGACTAATTGTACATGTTCTTGTACTTGAACTACTATGAGATGAATCTGGAGTACATCCTACTTGATATGATCCGGCATTGGTTTTATTAGCATTAGTAACCGTTCCACCAGAACATGATCCAATTTGTTGAACTGTTCCATTATACGTTGTATTATGACATGTAATAGAAACTGGTGGCGGACTTGTAATAGTAAAGCTTGCTGATTTAGTTCCAGTATAATTTCCTTTACCAATTATGTTAATTGTTCCCGTTCCAGAAACAACATTACTTCCATAAACAACTTCATAATCAGTCCCATTTATTAATGTTTTTGTTGTTCCATTAACAGTAATTTTAACACTAACATTAGGTCTTATTGGACTACCTGTATATTGATATGAAGATGCATAGCCTGAGATGGTTGCAGAAGTTAAACTTACTGGAGTAATTTCGCAATTCTTTGATATATTTCCTGTATAATTACCGGTTCCAGTACATCTAACATTATATGTTCCAGCATTTGTATGATTTCCTGCTGTTAAAGTTCCACCATTACATGTAGCAATAGTTTGTTGCGTACCATTATATACTTTATTATTACATTCCATTGTTACAGTAATTGGATTAATCGTAAATTGAATTTCTTTTAAGCCAGTATAATTTCCTTTACCAGTTATTTTTATTGTAGCATCACCGGCATTAGTATTATTAGATATATTATATGTATAATCAGTTCCATTTAATAATGTTCTTCCATTTACTTTAATATCAAAAGTAGGATTAATAGGAGAACCAGTATACATCATAGGACTTATTTTTGAGATAGTTGCATTTGAAATATTAACTAAACGTATCTCACACGTCTTTTCAATAGCATCTGAATAATTATTATCACCATTACATTTTATTTGATATGAACCAGCATTTGTTTGATTAGAATTAACTATCTTTCCACCATCACAAGTTGCTATTACTTGTGATTCACCATTATAATCTTTATTTTGACATGTAATTGTTAATGATTTTTTCATAATTGTAATTGCTAAAGTACAATTAGATTTAGTAGGATTATACAAATCATCTCCATTAGTTTCAACAACTACATAATAATTACCTACTCCTTTTGGGGCATCACCAACACCATTTGCATTATTAGTATTTGTTTTAATACTACATTTACTATCACTATAATAAGTTATATTAGTATTTGAATTACTTTTAGTTATTACTGTTGCATTTAAAGGATTACCAGTATAAACAGCCTCTTTAGAGCGAATAGTAATTACATCATTCATCTTTTTAACAGTTATTTTACTTGTTGCAGTTTTACCATTTTCTGTTCTAACAGTAATTATTGCTGATCCTGGTTTAACAGCTTTTATAATACCATTATTAATAGTTACAACCGATGTATTAGAGCTTTCCCATGTAACAAAAGTACTAGTAGCATTACTTGGTTTAATATTTTCTTTTAATATTATTGTTTCGCCAACATTTAGCGATACATCCTTTTTATCAATTGATATTTCAGAAATAGGTATAACACTTGCTGTTACTATTATATTTGCTGATGCTGTTTTATCATTAATTGTTTTAACAGTTATTTTTACTTTACCTTCTTTAAGACCTTTTACAACACCATTTGAAACTGTAGCAACACTATTATCACTACTTGTCCAAACAAGAGTTTTATCTGTTACATTACTTGGAGTAATTATTGGTGTTAACGTAATAGTACCACCAATATTTATGGATTCATTAGTTGTATCTAATTCTATACTATATGGATTAATAACTTTCTTTTTAACATCAACATTAACTTTTGCTGTTTTACCATTATTAGTCTTTGCTGTTATTGTTACCTTTCCTTCTTTACGAGCAATAATATAACCATTATCAACAATTGCAATCGATTTATCACTACTTTCCCAAGTAACATTTTTACTAGTAGCATTTTTAGGGCTAATAGTATATTCAATTGGAGATGTGTCACCTACATAAATTTCAACTTTATCTTTATCTAATTTAATACTTGATACTGGCACAACATTAGCATTTGATACCACTTCACAAGTAGCAACTAATCCATTAGATGATGTTGCAGATATAGTTGCCGTTCCATTACTTATAGCAGTTATCATACCACTATTATCTACTGTTACTACTTTTTCATTAGAACTTTTCCATACAAGATTTTTATCTGTGGCTTCACTTGGATTATATGTAACATTTAATAATACTTTTTCACCAATATCTAAAGAAACTTTATTTGTTTCAAAAGATATATTTTCTAATTCAATATCTGCTAATTTTTCATCAATAACATATACTTTAACTGTCTCTTTCGATTTAGATTCATTAGTAACTGTTACATTTACTTCTCCTAATGCAAGAGCTTTAATTGTACCATCTTCAACAATTGCAATTCCGGGATTATCACTTTCCCATAATGTATAACCATTTTTCTTTAAATTATAGATATATATTTTTCTTTCTTCACCAACTTTGATATAAACTGTTTTTTCTGATAAGACCATCTTGTTTTTATTCTCTGCTTTAACAACAATTTTAATACTATCTTTGACATCTTTATTACCTTTAACACGAGCAGTAATTGTTACTTCACCAGGAGCTAAAGCTTTAAAAAAACCATTTTCATCAATAGTTACAATGTTGTTGTTACTACTTTCATAAATAATTTTATGATTCTTATCAATAGTTTTATCAATTTCTAATTGATAACCCCATCCTACTTCTAGTTCTTTAATATCACTTTTAATTGTTACAATTTCTTCATCTACTTTATCAACACTAATTCCAGCCCATATTGCTATTCCTAAAATTATTAATAAAATGATAATTAGAATAACTACAATAGTTTTTTTAGTCTTACTCATAAACATACTCCCTATTATCAATTTTATTATATCAAACATTCATATAATGATATATATTTTTTTATAAAAAAACCTACTTACTAGTAGGTTTAAATCTTAATCGATAATTACACTTTTGGCATAAAGAATTAATAATCTTATTATTTTGAAAATTTCTTTTTAATTCACAATAAGTTTTATTATTTAAAATATCATCCATATTATCATTAAAAATATTACCAAGAGGTATATTAGCATTACTATCAAGACAACATGGTACTACAATTCCATTTGAAAGAATTGCAATATGACTTCTTGTTCCATAACAAGTTCCAATATTACTTTCAATAACATTTCCATCATTTGGCCAAGTAAATTCAATATCTTTATCAACATAAATGTTATCTTTAATCTTTATATTTTTATCATTATATAATTTATCAACAATTAAAGTGGATAAATTATAATGATGTTTTATTTTATCCACAATTATTGTGGATACTTTTTTTATATTATCTAAAGTCCATAAGCGATATATAATAGTTATCTTTTTACTTAATTCATCGCAAGTATTAAAGACATCTTCAAAATATGACTTAATATTATTCTCAGAATGAAGCGATATATTTATTTGTTTAATTTTATGTTTCAACAAAATATCTTTTTTATTCTTTAATAATGTTCCATTAGTTGTTATACAAACATTAACATTATATTTATCACAAATATTTAAAATATCATCAAATTTAGAATGAATTAATGGTTCTCCTTTAACATGTAAATAAATGGATTCAGTATAATTAGATACTTTATCAAGTACAAGAGAGAATTCTTCAAGAGTCATTTCTCTTTTTTCACGATTATCAATTGAACAAAAAGAACAATTTAAATTACATTTATTAGTAATCTCTATATAAATTTTTTTAAACTTTTTCATTTTCTTACCTAATTACCTTTTTAGAAGGAGATAAGTCTATGTAACTAGGTGTACTAGATGTATCTGGCCAAAATAAAACTTTATCACATTCTAAACTATTAATAAGTTCTTCTTCATCTTGTATTGATAATTCTACTTTATTTAAAGAACCAATATCTAAATCATAAATATATATAGGATAATCTATTCCTGTTATTTCTCTTAACATAATTTTAACTACATAAATTCTTTTTAATAATTTTTCTATTCTTAAACACTTGTTTATAAATAAACCAACTATTCCATCTAATTTAACATTTATATTTACTTCATTCATATCAGTAGCTTTATTATTTTTAATGTAAGTTGCTAATTCATCAATAGTATCAAAATCTGATTTATTAGCTTGAAAATCACCATTTTTAACATTTCCACTACTAACACTATCAGTTTTGGCTATATGATAACAATCAGCTTTATCTGAATTAATGATAAAACCAATACTTTTATAATCTCTTACACCAATAGATGGAACAATTAACGTTGTTGATAAAGAATATAATCCTTCTCTCATAGCAAATACAAATTCATTAATCCATGATTCACAGTCAAAATAACTAGGAACATTATTTTTCCTTGGTACTGGTAAATCCATTGCTCTTAATAATAATTTATTATTTTGATATAATTCTTCTACATAATCCATAATGAATCCTTTTACTCGCTTTTCATTTCTAATAAGATATCACGAAGTTCCATTGCTCTTTCAAAGTCAAGTGCACTTGCTGCTTTACGCATTTCATTTTCAATTTGTTCCATCTTAGCAAGACGTTCTTTTTTGCTCATTTTAACTTCTTTCTTATCACTAGAACGATTATCAATATTACTAATTAAATCACGGATTTCTTTAATAATTGTTTTAGGAACAATACCATGTTCTTCATTATACTTTTCTTGAATTTCTCTTCTTCTTTTAGTCTCTTCAATCGCTTCATTCATACTATCAGTATAATGATCCGCATACATAATAACATGACCATTAGCATTTCTTGCACAACGACCAATTGTTTGAATAAGACTTCGATTACTACGTAAGAAACCTTCTTTATCGGCATCAAGTATAGCAATTAAACTTACTTCAGGAATATCTAAGCCTTCACGAAGAAGGTTAATACCAACAAGTACATCATATGTACCTAAACGTACATCTCTAATAATTCTTAAACGATCAAGCGTTTTAACTTCTGTATGAAGATAAGCTACTTTAATATCTAATTGTTTTAAATAATTAGTTAGTTCTTCAGCCATATGAATAGTTAAAGTTGTAACAAGCGTTCTTTCATTTCTATCAATTCTATCTCTTATTTCACCAACTAAGTCATCAATTTGACCAGTCGTTTTACGTACTTCAACGGTTGGATCCAATAATCCTGTTGGACGAATAATTTGTTCAACAAATTGGTTATTAGTAAGAGCAAGTTCATAATCACCAGGTGTTGCTGATACATAAATTGTTTGATTTAACTTTTTTTCAAACTCTTCAAACTTTAATGGACGGTTATCAAGAGCAGAAGGTAATCTAAAACCGAAATCAACAAGATTCATTTTTCGTGCTCTATCACCATTATACATACCTCTTACTTGAGGAACTGTTACATGACTTTCATCAATCATTAGAAGATAATCATCTGGGAAGAAATCTAAAAGACATGTTGGAGCTTCACCAGGCTTTTTACCACTTAAATGACGAGAATAATTCTCAACTCCTCGACAAAAACCAGTTTCTGCTAGCATCTCTAAATCATAATTTGTTCTTTGTTCAATACGTTCGGCTTCAAGAGGTTTATTATTGTCTTTAAAATATTTAATTCTTTCTTCAAGTTCTTCTTTAATAGTACTTAATGCTCTTTCTAGTTTATCATCACTTGTTACAAAGTGACTTGCAGGGAAAATACTAATTGTTTTCTTATTATTTAAAATACTACCTGTTAGTACATCTATTTCACTAATTCTATCTATTTCATCACCAAAGAATTCAATTCGAAGTCCTTTTTCATGCTCATTAGATGGAATTATTTCAACAATATCGCCTTTTACTCTAAAAGTACCACGTTTAAAGTCTAAATCATTTCTTTCATATAACATATCAACTAATTTATGAAGCACATCATTTCGATCAATTGTTTCACCAACATTTAGTGTTAACATATGATTTTGATAGTCATCAACTTCTCCAATACCATAAATACATGATACAGATGCTACTACTATTACATCACGATAACTAAGTAACATACTTGTTGCATAATGACGAAGTTCATCAATCTCATCATTAATACTCGCATCTTTTTCAATATAAGTATCACTAGAAGGTACATATGCTTCTGGTTGATAATAGTCATAATAACTTACAAAATAACATACATGATTATTAGGAAATAATTCTTTAAACTCAGAATATAATTGTCCTGCAAGAGTTTTATTATGAGCAAGAACAAGTGTTGGTTTATTAACCTCTTTAATAACATTAGCCATTGTAAAAGTTTTACCTGTTCCTGTTGCTCCTAATAGGACTTGACTTTTTTTACCAGAATTAAGTCCATCTACTAATTCTTTAATTGCTTGTGGTTGATCTCCACTTGGTTCAAATTTACTAACAAGTTCAAACATAGTTACCTCCATTTCGGTATTAATTCTATCATTTAAATATAATAAAAACAAGGAATTCAAAATTTTCCTTGTTATATTATTTGTTTAAAATTAACTTTTTTTTATTTGCTCTAAAAAATTATTTATTATCTCATCGATATTAAAATTCATTTTTATTATTTGAATTTCCTTTGGTTCATCCGTAATTAAATATTCTATCTTATAATTATTATACTCAAATTCGATATATGGATTATTTGTTTTATCATCACTAGTAAGTTTAAAATTATTAATTTTTTGAAAATCAATTCCTCTTACCGTTGTCATAATATATGGTTTGTTTAAAGATTTTTCTAGTTCTAAAGTAGCAGTAGTATCCCCTAACATATAATTGTGATTAGCTTTTATTAACCAATCTTTAGAATTATAATCATAATTAGCATCAATTATTGTCTTAATTGAATTGCCATTTATTTCTCTAGGAATCCAATTAACAATATATTTAAAACTTGATAAAACAAATGGTTCTTTCTCTATTCCTTTTTCTCTATTCATGAGAATTTCATCAATTGCTTTTATATGATCTATATTATCTGTCTCTTTTCGAATTACTTGCAATTCTTTATTATTTTTTCTTCTAGCTTCATTCTTAAATTGATCATTTGATATTAATATACTCGTCATTTTATCACCTCTACTACAATATTACCATATCAATCATTTTGCTGTAAATTGTTGTTTAAATTATTTATCCATTAAAGAATTATTTAACAAATTATTCTAATAAGAACTTATTTTTTCTCCATTTAAGACATTCTATTTCATTCTTAATATCTTTTGTTAATTAACTATCTTTTCCTTTAAAATAACAATTATCTTATAAATCTTTTTTAATCTAATTTAATATATTCTTTATTTATTCCATCATATAAACTTTTATAACCAGGGAATATATGATAGTAATAATATGAGTTTGTTTCTCCAATCCAACTACTACTATCACTTTGATATGAAATATCATATGATTGATGATTTTTTGATAAGTATTTTATTAGACCATCTGCAGTTTCATTCTTTATTTTTAGTGCATTATCTATAGAAACAACATATATAAATTTGGGCCAAAAATATGATAAATCAGCTTTATTAATATAATCCTCGATATTACCATTATATTTAATATTGGTTCTATCCACTACAAATTCAAATTTACAATCATAAACAATTAATCCTGGAAATTTATTTTCAAAAAACTTCTTGTAATCCTCTTCTAATTGTTTTTGTTCAAAATTATCTGTCCAAAAACCTTTTTCAAAATTATATTTAATTTCATAATCAACATCTTTATATACTATGTAGGTTATATTTATATTATCACAACCATTAATACAAATATCATCTTTTTCATGGTAAGCATATCTAGTATCTTTTACTATAACTTGATCTTTATCAATGTCTTTATATTTATTAAAAAAG